>Ga0181343_1000392_pt1 | contig 19524 bp, 28 predicted proteins | sample Su13VDMLBSD_FD_130110 | JGI IMG/M metagenome (GOLD analysis project Ga0181343, IMG submission 130110) | Freshwater viral communities from Lake Michigan, USA - Su13.VD.MLB.S.D | ecosystem: Environmental > Aquatic > Freshwater > Lake | place: USA: Michigan | collected 2013-07-15 | reverse complement strand
GGGCGACAGGGGCGGGGGCCGGTCGGGGCGTATACGTACCCGTACGTACGTATTCCTACGTATACGTAGTCCTACGTAGTACCCCTGTGGCCCTGTACTGGCGCAAGTTTCGCGCAGCGTTCGCGCATTGCGCGGAAAAGTGCCTTAAAGGTGCAATCCCCTTAAAGGCGAAATCCCCTTAAAGGAGAAATCGGCTTTAAAGCGCGAATCCACGGTCATTTGCGAATCCTCTTAAAAATAAATCTGGATTATCTTTTAATCTCTGCTAGTGTCTTCGTCGTTAGATAAACATAAACAAAAGATGAAAAACAAAACCGCAATCAAGATTGGTGACCGCATCCGCGTCACCGACTATCAAAGCTCCCTGCCAAAGGAAGTTGTTTACACCGTCCAAGGAACGCGAAACGGCTTTCCGGTAGTTTACGATTTCTGGATGCCGGTTCTCGTAAAGCATTACGTCAAGGTCCCCTAAAACAAAAACACAAAAACAAATGACAACCGAACACAACGTCATCCTCCCGACGTTTCACCTGAATGGTTCCAGCCCCGAGCATCTCGCGGCTGTTTACACGGATGCCCTAAATTGCGTCGAGACTGCCTTAAACTCGGTTATCGGCGCGGGGCCGCATGGCCGCGACTTCTACGTCAACCGTGGAGGACCGACGCTCTGGGACGCCCAACAGCAGCATCAAAAGCGGGTGGACGCCATCGACCGCATCCGCCGCGACCTCATCATCCTCCAAGTCCACGCTCTCGACCACTCTCTCCGATCAGTAAACCCATAAACACATAAACATCATGTCACACGAAATCGAAATCCACGATAAGGTTGTCCTCGGCTCAAATAAACCCGCTTGGCACGGGCTCGGGCAGGTCTTCCCCGGCCTGCTCTCCGCGCTCCGCGTTTACGCTGAGGGCGTAGGCCACCGCGACATTCTTGAGGTTCCGGTCGTCCTTAACGGGCTCACCTTAGAAGGTCAAAAGGGCCTTGTCGGCGTCACCGCCTCAGGGGCTCAGGTTCCGCTCTCCGTCGTCGGCGACAATTACGGGGTCTTTAAATCTTCGACCATGTACAAGTTGCTGGACGAGGTGTACGAGGGCCGCGCCGTGGTCGAGACGGCTGGCACGCTCAGGAATGGCAAGCGGGAGTGGTGCCTCGCTCGCGCTGGGCAGTGGTACGTGACTTCAGGCGAAAAAGTTCTGTCCTATGACCTCTGGTTAAATCGCCATGACGGCTCGGGGTGCTTTGAGCTTCACCGCACGAACGTCCGCGTCGTCTGCGCCAATACTTGGAAGCTTGCCGTGGGCTCGGGCCGCGCTCGGGTTTTCGGGGTTCGCCATACGGTGAACATTGAAGCCGGGGTGCGTGAAGCTATCGGTCTTCTTCAGCGTGTAAACGACGCCGAGGCGACGGAGCGCGCAAAGGCCCGCACGATGGCGATGAGCCCCATGAATGCCGATCAGGCGAACAAGACGTTCCGCGCTCTGCTCGGGGTTTCTGATGGCGAAAAGGTGTCCACCCGCACGTCCAATCAATTGGATGAACTGATGGCGCTTTTCCGTACCGGCACGGGCAACGCTGGGCGCTCCTACTGGGACGCCTTTAACGCGGTCACCGAGTTTATCGACCACAGCAGGTCCAACCGGGTGTCGAACGGACGTTCCCAGCAGGAAGTGCGGTTTGAGTCGGTCCTGATGGGCTCAGGCGACACCATGAAAGCCCGCGCCTTCGACCTGCTCGCGCCGTCCATCTAGTCAAGTCTGGCCTTTGTTTTCCCCTACGTCGAAAGGCGTAGGGGTTTTTTATTGCCCATAAACGGCCTTTCCGTTCGATTTAAACGCATTCGACGGCCAACCCCATAATTAGCCATGACCGATTCCATCCTGCTCGCCGTTTTCAGCGCAATCGTCCAGATGGAATCCGGTGGGAGGCTAGAAGCGCGGAACGGGGACGCCGTTGGACCTGCGCAGATTAAACCAGCCGCCGTCCGCGATCTGATCAACTGGGGCCACAAGGTCGAACTGCGCGACAGGGAGACGATGGAGGGGTCCTTCCGCATCTTCCGTTTGTACACCGACCGATGGATTGCCTACCGTAGGATTCCCGACACCCCAGAAAACCGAGCGAACATCTGGCGGCACGGTCCGTCGTCAAAATACGTCCTAAAAGAGCTATCGTCCACTTACTCCTTAAAGGTGCTATCGCTCCTTAAAACCAGCCATCATCCTTCGGAACCCGTCTTAAAGAGGGAATCCCGTCGATCCACACGCCGTCGTTCAGGATCAAAGTCTCAGTCGGGCTCAGTCGAAATATCCGAAACGGAGCAGGGTGGACGTATTCAAGGTCTCTGACTGTCAGATAAACCCTTAAAGGGCGAATCCCGCTCTTTTCTGGCTTAGCCTCACAACTTTCTTCAAACATATCCGTCTGTGTTTCAAAGTGTTCCATAATGCCTTAAAGATTGTTTGAACTTTTTCTTGAAGTCAAGCGTCTCTATGGTAGAGTCAGTCTTGTCAGTGAGCGGTCTGGTAGCCGCGCCGAAGTCTTTCCTGAGTAATCCTGAGAGGCCCAGACGTTTCTACCAGAACGTACTGGGCCTTCTCTTTTGGCCCACGCAGGGTTCAGGCCGCGTAATGCCATGTTGCACCTGACGCCTTAAACGGCGAAACAGTCAGCTTTGCTAGGTTAGGATTCAAAAGTCCACTCCGAAATATGTTGGGAGCTTTGATAGGGGTGGCGTGAGGGCACCTGCACTCAGGCTCAGCGCAATCCGAATCCGCCGAAACCATGAGCTTGCCTTGTGGGAATCAGCAAACGGCAAACAGACGACATGGGTACTCCCATGAAAGCTCCCTGCATCTAGGCTAGCGCAGATGACTTAGTTTATTGCCGCCATAAGTTTAGCCTTGCAAGTCGGGGCGTTGCCCCTCCAAGAATTTCCTGTTAGTCAATACAAACAAAAAATATGAACCACATCAAATCAAGAATGCTTAGTGATAACAATCTACGGGTTGCATACGGCGCGGCCTCACGGGCTGTGGCCTTCAGAAGCGCAGCCCAACTGGCAGATAGGTTGAATCAACCTCTCATGTCTACCTCATTGAGGGGAATGATGCGCATCTGGTCGCGGCTTGCGGCTGAAGAGATCAGAGCTAACGTCCGATAAACCAAACACAAATGAACGAAACGTCAGACATATATGACACCTACTGGTTTGAGTTCTATCACGAACGATCAATCGGCCTTTGGGACATTTACGAGGAAAACTAAGATGACACCAATAACTCTTGAGACGTATCCCGGTTCCAGAAAGAAGGGCCTGATTAACCTGATTGAGTGTGGGTACAACACATTGGAAATGGTTTCAGAGACGGATGATGATGTGTTGTTGAGATACAGAAACGTTGGACCAATTCTCATCGCTGACCTGAGAAAGATGGCGATGGATCACGGGATACAAATAACTGGTAAACCCACCAAGCCTTCTTACAAAAGATTGGAACGCGAGAACGCCGCGCTGCGGGCGGACAATGCAGCTACTCACGCGCTTGTGCTTTATTTGCGATCCAAAGAATACGCAGAGCGGACGTTGGCGGTAAAACTGGAGAAGGAAAACGCCGCGCTGCGGGCTGATAAGGAACGGTACGAGTGGCTCAAAGATGGGTGCGGTTCAGCTTGGGCCTACAAATACCTTCGTAATAACTTCCGTATTAATGACGACGCATTAGACGCCGCACGAAAGGAGGTGAAGCCGTGAGCGACAGAGAAATATCACCCTACGAACGTATTGCCGAACTGGAGCGAGACATCAAGGTACTCAAGTATGTCTTTGAAGGTGCGCTTCAGATGTTGTCCGAGAACAAAATCAAATACAACGCGAAGCTCATAAGGGAGGCAGCGCAACGCGCTGTTTCAGAACATAAGAAGGAACAGCCGTGACCTACAAGGACATGACCTTCTGCCGCGCATCCGAATGCCAGCAGTTCAGCAAATGTTTCCGCGCCTTGACTCCCAAAGTTGAGGAAGCTGCCAAGCGGATTGGCCTTCCAATCTCCCAGTTCTCTGACCCTCGCGGACTCGACTGCTACCTACCTCCCGATGAGCAACATAAACGTGGGAATTGACGCCTATCTGCGGCTCAGGGACGACATGGACGAACTCCAGTCGGAACTAGCCAAGGTGAAACAACATTATTACGATATGAGAAACGACAGAGACTACCTGAAATCAGTACTGCTAGAGATAGCCAACTCAAACAACCTAGAACAGATCAAAAAACGAGCAATACGAACATATGAAAGCTACGCTTGAATTCAACCTGCCCAAGGAGAGGGATGAGTACGAAATTGCCGTCGCGGCACCTGAGATTTACGCAGCCATCTGCGAGATCGACAACTATCTGCGAAATGAAATCAAACACGGCAAGCACTCCGAGGAGGTCATAAACTTCGCCGCCTCGCTCAGGAGAGAGTATTTAGCAGACACAATTTGGAGGCTGCAATGAGCTACCCAGAGAATCCCAAGTCCCCAGCAATTGGCGAGATGCTGCTCAAGTTCTATTGCATCAAGGAAATCATGGCCCACCTGAATGTCCGAAACACGCAGGTCTACTGGCAAATCAACCGCCTCGGACTCCACCGGGAGTTCATCACGGACGAGGAGCAGCAGATGATTCTTGCTGAAAGAAAGCGAAAAAACTTGATACGGGATGAAAAGTAGCACGTCTTCCGCGCCCCGCCCAATCAGAATCAACTGGTTGGACGGATCAACCACTACCCATGAAGGTGAATTTGTTTGGATTTACGTTAGAATTTACGGCACAGAAACAGACTCCTGCGTTGGATGCTCCGAAGTCCTTGTCCACACAGACTCCGGTCCCATGTGGCTTGACTACCGATACGCACTCCACGCCAATGACGGACGCAGCAGTGAGGCAGATTCTCCAAACCGGCCATCACGAAAAGGTGAAGGCCGAATTCGCAAGACAACTAGAAAGGAAACTAAATGAACATCAGCGAAACAATGCAGTCAATCCGTTGGCTGTTTGAAAAACACATGAAGGACGACACGTCGGTGCCGTTGGCTCCCGCGTCCTCCTTTCAACGAAAGGAACAGGCTCCATCAGCCATCGTCACCACGGACATGATCCTTGATGCGATACGGCTGCACAAGGCTGGATGGAGGATAACGGACATCTCAAAGAAGTGGGAGACCAGTCCCGCCACGATAAGCAACATCGTCCACCGGAAGCGCGGCTACACCACCATGCCTTCAGGAGAACGGGCAATCAAACAATGGTTTGGACAAAGAAAGAAGAAGCATGAACCTACCACATAGCATCGAAGCAGAGCGCACAGTCCTATCATGCATCGTCCTTGACGGAGCAGCCTACCTAAGCAAGGCCCTCGACTACAGGGTGACGGATGGATGGTTCCATCATCGTCCTCATCAGGCCATATGGAAGACGTTCATGGGATGCCATGCTCATGGCAAACCATTGGATGCCCACATCGTCCTTGAGGAACTGAAGAAGGGAGACCCCAAGCTCGACAGTGTGGGAGGGATTGCGGGGTACAGCGAGGCCACGGCATATGCGTCAAGCGGGGTTGCCTTCGCCTATAGCCTTGATCAACTGAGGGAGTTGTACCAGCTACGTCAGCTTGCCCTCATTGCCGAGGAGACAAGGGAGGCGGCGCTCATCAAGAAGGCGAACATGGATGACTTCGTTGCCAAGATCGGCAGGATTCTGGCAATCAAGAATGCAACCAATGTATGCAAGAGCTTGAGCCAAGCGGCTACGGACTGCATAGGAAAGGTGGCTGACATCCTCGCTGGCAAGGAGACGGAGGAGAGTGCGGGGCTTGAGTGGCCTTGGTCAGACTGGGACCGGGAGATGGGCAAGGCTACGGCTGGTGAACTCATCATCGTAGCTGCCAGACCCGGACGAGGCAAGTCCTCATGCGCTAGGCAGGTGGCTTGGCATTGGGCCAACAAGCACGGCAATGTGCTGCTGTTCTCCCGTGAGATGCCCATTGAACAACTTGCTCCCCTGTTTGCCCAAGTGAGGTCGGGTGTTAGCTGGCGTTCCGTCAGGCGTAACCAAGTGATGGATGCAGAGGCCAAGAAGTTTACCCGTGGATTGGAGGAAGTGGCCGCGCTCAAGTCGCTGAACGTCTTCGATCAGGACAGAACCTTGAGTCAGATCACGGCTAGGGTGGAGGCGTGCAAAACCTTCATGCCCGTGCGTGCCATCATCGTTGACTACCTACAGCGATACGATCCCCAGCAGGAACGGGGAGAGACGAGAGACATAGCCATTGGGCGAATGACGATGGCGTTGAAGGACCTTGCGGTTAGTTTGAAGATACCAGTCATCCTGCTTGCCCAGCTTGGCCGTGAGGTTGAGAAGGAGAACAGGGTGCCGCGCCTCTCTGACCTCCGTGAGTCTGGCAACATCGAACAAGATGCGGACAGGGTGATATTCATCCACGCTCCTGACCAGAAGGAGGATGGTAGTACGCAGGACCTGAACGATCAGTCGGTGTCACGCATTGAGGTGAACATCATCCAAGCCAAGGGCAGATCGGATGGTGTGGCTACCCTCACCATGAGTTTCCACCGTCCAACCACAACATTTCAACAAATTGCACGATGAACGGCAAGGGTGATGCGCCGCGCAACTGCTTCTCCGAGACTTATCGTGAGAACTACGACAACATTTTCCGCAAGAAACTTCTTGACGGAGAGAAGAAAACCAATAAACCCATAGACAGAGATGATAAAGATGAAGACTACAAATCAAGACCTACGGGTCGAACTTGCCAAGGCAGCGATGCTGCTTGATGGCTGGATGAGCCGATTCCCGGCCCCCGAATGCATGGAGCAGGAGATTGTCCTGCAAGCCACCCGTGAATGGATTAGCAACATTGAAGCTCTCTTAGAAGAATGAACACATCAGAAACACTCGACCTCATCGCGCCAGCGTTGCTAGCTGCTCAGAAGGAAATCAACAATGCCTCCAAAGACGCGAAGAACCCGCACTTCCGTTCGTCATACGCAAGCCTTGGCTCGGTTATTGAGGCAGTCAAGGAGCCGCTCAACAAACAGAACATCTCGGTTATCCAGAGCTTGTCTGAAGGGAATGACGGACTTTACCTCAGCACTCGGCTCCTTCATGTGTCCGGCCAGTGGATCGAAGATACAGCGTACTCGCCCCTGCCTAAAGCCGATCCGCAAGGCGTCGGCTCGGCAACTACATATCTGCGCCGGTATTCTCTCGCGGCTCTTCTCTGTATCACACAGGAAGACGACGATGGGAACGCGGCTCGGATGGCAACTCCGCAAGCAGCACCAACGGCAGCAGCGAAGCCACTTCACGCTCCGAGTAAGTCCCAAGCTAAGGGAGACCCTTTCTGATCTTGTTAGTCAACCCAAACCAAACCAATAAAAATGCAATACGACAATACGAATAAGGGCGTTCTGTTCCGCGATGCCGAGAAGGCTGAGGGGACCAAGAAGCCTGACTACACCGGCAAGCTCAATGTCAACGGCAAGGACTATCGCCTTGCTGGCTGGCTCAAGGAGTCCAAGACTGGCTCCAAGTTCCTGTCCCTCGCCATCAGCGAGCCTAAGGCCAAGGGAGGGTCTGATGAACTTTAATGATGATGACAGGGAATTGATGAAGCTTGCGGCTTCCGTTAGCTTTGTTACCGTGTTCATCTGCGCCGTCATCTGGTGGTTCATCGCCAACTAATGGAACACTGGTATACGCAGGACGGGATCGCGGCTCATACGCAGCCCACAACGTCCAAGACGGCCAAGAACCCAAACAGGCCGACTACCATACGGGATGCCAAGAAGCTTGGGCTTCTGCCTTCAGTGACCGGCGTCCTCCGCACCATCCACAACCCTGCTCTGGAACGCTGGAAGCAGGGACAGGTGGTCAAGGCGTGCGTTGATCGTCCAATCGTTGCTGATGAGTCTTTCGAGGACTACTGCTCCTACATCATTGAACAGTCTGGCAGAGATGCTAGGGATGCGGCGGACCTCGGAACAAAGATTCACGCTGGCCTTGAGGCTCGCCTGAAGGGCAAGGCTGTGGAGTTGGATGTTCTGGACTACGTCAACAGCGCGATGGACAAGCTGCTGGACCTCGGCCTTGAGGTGCAGGAGTCTGAGTTCGTTACCGTGTCCATCAAGAATGGCTACGCTGGCACCTGCGATGGGGCCTATGCCAAAGGGAAATCGGTAGGCATCATCGACTTCAAGTCCAAGCGGACCAAGCCAGACGAGCCTGTCGTTCCGTCCTTTGGTCACGCAGCCCAGATCGCGGCCTACCACGTTGGCTATTGGGCTAGGGATGGGGAGATCAGGGACAACTCAATCGGCTACAACATCTACATCTCGACTACGGAGCCGGGACGTGTGGAGGTTGTTTCCTACGACGCCGAGACCATGCGCAAGGAGTTCGATATGTTCCTCCATGCGTGTGCCATCTGGCGGTACAAGAACGGATACGATCCGCGCAAGTGAATTAAACGGGGCAGGTGGGCTCCATGCCCATCTGAAAAGGAAGCGGCTGCTGGGAATCCTTGCTGGCTTGTTCCGTTCCCCGTCCCAATTTTATGCCATTTGCTAACGCACATTACATCAAACCAATCCCATACTTCTTTCGCTGGAAGAAGCATGGAATTGAGTTCTGTTTCAGGAAACACTGTTCGATAGACTTTGAGGTGGAGTTGATTCCTTCGCCTCATGTTGTCTATCGAAAGGGTGGGTCAGTACGGAGGCTTAGCCTAAGTCTGACGTTTCTAGTCTGGACGGCAAGCATCCATCTATACCACGGCATCTAATAAAACACGCGCAATGTTCTCATCAAAAGATAAGCACCTTAGGGAAGCTCTGGTCGATGCTGGAATTATCAACTATGTGAGCAACGATGGAGAATATGTTTCTATTGAGCCCGTAGTTAGGGAAACCAAGCACTGCTATGAGCTTTTATTGGCTCTTGCTGAACATCTAGGAATTGAGGCTTTCAGGAATGAAGAAGTAGAACAAAGGAAATATGTCTTTGCAAAGAAGGGTTCCCCTAAGGCGCGTGAGCTTAAAGCGAAGGAAGATGCTAGGCGACTACGCGAAGCTAAGGCGTCAGTTCCTAAATATTACTGCTAACAGCATTTGCCAAGTCTGCAAAGAAAACGAATCCACAGACATCCACCACAAACTACCGCTCGGACGAGGTGGGAAGCTGAACGACACATCCATCTTCCTAGCCGTTTGCCGAGTCTGTCACGACCACATTCATTCCAATCCCAAATGGGCAGAGGAGAAAGGCTACCTACTAAAATGCGCAACCTAGACACATACGAAGAGGCAGTTATGGAAGCTCTTGTAAAAGACATCCACGATTGCGAAGACCCAGTTGATCAGTTCAAACTCATCGAACGCTACAATGCATTCGTTAGCGCCCGAGCCAAACGTCTCGAAAGCGAAGCGGGACGAGCCAAGCCTAAGGGTTGAGCATCGTGGGCAGCTTCTCTTTCATGTCTCAAGTGAGTCCAAGGAAGAGGAGTTCTACGTTGTCGATCTTTCGTTCCATCGCGGCATGGGTGAATGCTCATGCCGTGACTGGACGGCTAGGTGCCAGCCCCGCATAAAGCAGGGCTTTGTTCCCAATGACTACCCCCACGCGGAACGTATCAACTGCAAGCATATCCACGCCTGTCTGTTATGGTTGGGGCATGAGGTTGTACGCCGCACGATAGGATGAGTCCAGAAAAGCCCTACAATGGTGGAACTTGGACAAAAGCTAGATTCCGTAGCTTCATTACATCTGCATTGCGTAGGGCTTCTGGGCGATGGGGGCCTAAGCACGCTTGCCGAAAGGCTGCGCGGATTGGACGAAATCAGTACAGGTGTGCTGCTTGCCAAAAGATCGTCGGCAATCAAGAAACCCACATTGATCACATCCAGCCCGTCGTCGATCCTGTTCGAGGATTTTGTGGATGGGATGAGTACATCGAAAGGCTCTTCGTTGAGGCTGATGGATTCAGACTACTTTGTACCGTCTGTCATTCGGAAGTCACGCAAGCGCAACGCGAAATAAGAAAGGCCAATAAACGATGAAAACTACCGGGGTCTTCAGCACGCACAAGATTGATCTGGAGCTTGAGATTGGAAAGCCCTTCAAGCTTATCCCAGTTGGGGATATCCACCGCGACTCGGATATGTTCGCGGACACGCATTGGCAGGAGTTTCTGGACTATGCCAAGGCGCAGAAGAATGCCTTGTTCCTAGGTATGGGAGACTATACGGACGGCGTATCTACCTCAGAGCGCATCGTCCTGTCAGACTTTGGACTGCACGACACAACCAGAAACACACTCAAAGATGTCTACAAAGGTGTTAGCAAAACTTTGGTCAACGAGCTTGGATTTATGCGCGGTAGGGTTATTGGCCTTATTGGTGGCAACCACTACTTTGATTTTGGTGATGGTAATACTACCGATCACCTTCTTGCGGCGGCTCTTCAAACGAAGTTCCTCGGGGTCTGCTCACTCATCCGTCTAAGCATCAGCTTCAAGGGGAAGAACAGTAGGGCTTCATTGGACATCTTCGCCCATCATGGGAAGGGCGGGGGATCGACGCCGGGAGCCCAGTTCAACACCATTGAGAAGATGCTGAACTCGGCGGATGCCGACATCTACCTGATGGGGCACACGCATGGGAAGGGCTGCATCCCCTCAAGCCCCCGCATCAAGCTGGTAGACGACAAGAAGGGTGGGGTTATTGTCCGCGAGCGCACCCCTTGGCTGGGCCGCACAGGCAGCTTCCTGAAGGCTTATGAGCCGGGTAGGGCCTCCTACAACGTGGATGCGGGGCGTAGCCCCTGTGCCTTGGGCTGGATTGAGTTTGAGATTACTCCTGTCAGGGTCAGGGCTGGGGATGAGGATAGGATAGAACTGCGTATCAGGGGCACGTCTTAAAATGAACCAGAAAGAATCCAATAGCAATGAGTGCCTCTATTGCCACGCAGTTTTCCCGCAATCAAAGCGCAAGAGCAAGCGATACTGCTCCAAGCTTTGTTACAGTAGAGCGAGATACACAAAAGAAGGGTCCATAGCTCCAGTAGCATTTTTAGGAGCCATTAATGAATTGGTTGTGTGCTCTGACCTGCTTGAGAAAGGTTATTACGTCTTCAGAAATGTTTCGGCACACGGACCCTGCGATATGGTTATCCTAAAAGATGGAAAGTGCCACAGGGTAGAGGTCAAAACAGCAAAAAGACTGGTCAACGGCAGCATTCAGCATGGTCCGCTACCAAAGATAAAGGGGCACGACATACTAGCCGCTGTAGTGGGACGTGAAATCATATACCTAGATGAGCTTCCATAAACACGCTATAGGCGGGCTCTGCTGTGGCCCTAGAATCGCATTAGGCTTGATTTATTTGGCTTTGAGTACGTGGGTAGCCAAAAACGTCAAATCGCTTTAAAACGCAAGGAAAGGCCGTTTATGGGCAAAGAAACAAAGAAGATTAGGATTTGTTACGCCAGAAGGCAGATTTGTGAGCCCCAGAAGGACCCCAAAGGCAATGTCGTAGACGGCTGGTACAAGTGGACCCTTATCCCAGCTATAGGCGTATGCACCTGCAAAAGGCCCATTACGCTATCTAATAGCAAGAAGAACCAATGCGAATGCGGACTTGTCTGGATGGGCAATGGCCGCGCCTACGACGGCTCCAAGTCACTAGAGGACTACACCTGCATCTTTAAGGCAGCATGACCAACGACGCCGGTCCGCCCATCTATCAGTTCAAGCCCATGGTGGAATGCTTCCTGACAGAAAAGCAAGGAATGCCCTGCGTCATGGAGGCTAACGGGCAGAAGTTCACCCTCGTAGGCCCCGCCCTCCACCCAGACGGGGGCCAACCCACCTACCTAGCTGAGATTTGGTCGGGGGTAAACGACGGACTCAAGTTCTGGCTGGAGCCCGGTTGGTACGAACGAATTACGGAGTGGGCTGACCTTGCATAGCCTCAGCATCCTTAGCCAAGGCCGAATTTACCTGAGCTGAATAAACAGGGCTAATTTGGGCAAACCTAGCCAAGTCATATCCAACCGCCTGAAGGTCACGCGAGAACTTTGGGTTTAGGTAGACTTGTGCAAGGAGGTTGTAATACCGCTTATCAGCGGCTTTCAGGATGTTGTTTCCACCCTGAGCTAGCATCGCGCCACCCGTAATGTTGCCTTGGGCGCCGCCATAAATTGTGGCAAGGGCACGCACGTCGTTGAAGACGTTGGGTTGGCGACCCTGAACAGCCTCGCGGCCACGAATTATGTCAGAAATAGGATCAACAACCTCTTTCTTGATGACATCATACCTATCCTTGCCAACTAAGGCAATTAGGTTTTCACGCTGCTTGCGAAGCTTGTCGTCCGGGCTGTAGAAGAAGTCAGTTATATCCCTAAGCCTGAGCTTTTCCATGCCCTCGTACTGCGTCGGAACAAAACGACGGATTGCATCAGCCGCAGCAATTTTTCCAAGACCATCAACAAGTGCCGACTTTCCAGACGCCGCAGCACTTGCCACGAACTTCTTAACAACAATCGGGTCAACATCCTGAACGATCCTCTGCGCCAGCTTTGAATTGTTGGCGTAGTCGTTAGGATCAATCCTAAAGTTGGTGTCAGCAAAGAACCTAGTAAGCGGATCAGAAGCAGCCGCATTGTACTCAGCCGCCAAAACATTGGCGTTGTTCCTGAGAGAACCAGCTTCAAGCTCGGCAGCACGCAGCGCAGCATTGCGACGCTTTAGGTCTGTTTCAAGAAGGGCCTTCTGAACCGCCTTCCTGTATCCTAGGCGCTCGGTTGCAACATTAACGCCTTCCTTGGGAAGCATGGACAACCAATCGGTTAGCTCCTTCTGGTTAATGCGACCGTCAAGCTTCTTGTCCACAAACCTAGCCAACCTGCGGAAGTCATTGGCATCAGCCCCAAACACTTCCTTAACAGGAAACTCGCCACGGGTCTCCAATTCGGCTATGTTTCTGACGAACTTTTGCGGATCAATGGCGTCGTTGCCTGAAATCTTGGAAGCCTTCCTCGCCCCATCGACTAGGCTAGATTCAAGCATTCCCTTCATCATCGCCGCGTAAACGTGCTGACGGAAGCTGTCGGCAACAGCCAGATCAGCAGGGTTGACCTGTCGCGTTGCCACGGCCTTCTGGCTTATTCCGCTCAGGAAGTCGGCATACTGATTCAACTGGCGCCAAGCCTGTGAGTTCTTTCCTCCTGACTTAACCTGATTGAAGAAGTCCTCAAACCGATTGTTTGAAAGAAGGCTGACAACATCGCTATCAAGCGACGCTACGCTTTGGGCATAAGCCTCGTTTGCCGCCTTCCATTGAGCATGGACATCTGTTCCGTACTTACGCAGGATGTAGTCATTCGCCGCATCCTTCAGAACCTGATACTGCTCTCCAGCCTTCTTTTCAGCCGCGCTAATCACCTTGGGATCGCTTGATCCACCAGCAAGGCGCTTGGCATACATATTCTTGAACTCTAAGAACTGCTCACGCGAAAGCTCCGTTTTCTCGCCAAACGCCGAGGAAATAGCCTCCATGAACTGAGAGTTAGCCTCCTTACCCTCAAGAAGCTTCCCAGACTTAGAGGCTTTTGATGCGTTGGACAAAACCTCATCCAAGCCAACAACGGGGTCGTTGATCTGGATTCCAGTTGCATCGTAAAGCCCACCGCGAGCGAGCTTGATGGCATCTGTAGCATCATCCGCAACCTTCTTGATCTCAAGAGCAACGGTTGCTGGGTCAAACGAGAACAAACTCGGAAGCTTAGGACCAAGAGTCTGCCCCAAGCCACGATCAAAGGCCACCTTTGCGCGCATCTTTTCACGCACAGCTTCTTCGGCCTGAGCCATGAGCCTCTGGGCATCTGCGGAATATGTCTGACGGGCGCGAGTGGCCGCATCCTTTGCTACAGCAGCAGCCTTTTCTGCGGCAACCGACTGATCGCGCAGTTGAGACAACTGCATATTCTTAATCAATTCCTCAGCAATAGGCGTGCTTTCTGGAGCCTGCTGAACAATCGACATTGCCACTTGAGGAATGTTGTCGTCCGTTCTGACAAGCCTGTCTATTGCAGCGGGATTGAAGTTGGCAATGTTCCGCTTCTCAACATTTACGAGGGATGGATTAGCCTCGGAAAGAAGCACGTTCGCTATCGTTCCGTCTGGATTGAAAAGGCCAGCCCCACCACGAATCTTGGATATGCGCTCAGCACTCGATATCGACTGCTCAATGTTTGAGCCTAAACGCGCAGCGGCTCCGCTAAGAAACGGAGTAGTGAAGCGCATAGCAGCATCAATCTTCCCCTCGCTCTTGGGGAACATTTGTCCAGCTTCTATAGCCCTTCCAGCCTCACCCGCTACAGCAGAGCTTGCCGCAGACGCTAAAAAGCTAGCAACGCCGGGACTTACCGAGGCAACGGGTTGGGTAAACCTAAGAATAGGTGCAGCAGCAAATGCAGGCGCCGCAGCCATACGCCTAGGGTCCATTTCCTTTCGCTGACCGGCCTCGCGCTCAAGGAACTGAGCAATGCTCTCAGAGGCCAATGCTGTGCCAGCCATGTAAAGAGCGGGCGCCAATCCAACACCACCAGTAGCCAAACCAACGGCTATCGGCGCCCCATACCTCATTGCGGAAATGCCAATATCCCTAGCCTGCTCCTGAGTCGGAGCCGTGCTAATTCCGGCAGGATATGCAATGGGATATCCAGACGCAGCCGCTTGCTGTGCAATCGAAGGGGCGCTTGGGGCCTGAGCTGGCTGAGCAGGGGTCTCGGCCTTACTTAAAAGCGCAGAAAGCTCCTGAACAGCCGACTCATTATTATCGGCCTTAGCCCTATTGATTGCATCAACAATTTGCTCTCTGGAGTAGGCCATTATTTCAGGTATTGACTAGCATTTGAACTTACCCCGCCAAAAACGCGATTGTAAACGTCCCTTGCAACACCACGGTTTTCCCTGAGTTGCTCAATGCGGTCAACAATCTCCTGAGTGGTGGCTTTAGCCGAGCGCATCATGCGAACGATCTCGCGGTCCTGCTTTGCAAACTTCTCGTTCTCAATGGCCATCTCAGCAAAATAACGATTGGCAAGCGTGGTGTCCCTAATGGACGGAGCTGTGGCAACGTAGAACTCGCGGTCAGCATTGGACATCGCGCCTAAGCCACGCGCAAGAAGTGAAATTTGGGATGCCTGAGCCCCAGCCAAACCCTTTTCAAGAAGCTCCTGCTTCGTTGTGTCGGCAATCTTAATTCCAGCCGCGTCAAACACCTTGTTTGCAAAGCTAAGGAACGGCTGGAAAACACCCGTCTTTGCTCCAGACTTAATTCCCTCAAGAACTAGGTTGGCCGAATTTGCGGCAGAAATAGCGTTGTCGTAATCAGAGGTAAACTGGTCTAGGCGCTTTTGAGCAGCCTGAGCCCTAAGCTTATCCTCTTCCTTTTCAAAGGCACCAGCCTCCTGCTCGCGGAATACGGGATAGAACAGACCCTGTACCACGCTAAACGAAGGAGTGACGCCAGCTCTTCCCTTGGACAGTTCTTCAGCCTTCTTGAGAGCGGCTTCTGGAGTTGTGTATCCTCCTTCAACCTTTGGAGTAGAACGCTGACGAGCCTGAGACAGGTTTTCCTCAAGCTGTGAAAACTGAATTGCCTGCGGAAGCCAAGTTGACGGAGAGACTCCAGACGACTTCGCACGCTCAATAAAGTCGGTTGTGTTAACAGGTCCGGAGGGAGTAAATGCACCAACACCAGACGGAATCTGCTCAAACGTAGCTCCAGCCGAAATTGCCTTCTGAGCGGGTGATGCTGACATTACGGACGTTAAACGAGCTTGATCAGCAATATTGCGCTCCATCTCGGAAAGCTGGAGACGACGCATACGATCAGCATCCGCCTGAGCCGCCATGTCTGACTTAAACTTCACAAACGCAGCCGCGCCACCAGCAGCCTTCAAACCAGCCTTGGCAGCAGCGTCATCAATGCCGGGAATCTGGCTCTTGATGAAGGCAAGACCCTCCTCCTCATTGCGCTTCTCCTCCTGCTTCTTGAGGAAGTTCTGAACGCCCTGCGTGACACCCTGACCGAAGTTGGACAAGCCCTGAGCAGCAAGCTGCCCTCCCATTGCCAGTCCTTGGGCAAGGGGGGAATAGTCTACCCGCCCAAGAGCGGGGTTAATGGTTGAGCCAAAGACTGCCATAATTAGAATGGACCATAGGGAGCAGGACCAGCAGCCCCGCCCTGAGGATTGATATTGGAACTAGAATAGGCAGGAACCCCTCCTCCGAAACGGATGTTTCCGATAAGACCCGGAAGAGCAGAGGCAAACCCACCAGCGATGTTACCAATGGCTCCAGCCCTAGCTCCAGCAGCCGTCGCCGCACCACCCGCCACTGCCGCTCCATAGTTGGACAGGTTAGCCTGATTGGCCAAGGCGATGTTTATACCAGCATTCGGATCGAAGATGCGAGGAGCAATGTCTCTCGCCGTTCCAAGGGTGGACTCATATGCCGCCATACCCAAAGGAATGGCCGCAGCATTCTGACCAAATCCAATTGCTCCAAGGGCCGCAGGAGTAAGCCCACCAGCAGCCTGAGCCCTGTTGAGGGCAAACGACCTGTCTGCACCAAGCATCCCCTGCTCAGCGCCAAGAACCGCCCCAAGGTTGGCAAACTGCTGTTGAGCCTGCTGGGCACCAAACGCCCTGTTTGACTCAGCCGCCGACAACCCAAGACGGGCGTTAAGCTCCTGCGCAGCCATACCCTGACCAGCACCAAACTCAAACGCACGCTGTCCAGCAGCCTGATTGGCCAAGGCAGCCTGAAGGTTAGCAGTTTGATTGAGGCGAGCCACATCCTGTGCGTTCGTGATGTTGAACTGCCCAGCCTGCATACCCGTGGCTTGATTGGCCAGAGCAGCCTGAAGCGCGGCCTGCTGATTAGCCCTAGCCACATCCGCAGCCGTTCCCACATTAAACTGACCAGCCTGAAGTGCCGCAGCCGCATTAGCCTGCTGACGCGCAATGTCCGCACGAAGCACATCCGTAGCCAACGACTGACCAGCCTGCTGGGCTCCCAGAAGCTGCTGGTTGATCTGCTGGGCAATGGCAATGTCTTCAGCCGTGCGCTGACGAGCCGCACCAGCCCTAGCCAGAGCCTCGCCAGCGATGCCTGTGGCGCTCTCCAGACGGCCCGTACCAGCCGCCATCTCACGGGCTCCCTGCGTGGCAGCACGAAGCTCCTGAGGGGTGAGTTGTCCCGGGGCCGTGGCCATTCCCAATGCCCGATTTTGAAGAGCCTGACTCAACGGGCTAATCTGCTGATTGCGCAGAGCCTGCTGATAGAGGGTTTCGCCAAGAGCCCCAGCGCCCACACGTTCAGCAGCCACTTGACCAGCGGCCACACGCTCAGCCGCTACGCGCTCAGGCGTAAGGGTTCCTGCCACCTGAAGCTGTTGAGCCGCCACCTGCTGTGGAGTGAAGCCTCCCATCGCCGCAATCCGCTCAGGCGTGATGGCCTGAGTTTGCGGAGCCTGCATGGCAAGCTGACCCATCTGGTTGAGGTAGCCACTAACCTGACGGCCACCAAGACCAGAGATGTCGCCAAAGGCAGCAGCGACTTGAGGATTGGCGGCAACGTAAGCCTCAACAGCCTGAGGACCAAGCTCACGAAGCTGCTGAAGCTGGGCCTGACTTTGCTCAATGCTCAGATTGCGATTGAGTTGGGCCATCCGCTCAGAAGCCATTTGGCCTAGGTCAAGGCTTCCAAAATAGCCACCAGCCGTTCCCGGAGCCACTCCAAGCAAGGCATTCTGGATGTCGCGCTGATTCAGCGCCTGATAACCCGGACGATAGGTGCCTTCCGCGCCAAGAACTGTTTCCTGAAGCCCCGGAGACGTAACCGCCGAAAGGTAGTCCGTGATGGCCTTGTTTACATCAACAGGGGCGGGCCGATTGGCTGCGGCAGCATTGGCGGCGGCACTAGAAGCGCCCCTAGCGGCATTAGCACCAATCAAGGCAGACCCGATGCTTCCACCGGCTATGGCTGTAGCAACCCAACTCATTTGGTTGACTCCTTTTGTTCCGTCAAAAGAGCCTGAAAAGCAGCAAGCTCCTTTTCATGGACTTTGAAGGTTTCACTCTTCACGATTAGTTCTTCCTCAAGCTTTTCCAAATTGGTTTCTTCCGTTGGATGAATTGTTGCCCAAATCATCGTATCATGGATGAACAGGAGCTTTCTCGTTCCACTGTTTGACTTTATGATGGCCGGAGCCTTTATCTCCTGAATCAATCCATCCATGTAAACAGACGCATGGCCTGACAAAACTACGTTGAAATGCTCTGTTTTATGCTCATGCCCTATCACAAACGCCCCTTTGGGCATGGTGATCTGACGAAGATAGACTCCGGGAGCAAAAGCGTGGTTTAACGGCGTATCAACCTGAGGAAGCTTCAAAAGAAGCCCCTCAATGCTTTCTATCCTATCGGGGGTTAGTTCACCGGCAACCGATACATGACCATCATTTGTTCTTTGATCTACTACCTGATGAACTGTGATTTCTTCAGCAGCGTGATAGATCATTAGGCAAACTTGGTTTGGGTGGCGAAGACGGAGAAGGTTGCACTAGCCGTCTTGATGATGGTGAACGTATAGATGTCCACGCTATTTGCGTTACCAGCCGTGGGAGCCGTGCCACCAGCCCACTTGGGCGTGACGGCATTGCCATCAATGGTCAGCGGGGTTGTGGTGTCTGGACGGTAAGCCGTGCTGCCCTGAGTGGCCATGACAACAATGCTCACAGAGTCATTGGTGGCCATCACCGTATTCAGGGTGTTTGAGCTATCACCCCTGACATTCAGCGTCCAGTTGGCCGAAGCATTGGCCGTGTAATAGACCACGGACCCATCAAGCACATTGAAATTAACCGTGCCTGTAAGGGCAACGCCACTCAGCGAAGCCTTCTCAACAACTTCGTAAATGGAGGTGGTTCCCGTGGCGGAAATGGTCGTAAACGCACCCGTAGAGGGCGTCGTGGAGCCAACGGGAGTGTTCTGGATGGACGTGGCCGTTAGGGCTCCGGGAGGGCTGGCCGACGAAGTGGTCCAAGTAGGAGCGCCTGAGCTTAGCTTTGATGGAGTGATTCCGCCGTCCCTGACGATGATAGCTCCACCGGAAAGCTGGGTGGTAGCCTCATCTACCGCGCTAGCGTCAAATGTGGCGTTGTTGACAGCATTGTTCAGGGTGGTAGCCGTGGGGCTATCACCCGTAGAGAACGTGTTTCCAGTGATTAATCTGCCCATATTAGGTGGCTTGAGTTACGCCTAGATTGGTGAGGGCTGCGTTGAGGTTGACGGCACGCAGCTTGGGACGCCCAACCGTAGGGGTAAGCGTTAGTTGTGCGCCATAGCCGCGTTTATTGCCAATCCTACCACGCAACGAGGCATCTT
>Ga0181343_1000387_pt1 | contig 19718 bp, 17 predicted proteins | sample Su13VDMLBSD_FD_130110 | JGI IMG/M metagenome (GOLD analysis project Ga0181343, IMG submission 130110) | Freshwater viral communities from Lake Michigan, USA - Su13.VD.MLB.S.D | ecosystem: Environmental > Aquatic > Freshwater > Lake | place: USA: Michigan | collected 2013-07-15 | reverse complement strand
GGTCGTCCGTAGGGGGCTTGCGCACCACGGTCGCCTGACCTGCTTGCTTTCCATCTCCTCGCTCCGCCTTGATTCTGTAGGTGCCATAGGCGATATCCAGTCCGCTGAAGATCGCCTTGAACCGAGTGATGTCAGTCATTTCTTCTTTCTAGTGAGGTGGGGCCTACTCATGCAAGGCTGGGTACCCGTGTTTTGCCTGCCAGGAGCTACCTGGCACGACTCAACTATCCGTGAACCCCGCACTTTCGGCCCCGAAAATCAGAAGGGTGCGGGTCCGCCGTCCACGGCGCCTTCGCCTTCGTGCTTGACCTTGACTTCGCCAGCGCCCACTTGCTGGGCAAATGCCTTGGCAGCAGCGTACTGGTTCATGTCTTCGATCACGCCGATTTTCTCGACTTCCCAGCCGTACCACTTGCCCTTGTCGTTGGACTCGGCTTGGGTGGTCAGGCGGTAGACGTGGCTGTACATCGGAGGGGTGTACGGGCCGTTCTTGCCCATGAGCTTGGTGCTCATCATCATGGAGTTCCACTTGCGGCTCTTCTTGAGCTGCGTGGACTTCATCACGATCAAGGCAGGCTCGGGGATGCCCGCATCGTTGACGACCATCACGTAGTGGTTGGCCGTGTTCTCGATGTAGTTGCCGTTGTCGAGGTAGTCCTTGTTGTCGCCCGGCTCGCGGTGGGTGCGGGTCAGGATGTCAGACGTCGCAGGATAGATGGCCTGCGGTGCGCCCGAGCCAGAGCCACGGGGTGCCCACTCGATGTACTGGCGGATGTAGGCCACCGGAATGACGGTGATGCCTTTCTTGCCGTCGAACAACTCACCGGTGACGGTGTTCATGATGCAGCCGGGCATGGCGCCCTCAACTTCACCCACCTCAGGGCTGGTGCTGGTCAAGAGCTTCAGGAACGGAAGGGCGAAGTCTTCTTGACCCATCCCGTCAAAGCCATTGTTGGCATCTTGCTCGAAGTCACCCGCGAGGGCAACGGCGTACTGCTTGTCGTCTTTGACTGCAACTTGGTTCTTGCTCATGGTTCTATTTCCTTGGTTCATGCCGATTTGATGGTGGCTTTCTGGCCGACATAGACGCCAAAAAGCTCAGTGGGGAACTCGCTTCCGCGTTCCACCTGCTCGCGAACCCAGGCCTTGAGGGTCTGAGGTTCGATCTTCTGCGCTTGCTCCACAGGGTAGTTTTGCTCGCGCAGTTGATTCAGTAGGGTGTCGCACAGTTGGTCTTCGCCTCGACCAAACCGCACAGACACCGTGTTCTTGATGATGTCGTCGTAGCCGTGCTCGCGCAGCCACTCGTAGGCCTGAGTACGCTTTTCCTCAGAGATGCTGGCGCTATAGAAGGGCTTGACGGTGATCTCGCTGCCATCGGTCATCGAGAACTTGGTCAGACCCAGCTCCTGCAGCATGGCAGGGATGGTCTCTTCCAGAAGCTTGCGCTGCTGGCTCTTGCGCTCCGAGAGCGTGGAGTCGAGCTCCTCGATCTCTTTTTCCAGTTCCTTGGCACGCTTGGCCAAGGCCCCCACAGAGGTGAGGTCCTCGTTCTTGACCTGCAGGGCGCCGGCGTCCTGCTCGAACATGTCGTTGATGTTATTCATCGCTTTCTCCTTTCTCAGTGATATCGATTTTGACGGGAATGTACATGCGTTCCCGACGGTCCCACTTTAACGCCGTGTAGCGGCCTGCGTTATAGAGCGCGGCTATCGCACAGGTCAACCCGATAGCCACCGGGTCACCCGTCAGGAGCAAGTAATCTCCGTCTTTGTATTCCCGCAATTTGCGCCGCAAGGCTCGAATCGTGGGCACCGTGCTGAACGCGATCTGGGTGTTCGAAGGCAGCAAGACCTTCATGTCCCCATAACGCATCGCCGGTGCCAAATCATGATTCGGCATCTCTTGGACGATAAAAACATTCGCCACGTTTACGCTCTCCTTTCTAAAAACGTGTGGGTAGTGTACACTGCTCGCCAGGGTTGTCAAGCCCTTTTTTCAAGAAAGGTAGAGAGTCATGGAATATTTCCTCGAACGGTACCCGTTCAAAAACAAGCCCTTCCTGCACCAAGCCGCATTCCTGCAGCGGTTCTGGGAGGACCCGCACGTCGCATTGCTGGCCGATATGGGCACGGGCAAGAGCTTCATGCTGATCAACAACGCGGCGATGCTCTACGACAAGGGCAAGATCAACGCGATGCTGATCGTAGCGCCCAAGGGGGTGTACCGAAACTGGTTCACGGGCCAGATTCCCGAGCACATGCCAGTGCATGTCCCCTACACGATGGCGTGCTGGTCGCCCACTCCGCGCAAGGCCGAGCGCGATCAGATGGACAAGATGCTCAACGCAGTGGACACGCTGCGCATCCTTGTGATGAACGTCGAGGCCTTCAGCACCGAGAAGGGCGTGACGTTTGCTCGCACCTTCCTGCGCGTGACCAACGCCTACATGGCCATCGATGAGAGCACTACCATCAAGACGCCAGGGGCCAAGCGCACCAAGAGCATCATCAAGGTGGGCAAGGAGGCGCGCTACAAGCGCATCGCTACGGGATCGCCTGTCACCAAGAGCCCGCTGGACCTGTTCAGCCAGTGCGAGTTCCTCTCGCCCACATGCCTGAACTACAACAGCTACTACGCCTTCCAAGCGCGGTACGCGGTCCTTGTCGAACGCAAGATGGCGACCCACACCTTCAAGCAGATCGTCGGCTACAGGCACCTCGATGAGCTGCAAAAGAAGCTCACGCACTTCTCGTTTCGCGTGACCAAGGAGGAGTGCCTGGACCTGCCCGACAAGGTCTTCACCCGCCGTGAGATCGAGCTGACCGATGAGCAGGCCAAGGCGTACAACCAGATGAAGCTGATGGCTCTCACGCTGATCGACGGCAACCTCATGTCCACCAACAATGCGCTCACGCAGCTCATGCGGCTGCACCAGATCGTGTGTGGTCACGTGAAGTACGACGATGGTCAAGAGGTGGACTTGCCCAATAACCGCATCAAGGAGTTGCTGGCAACCATCGAGGAGTGCGACGGCAAGATCATCATCTGGGCCAATTACCGACGCGACATCGAGAACATCAAGAACGCGCTGGCAGAGGCGTATGGCATGACTACTGTCGCCACCTACTACGGTGACACCGAGGCAGAGGATCGCCAGACCATCGTCGAGCGGTTCCAGGACCCCAACAGCGGGCTGCGTTTCTTCGTGGGCAACCCCCGCACCGGTGGCTACGGCCTGACGCTCACCGAGGCCAAAACCGTCATCTACTACAGCAACAACTTCGACCTCGAAGTGCGGCTGCAGAGTGAGGACCGCGCTCACCGCATCGGCCAGACCAAGAGCGTGACCTACATCGACTTCATCAGCCCGAACACGGTCGATGAACACATCGTCAAGGCCTTGCGCAGCAAAATCAACATCGCCTCGCAGGTGCTGGGCGAGCAACTCAAGGAGTGGATCAAGTAATGCAGCTCATCAACATCCGCAAGCGGTATGTGTATAAAAAACTCGAAAGATTAGACAGGTCCACGGGACGTGTATATCAGCTCGACATGGACAGCATCCCGATGCCCAGCGTCACCACCATCTTGGATCAGACCAAGGACAAGGCGCACCTGAAGGACTGGGAGGACCGCGTGGGCAAGGAAGAGGCCGAGCGCGTGCGCAACGAAGCGGCCACCGTGGGCACGCACATGCACAGTGTGATTGAGCGCCTGCTGCTCAACCGTCCGCTGGACCCACCGCGCACGTGGATGCAAATTCAGGGCTACCGCATGGGCCATCAGCTCTTGGAGCACTTCTTCCCACACATCGATGAGGTCTGGGGCACAGAGATTCCGCTGTACGTCCCCAACACCTACGCCGGCACGTCTGACTGCATCGGCGTGTACAAGGGTAAGCCGTCCATCATCGACTTCAAGCAGACCAACAAGCCCAAGAAGCGCGAGTGGATCGAGGACTACTTCATCCAGCTTGCCGCCTACTCAGAGGCACACGACAAGGTGCATGGCACGAAGATCGATCAGGGCGTGATCATGATGATGTCCCGAGCAGGAGAGCCGCAGGAGTTCATCACTGTCGGGCGCGAGTTCGACAGCTACAAGGACAAGTGGTGGCGCCGTGTTGAGGCGTTCCAAAAAAAGAGCCAAGGGGTTGGGGCCCTTGGCTCAAGTGCCATCGAGGAGGGAGAAACTCCTGACTGAGATGATGGCAACTGCAACCTTCATTTCGCCTTAGCGGCGCGAATGTTGTCGATCATGTTCGGGTAGGGGCGACCTGCCTTTTTAGCGGCTGCTTTGGCAGCCGTTTTCTTTGCAGGGCTGAGCTTCTTGGGTGCGCCAAGGCTCTTGGGACGGTCTTTTTCCCACACAGGCTTTTTCATCGCAGGTTCCTCAGTTTGTACAGGGCACTCAAAAAGGTACCGACCGCCTCGTCGATCAAGTTCTGGATGGGGGAATCCTTCTTGTCAACGGCGTCGTAGCGAATCTTCTCGATGTCGTCCAGCATCTTCTCCAGCGCCTTGACGACGTCTTCCTCTTCCACCATCGGCAGATAGGGGATGTCGATGATGTCGTGGCGGCCCTGATAGGCCTCGGTGATGCTGTCGGCGTTGTCGATGATGGCGGTGTAGAACTCGCCCAGCGCAGAGTGCTTGGCAAAGCTGCCAGGGCCCGTCACGCGCAGATGCGCCCGGTGCGCATACTCGCGCGCCAGAAACATCGTGCCGACCAGTCGTCCGATCATCTCCATGTTCTTCTCCGTTTATTGCTGGGGCGGTTGTCCGCCAAGCGCTGCAGCACGCTGCTGCAGCAGTGCGCTGATCGGGTCGTTGGGGAACATCGCCGGGTACATCAGCGGGACCTGCCCGGCACCACCCCCACGCGGCGCCTGCGGGGTGGTAGGCAGACGCGGGTTGAAACCACGAGTGGGAGGCGCGGCTGGGGCAACGCGGTTGAGCATCTCCCGGGCCGTGGTCCGTGGTGCGGGAGTCGGGACGACCGGCAGGTTTTCCATGCCAGCTATCTTCTCCGGCTGCTCGCCCTGAGCGGCGCCACTGATGGCCTGCTGCGCACCCATGCGGGCAGGCTGGAGCACACGTGCTGCCGAGATGCCGATCTCTTCCAGGCTCTTGGCCGCCTTGGCTGCCTGCTCGGGGGTACCCACGCGGGTAATGTTCTTGGCGAACTCTTCGCTCTCCAGGGCGCGGGTGAAGATGCGCTTGTAGAGCTGGTTCTCCAGGCCCCCGGTCAGGCGAACCATCAGCGCCAGTGCCCCGGTCTCCGGAGAAATACGGCCCACTGCCGCTTCGCGCATGGTGGTCGTCAGGTACTGGATGCCCGAGCCGAACACGCGCTTGAGGCCCTCGTCCAGGGATTCGAACGCCGGAATCTGGCCGGTGACGTTGGCAAAGGCGTTGACCCGGCGCTGCAGGTCGGCCAGCGTCTTGAGGTCATCTAGGTGGCCGGTGCTGCCAAACAGGACCTTCAACGACTTCTCGTTGGCGTCGATAAAGCTCTTGAGCGAGCCGCCGCCCTTGGTGCCTTCGGTGGCGATGTCGTAGACAGAGCGGCGCAGGGAGGCCAGCGTCTCCGCGTCCTTGCCAACAGCGCCGACCAGCTTGGTCATGATGGCCGGATCGCGCAGGGCGTCGTTGAGCACGGTGCGCGGATCGCTGCCCGGGCGCACGGCCTTGGTCAGGATTCGATCTAGCTCGTTGTCCTTGGCCGCCACCATGCGCTGATCGATCTCAGCCACACGGTTGACGAAGTCATCGGCCAGCTTGACCTCATCGGCCAGCTTGGCACGTACAGGCTCGGGCAGGGCTTCGACGATGTTCTTGTTCTTGTCCAGCACCGAGCGAATCATCTTCGGATCGACAAGGCCATCCTTGTTGACGACGCCCTTGGTGCGCAGCCAGTCGATGGTGCCCTTCATCATCAGGGCCTGGGACTGCGGATCGTTGCCCAGGATCGCCGAGACGTCCTTGACGCCATCCGCCGTGCGGAAAGCGTTGCGCAGCAAGTCCTCGTTGGGCAGCAGGAACTCCTGGCCGCCCTTCTTGGTCTGCGTCAGCAGCAAAGGCACAGTCTTGTCGTAGACGCTCTTGTAGTCGTCCAGCACCATCTTCATGGCGTCGTACTCGCCCTTCAGGCGCGGCGAGTGGTTGAGCACCAGCCCTTCGATGTCCTTGAACACCGCGTTGCCCGTATCGATGATGCGCTGAGCATCCGTCTGGCGGGTGCGGCCACGGGACATGGCGGCGTTGTAGTTGGACAGGGAGTCGTTCCGGAACCGCTGGGCCGCCGTCAGATAGTCCAGGGCCTCGGGCAGGTTCAGGTCAATCTTGGTGCTGGCAGCCGCGATGCGCTCAGCGTCTTCACGCAGTTGCTGCGGATTGATCACGATCTTGCGGCCAGGGATCACCGAGGGGATTGCCACGTTGCCCTTGGCGTCCGGCGTCGGAGCCAGTTCCGCGAGCCCCGGAGTACGGCGCCCGCTCTTGACCTTGTCGCCGCGCACCAGCTTCATCACGGAGTCGCGCAGAGCTTTGTAGACCTCGGGGTCGATGTCGCGGCCCACGGCGCCCAATTGGCTGCTCAGGGTCTCATCCACGAGGTTGGTCAGCGTGTCGCGCTGGAGTTTGTCGCGCTGCAGCATCTGCGACTGCACGAAGTTATCCAGCAGGCGGATCGGCTCAGGCATGGACACGCGCATCGAAGGCCGCTCGGGGCGGTACTTCTTGAGCAGTTCCATGACCGCGCTTTCCATGTCCTGGGCCTGGAAGAGCGACTTGCCGTCTTGGCGCGTGGGCAGCGGAGTGCCGTCCGGGGCCGTAGCTTGTTTCAGACCCATGCGCGAGAGCACGTTCTGGCGCATGCGGTTGTCCAGCTCCATCCGGCTCATCAGGACACCGCGCAGCTCGTTGTTGAGCATGTCAATGTTCTGCGGACCCAGGCGCTCGGACAGGGCTGCCACCTCGGCGTTGGTCAGGTCCGCCCTCTGACGCAGCAGACCTTCAAAGAATGCCTGACGATCCGCCTGTGCGGCCTGGAAGGCTTCCAGCACCGGCTGACGCGCCTGCGGGGAGAGCTCCCCAAACAGCTTGTTCAGGGCTTCCTGGTTCTGGTTGATGCGCAACTTGATGGACTCGAGTTCCTTGGGACCAAGCTGCTCCAGCAGGTTGATCTTCTCGCGCACCAGGGGCGAGTACATCGTCTTCTCGGCGGCATCGAACACGAAACCTGCCTCGGCAAAGCGAGGATCGAGCATGGCCTTTTCCAAGGCAGCCAGCGCTTCTTGCGCTTCTTTGCTCTCCGAGATGGGACCAAAGACCTGACCGAGCTTACGCTCGGCATTCTTGATCAGGGTCTTGGGGATGATGTTGACCAGCGGCAGCTTGAAAGGTCCGGGGACCCCGGCCATCGCTTCCTGCTCCACGTCGCTCATCGCCACACCGGCGCCCGTGGACTTGTCTTTTGCCCAGTTGAATGCACGGGCGGAGGGGCTGACCTTCATCAGGCCAGAGGCTGCCATGGGCAAGCCGATGAACGCAGCGGCGGGCAGCATCTCTTTGTACAGCCCCTTGCTGGGGTTGTCGTCGGAGACGTTTTCCTCCACGGCCTGCCGCAGGGTTTCCCACCCGGCGCCAAAGGCCACATCCAAGGCGGCTGCGGCGCGGGGGCTCTGCTGAATCAACTTGATCGTGTCGTCGGCGATGCCCTTGAACAAGGAAGTGGCCGGGGCGGCAGCCGACACCAACGGACGGGCGCCTGCCGTGTAGGCCAAAATCCCGGTGAACGGCAACGTGTTGCCCACGCCTTCGCCAATTGCCCGGGAATAGCGCTCTCCGGAGTTGCGCGGCGCCACTTGGCCCCGGTTGAAGAAGCGCGCGAACTGGAATACCTGATTCTCATCAAGGCCCAGGCCCTTGCCAACCACCCGCTGCGCAGCATCAGGCAGCGCAAAAAGGCCCGCATTGAACCCCCAGGACAGGTTATTGACCAGCCCCAACACCTTATCCCCACCCTGGGTCACCTGCTCAGGCGCACCTTCGCCGCCCTTGCGCGGGTCAGTGGTGGTGGTCGGGGCCGCCTCGGTTCGCCCAACTACCTCGCCCGTCGTCAGATCAACAAGCTGTCCCTGGGTGTTGACGATGGTGGCCATTACTTGATCAGCCCTTGCAGTTGGGTCGGGTTAAAGCTCTGCACGGTACCGTTGGGCATGCGCAGGTAGACCGAGGCCCGTGGGTCTTGGAGCTTGCCAATCGTACTGCCCAAGAAGGTGAACATCCGCTTTTGCTCTTCCGGGTCAGCCGGAATGGAGAACGGATCGCTCTTGGTACCCGTGTTGGGCGTGTTCATGACGTAGTCATTGCCCTCGTAGCCCAGTTGGGTCAGCACGCTCTGGCGGCTGTTACGCAGCATGGCTTCCATCGACGCAAACTGCTTGGCAACCAGTTCCCGGTCCGCAAAGAACTTGGTCGGGTCAGTGATGCCACGGGCCGTGTCTCGCGCCCATTCTTGTTCCTGCACCGCCACGCGGCCGCTGTCGTTTGCAGCAGCGAGGTTCTTCAGGATCGAGTTCATGCCGGTGCTGATCCGCGTAGCGGCATCGGTCAGGTTGACATCGGGGCGAACAACAGCGGTGGGCAAAACAGGCACCAGCAGGTTGTTGACCTTGTCCGAGAACCACGCACCGGGGCCATAGGCCTGGGTGTAGACGCCCTTGAGGTTGTCCAGCGTAGACAGGCTGTTGTCCAGCCCGCGCAGCGTAGAGGTGAGCTTGATGCGCTCGGCCTTGTCGGTCTCCGTCGCGGTCGGGGCCTGCCCCCGATTGACCACGAACGGGTTATCGGTATCGCGCAGCGTCCAGCGGCTGTTGATGGCCGATTGCACGGTGGGGTTCTGCGGGTCAATCGAATTGCCCAAGAAGCTCCCGTTCTTGGTCTCGGAAACAAGCAAGCCTGCGCCGCCATCCTTGACAACACCGCCGCCGTTTTTAATCCTCTCCATCAGCAGACGGTAGTCGCCCTTGATCAGCTCCATCTTGAGCTGCTGAGCGTACTTGTCCTGCTCCTGCACATCGCTGACAGCTTGCGACAGGGCGGCCGTATCGATCTTAAGCTGGCGATCTTTGGCCTGGGCCATCAGAGCCATGAAGCCCTGCGGGATGCCCTGCGCGGCCGTAGCCAACAAGGACAGTGGCGTGGTGCCGGACTTGGCAGGCAAGGCGGCGTACTTAAAGCCCGCATCGGCCAGCATCAGCATGGCGTTGCGGTACATGTCGTCTTGCGTGTCGCCCAGCAGTTCCTTGTACAGCGGGGCGTATTCCTTCTGCGCGGCCTTGATGCGCTCTATTCGACCCGTCGGGGTCTCGCCCCTGCCTGCAAGCTGCTGACGAATGAACTCGGTAGAAGGAGCGCCTTCGGCGGGCGGGGGAGCCTTTCCTTCGGCGGCAGCAGGAGCGACAGCAGGAGTGGTAGGCGCACCGGTAGCGGCAGGAGCACCCGCCGGTTTTTCCATCTCCAATTGCGGCCGGCCAGCGACATCAATAACGATTGGGCCTTGCCGGCGGAACTCGCGTTGCCGCTCCGACTGCGCTTCGCGATTCGCATCCGGGGCAGGGGCGTAGGTCCCCTGCTGCCCGGTGATCTTGAGAATCTCCGCCTGAATCTGTTCGTTGGACAGCCTATCCACTGACGGCATCGGGATGGATTTGTCCATGCGCTGGTAGTAGGCGTCCTCGTAGGCCTTGAGCAACGCTGCGCGCTCAGGGTCCACCTTGTTGCCAAACATGGACTTGTACAAGCCAGAGGCGGTAAGCATTCCCACGCCCGTCATGGCTGCCGGAGGCAACATGGTGCCCACGCGCTGAGCGGCCTGAGTCACGGTCGGGCCCGCAAAGTTAGCCAGATGCTCGGTCAGCGTCGGGTACTTCATCGTCTGCTCGGCGATAAAGCGGCCGCCCGGGCCCCGCAGGTTCTCCATGATCGGCGGGAAGATGTTGGGCGCGCCACGGGTCATGAGCTGACCGCCAATGATGTTGGCCTCGGTCGCAAATGCACCTAGCTTGTCCGCGCCGTACTGCGCCATGCGCGTGAGCGGGTTGACAAAAGCGCCCGCCGCTGCACGCAGCGGGGGCATGCCGTCCGGGGTAGGCGGAGCCTGCTCAGCCCCGCCCTGCGGAAAAGGGGGCATGCCGCCCTCCATCCCCGGGGGCATCATCTCAGGCCCTTGAGCCGGGGGCATCATGCCTTGGCCCTGGGGCAGCGCTCCAATGCCTTGAGCCGGCTGCGCCGCAAGCTGCATTTGCAGCATCGCCAGCACTTCCGGGGGCGTCTCCATGGCGGCCTCTTCGCCGACCATCTGCGCCAGTTCCATGTAGCGTGCGTCCACGGAGCGGTAGTCGCCCCGCAGGTTGTTCATCAGAATCTCGGGGTTCTGCGGCGTGCGCGACATCTGCGGCATGTCTTCGGAAGGCTCTTGGTCTTCCATGCCTTCCATTTCGTCCAGATCGAAGCCGGCCAGAATGCCAGAGCTCTTGGCCTCCTTGGACAGAGGCATGGCAAACATGGCACGCTTGAGGATTTCTTCTTTCATCGTGCGTCCTTAGAAGAGCTTGCTGGCCGTGTTGGCGGCAGCGGCAGTGCTCAAGATACCCGTGCCCAGGCCAGCGATCTGCTGGAACGGGCTGGGAGCGGCCGTCTGCTGCTGCGTGACAGCCATCTGCGTGGACGGCGCTCCCTTGTAGATGTCCGACAGGAAAGCCAGTTGCTGGTACGGCTGCGTGGCTTGCTGCATCTGAGTGGAGCGCAGTGCGTCCAGTTCGGCTTGCTTCTGCTTTTGCTGGATCGCGCCCAGGTTGAACAGGAAGTTGACGTCGCTCTGGCCCATCTGCTGAGCGCTCTGGCCCAGTGCAGCCTGCTGCACGCCCAGATTGCCCAGTTGCGTGCCCAACGAACCAAGGCCCTGGCCCATGGCCAGTTGACGCTGTTGCTGCTGCTCAAACGCCTGCTGAGCCTGCTGCTGCGCTGCACCATAGCCTTGCTGCATGGCGTTGATGATCGCTTGGTTTCGGGTCTGCGAAAGGCCGCGCTCCAACTCTGCACGTTGAATGCCTTCACGGCTGCCGCCAAACGCGCCCGCGCGCACTGCCTGCGCTTGCAGGTTTTGGCGGGAGAGGTCGCCTTGGCGATTGATCTCGCGCAGCGACTCTTGCAGGACCGCTTGGTTGTACGGGTTCATGAAGGCCATGCCCATGTTCGGGTCATAACCGCCGCCAGCCCCTCCCAAGGCAGCAATGCCTTGCCCCAGCGTACCTGTGCCAGTAGTCAGAGCGCCGTAGCCGCTTTGCAGGTACGGCGTATAGGCGCCAATGCCCTGCTGCCCCGCAGTGAGCGCTGCCAGTTGGGGCTCTGAGAGACCAGCAACTTGATAGCCGGGTAGGGTAGGCGCCGGCAGTGCCTGCGCGGACTTGAGCAGGCCTAGCTTGTAGGCCTCAATTTCCGGTGCTTCCCGGACGATTTGTTCAGTGACGTCTGCCATGCTTTATCCCCGCGAGGCGTTGCGCTCAAGCTGATGCATCAGGGCGTACATTTTCTTCGCCCCTGCTCTGCGGCTACCACCACCAATACCTTTCACGGCCTTGGCAGTCATTACGAATTCGCCGTCAGAGAGCATCGCAGGGATGGAATCCGAGGTTTCGGTCCCAGGGCCACTGATTGCTCCGGTTTTTCGAGGATACCCGCCACGGGCCAAAGAGGCAAGACCTCCGTCGGCTGCCCTGAAGTAGTTTTGGCTGTAGGGGTTGTAGTTGTAGCCGGTGTAGTTGGGCGTGGCAACCTGCACGTCGCTCATGCCAGCCGTCGGGCTCCAGGCGGAACTTCCGGTGATGTTGCCCTGCTGGCTGTACTGCACGCCCGGCAGGCCCTGCACCAGATACTGGTTGGGGTTGCGGTTGATCAGGTCCAGGCCCGGGGTGCCGCGCATTTGCGAGGCCAGGGCCGACGGGGGCACTTTGCCGGGGGAGAAGCCGCCCATCATGCCCGCGATGCCCAGACCAGCAGCGGTCATGGGGCCGTACTGGCGGACGATGCTGGGGTTGTACTCCGCCTGGGCCAGTTTCAACGCTTCGCTGGGCGATGCCTTTGCCGCAATCGCGTTGCGATAGACGTCCGTATTTTGAAGCTCTGCCGGCGTGTAGGTCGGGGGCATAAACAGGTCAGAGGCGCCCTGCTTGACCGCATCAAACGCACCCGGTTTGCCTTGCATGAAATCGTTGATGCCGCCGGCCATCTTCATGAAGGACTCGCCCGCCGGGGGTACGGCACCCGGTACCCGGGCGGCCGGGGCGCCGGCTACTACTCGCCCTGCTTCTGGAGCTGCCCCGGGGGCCAGCGGGGCGGGCTGTGTGATCTTTAAGAGATCGGCCGCCGAGAGATCGCCCGCCGAAGCGGAGGCCTGCCCCGATTGATTGGGCGGCGCAACGGCAGCCATTGGGGGAACAGGCGCCCGGGTCCCGGCTGCAACATCCGCAGGGGTAATGGGCTTTTCAAGAGTGCTGTTGGGAAGAAAACGATCTTCCACCGGGGGAAGAGTGCCAGCAGGGGGCTGATTAGCAGCCAGTTGCTGGACCCCTTGTTGAATACCAGTGGTCAGCGCGCTGGTAGCACCAGCGGTCAAGCCCGTCTTGACGGCATCGGAGAGCTTCTGCCCCGTCAGTAGGCCCGTTCCCGTGCCAACAATACCGGCGGCAACCGCCGCGCTGGCCGCCACGGCGGAAATACCCAAGTTCCCAACGTACTGCGAAACCGGGCCGCCTGGGGCGCCAAAGTAAGCGGTGGCGCCTGCCGTCAGGATTTCCTTGAGGTTGCCCCCGCCTGCGGCAGTCACCGCGCCGGAGGCTACTGCAGCGGCGGTGCCAGCGGAGAAGAACCCGCCCCCCATAGTCGCCCCGGCAGGGCCGAGGAACGTGGCCAGTGCCACAGTGGCAATAATTCGGCCAATTGGGCTCTTAAGAACCGACTTGACAGCCTTGGCGATCCCTTTGAAAACTCCCTTGACCGCCTTGCCGATGCTGGAGAAGATGCCGTATTCAGGCAAACCCGTCTTGGGGTTGATGGTGCCCATGCCCCCGCGACTGCGCAGCAGTTTGGCTTCCTCGGGGTTGATGTGCGCCAGCATGGTGTCGCCGCTACGGCCACGGCCTGCCACGATCCGAGCAGCTTCAGCGATGCCGCCCTTAGCAAACTGCTGTTCCGTGGGCATCGGTCCTTGGGCCGCCTGCATATTGCCTTCGCGCTGGCGAATGGCTTGCAGCAGCACCGTGCCGATGGAAGACAGCACCTCGGGGTCATACTCTTCCGGCAGGTCCCCTGCATCAATGGCACCGGCCGAGATGGCTTCCTGCAGCCGCTTGGCGTACTCCGCCTCGCCGCCGTCGTACAGGTACTGGACGATCTGCAGGAGCTGGTTCAGTTCCTCATCCGACAACTGATCCAGTTGCGGCATGATGCTTGCCATGAGCTGCTGAACGTCAGCAGCCGCTTGGGGGGAGGCGTTTTCCAGGCCCTGGCTGACAGCCGCATAGGACTCTTCCAGCGGCATTTGGGGCATATTTTGGGAAGCGGCCTCGCCCTCCATCGGAAGGGACATGATGCCTTGGTCTTCAGCGGCCATGACGGCTCCTTTGAGAGGCGAGAGAGTGGGTCAATCGTAACATGTGGGACTCTTTTTTGGCAGGGCGGTTAGCGGCTGATCTCTTCCCAGTCCAGAGAACCAAGTACCTGATTCCCGTTGGCCGCCGCCGCGCAGGCCAGCGTTAGCTCGTAAGCAGTCGGGGTAAAGGGGTTGCGCTCAAGCTGTGAGGCAAACAACGCCTCTTTAAGAATGTCCACGCTGTTGGACCCTTGATTGGAGCCTTGGAAAAAGCCCGTCGCTAAGATACGTCCGGTGCCGACAGTAAACGCTGTGCCGGTGATGTTGTACTCAACCCCTGAGTTCGTTCCGGCGCTGACCCAAGTTCCGCCGGTTGTCGTGCCTTGCGCAACCACTTCCCACTTGTAGTTGGCATTATTTGTAATACCTAAGATGGATATGGCCGTCAAGATAGCGATTGCATCCAGCCGCGTTGTCTTCAGGCGGATCGACACAACGGGGTAGAACGTCCCGGCGGTGGTCAGCGTTTTCGGGGTTGTGATGGGCGTCCCGGCAGATAGCTGTGCCCCACGCAACTCATAGCCGCCCTCAGAGATCACGGTGGAGCAGACCTGCTTGAGCGTGCTGGCACCGGTGGTTGCCGCCGTATTGGTCATCTCGTAGCGCAGCGGCAAAGACGCGGTAGTGATGTAGGTGGTGGTGACGAGGTTGGCGTGGTCGAAGTTATGGACGGGGACAAACGCTCCGTTGATGATGAAGCCCGTGCGGACAGTTCCAAGACCCAGCCACTCAACGTCCATATACAGAATCTGCGCCTTGGAGGAGTCCAGCGTCAGGCCCGACGGGCCGGTGCCATCCATCGGGTCCTGGTTCCAGTTTGCTTGCGCCACTCGGGTGTTGACCACGGACCCCGTCACGCTGCTGCGCTCGACCATGTAGTTCGTGGAGCCTTCGCGCTCAAAGTAGATGCCGTTGGCAGCGCCGTAGTAGCCCACTCGCTGGCGCAGGTTGGCCTTGGGGTCGCCCAGCACGAAGGTGCTCATTACCAGCAGGCTTTTGCCCGGCTGGTAAGCGAAGACTTTGATGGTCTCGCGGATGATCTCATCGCCGCTGGCCGAACCAACAGTCATGTTGATCAGACCCTCATCTGCACTGAACGTGGCTGCTGCGGTGCCGGTGATGCTGTTGACCCACAGGTTATTGTCAGCGTAGCGGTGGGAGGAGTCGAACATGGTCAGGGGGTTGCTGACCCGCAGACGCCCAAAGGCATCTAAGTTTGTCCCGCCGATTGATACAGGGATGGTTTCCATAGTAGCCACGAGTTGCCCCAGAATGTTGTCCAGCCGGTTGAAGTACAGGCGCAGAACGTCAGCGAACTGGTCGTGGTAGCGCTTCTCGTAGTCATTCGGCGCAGTGGGCAGGCGCGGGGCGACAACCCGGTTGAGTTCGTACTGTGAGGTGACGATCAGCGTCATTAGCGTCTTCCATCCGGGCGCACATCCAGCGCCGGAACACCCAACTGCCAGTTCACACCCAGCCCGTCAGAGCTGATCTTGAACGCCATCTGCCGTCCACGGATTCGCGTGTACACGATCTGCGTGAACTGCTGCACCGTGTAGTTGCGCTGAGCCTGATAGTTCTGCGTGCTGGTCACCGTCGGGGTGGCCGCCGCGCTGTAGTTGGCACCGGGGTTCTGGCGAGGACGCAGCGTGAACGTGACCTGCGGGTTGTTGACGTAAGAGCCATCGAACGTGATGTCCGGGATCATGCGCCACGCAAAGCCGTAGTTGTGTCCATCGCCGATGTTGAAGTCGGCGGACTGGATGTAAGAAGAGATTGGGCTGGGCGGGTTGGTGGTGCCGTCGTCCACGCCACTCTCGTGATACACCAACTGGTTGAGATAGTTTGCAGCCGTGGGGTGGTTACGCAAAGGCGTATCCAGCCATGCGGTCCTGCCCAGGTTGCCGTAGCTCCACACCTGCTCTAGGTGGTTGTAGATGACGTAGCGATCAATCACCGTGGAATTGGCAGAGCAATAGAACCACCAGATTTCGTTGTAGCCCTCATTGGTGCCGGCAAAAATCTGGTACTGCTGTTGAAGGTTGATGTCGCCAAAAATGTATTGGCGCAGCGGGCAGTACAGCGTCTCCACACGGCCTGAGTACATGTAGAACTTGTCCGTGCCCATCCAATAGCTGATGTTGGCAGCGGTGGCCGTGGCGTTCGGTCCGGCAATCGAGGTGTTGGAGCCCAGAATCTGGAAGCCCCACACAAACGGCGGGCCAAGGTACTGCATCGAATAGACGGCCGCATCCGTCCAGACCAAAATCTCCTGCCGGGTTTGTTGGTGAGCAACGATGCTGGAGCCGGTAGACAAGCGATAGCTGCCTGCCTGATTGGTCGCCGCAGGGGTCCAGGTAGCGTAGTCTTCTTGGTCAGACCAACGGATCAAAAGCGGGTCAAGTGTCGCGGAGCCATAGTCATTGCAGCCAAACGCGATCACAAAACGCGAAGCATCGGACACCGTAACCGCGTTGCAGACACTGGGGCAGCCCGAGTCCGTTAGGTAGATGCCTGAACTAGTGGGGGAGAGCAACCCTGCGCGGTCGTAGATCAACGGATTGGCGTTGACTGCCCACAAGTACAGGGCCCCGCCACGGGGGTTCATAATCAAGTCTTGCCCAAAGTTAGATTGGCTCCACTGCCTCAACTGCACGCCTACGCCGGCGCCCGCCGCCGATTGACCCCATCCCGTGGCGCTGCTGTATTGGTTGACTACGGTGCCATCTGCATGGGCCACGGCAGTGCTGCCTACCCCGCGCACACAACCAGTAAAGGTCGTAGGGGTGAGGCCAGAGTAAGTGATGTACTCGCCCTCAATACCGATTGCGCCCGAAGCAGCAAAACCGGTTGTGGATGCCACCGTGATGGTCGTGGCGCTAGAGTTCAACGCCCCGTTCAGCGTGGTCGTTGCAGCAATCAGCGTTGCACCGCCCCAACCACCGGCGCCCCAGCCGGTTAGCGTGGTGAAAATTTCTTCACCAATGGAGATTTGATATGCAAACGTCGCCGCCCCCGTGGTGCCAGAAGAGGTGGCCGCCGAACTGACAGTAATGCTGTACGAGAACGAATCGATGTAGTTGATTCGAAACTCTTTGTTTAGCGCAGCCGCAGGAATTCCATTAACAGCACTGGCCACCCCGGAGATCGTGACAAAATCTCCGTTACCCGCGCCGTAGCCCGGGTCGTTGACGATAACAGTCGTTGAAGCATTGGTGGTCGTGAAGGCGTTGGCAGCAACCACGTTTACATCACGCAACGGGGTGACATCGTAGAAGTTGCCACCCGCAGATGCTTGAATATAGTACTTCAGGTGCGTGCCCAACCCCATCAGGTTGTTGCTTGCAAGGGTGACCCAGTTCCACAACGAGCGACAGGTGCCCCAAAATGATCCCGTGGGAGGCGCAGCCGATACGCCGTTGTTGTAGTAGGTGCCGGTGTCTCGCTGCCAACCGCCCAGCTTCTCCGGATAGCCCGAGCGAAAGCGCACCTTGTCCATCTCGAACCAAGTGCCCTCATTTGCCAGCGTCGTGGACTCTCTGTTCACGCCGGGTTTGAGCTGGATTTTTTGCAGCGGCATGCGTGCCCCTTATGCGGTCATGACCTCATGCGCATGCTGAATGTGCGCGATCCGGTCGTTCAGGCCAATGGTACCGCCGTTGATCTTCTTTGTCATCCCGGTGTAGTCTTTAGCATCAGCCTCTTTGTTCAGGTTGCGCTTGTTCCAATACCAGCCGGCAGTCAACGCGGCGTACTTGGGGACCAGCACGTAGTCCGGGCTGTGGATGAAGTCCATGTTTAAGGCGTCTGAGGCCAACATGTAGTTGTCCTTGCCGGTCAGTTGGATCAGGCCGCGTCCGTGGTACAACCAGCCGTCACCCGTTTCCTCCAGGCCGTTGCCCATGCGACCGCCGTAGACCTTGTTGGCAATCTTCTCAGGGTTGCGGTGATACGGCTTGGCAGCCTCCAACGTCGGAAAGCGGCTGGGCCACGTCTTCATCAATCCTTCGGCGGAGTAGTTGAGGTTCTCTTCCAAAGTTTGAAAGTTGGCAGATTCATGAGCGCATTGACCAATGAACGCAGCCTGACGGCTAGGAGTGTTGATTTCATAACGGTGAAAGACTTCCTCCAGCGGCTCGGCCCACTGGACATCGATTTTAAGTTTGGCGAGGGTGTTGGCGAGGCTCATCATTTGATTGCAGGTGCTTTAGAGAGGAGGTCAGTTTTAGCCTGAGAGCCAGCGCTAGAACCAAAATAATACGCAATGATCCCGGTCCAAGCGGTGCCGAGCGAACCGAGCATCATCAGGATGGCCGGGTTGTTCGAATCAACCTTGCCCAGCAGCATCATCACGAGGATGCCGAAGAAGCCGATGGTCACCGACGCCGCGAGCAGAGGCGGAACCCAAGAACGGGTCGCCATCTGCATGTCCCGAGCGCTTTTGCGGTCGTCCACCGCCAGCTTCTCAAAGTTCAGGCCAAGCTCTTGCGCCTGTTTCTGGAGTTCGATCTCAGCAATCTTGACCTGAGCGATCTGTTCGGCGGTGAGTTTGTTGTTGGAGATGAGGTCACCGACCTTCTCTGGCTCCACCCCGATGGCCTTGGAGACAACAGAGATTGCCATGCCCGCCAGCGGAGTACCCAGCGCAGTAGCGATAGTGGGCGCGATTTGTTTAAGCCATTCCATTACTGTTTACTCCTCGATAACATGGTTGCTGCAATCTGCAGAAGAACTCGGTACTGCTCTACATCCGGCGGTTCTTCCCGCCAGCCCACGGTGATCTGCCCCACGAATTTGCCCTGCTCTGGCGGCACGCTTACCCTGCAACCGTAGGTCACACCCTTCTCGATATACCACAGGCCGATCTCGGACTGCGCGGTTTTGTACGCACTACACGGTATCTCGCCCGCCATGAGCGCCACCACGTCCCTATTGTTCGCCGTGTTGGTGGTGAACAGGCCAATGTCCAGCCCTTCCAGCGTTTTCTCTCGCCCCTGCTTGGTGTAGGCCCGGTACAGCACGCGGGTGCCAAAGATCGGGTTCACCTTGAATATCGCCACAACTGTGGCATCCGTATTTTTGAAAAGATGCGCCGCGACATCCTCCACCCGGTCTTCAGCGATGGTCGGCAACTTCTTTTGTTCGTTGTACGCGCCGATCAGGAAGGACTGGTTCTGCCAGATGAAGTAACCCGCAAACGTGAAGACGGCCATCAGGATGATGGCGAACAACTTGAAGGGCGAGTCCACATAACTTAGGACTCGATCTAGCACCGTGATCTGCGTCTTCTCTTCGCTCACGACATGGCCTGTCTGACGATGAAGATGACGATGGCGCCCAAGATGCCCAGAGTGATCACAACGCCAACAACCTGCGCAATCAGCAGCCGCTGGGCCACTACCTTCCTGCGCTCAATCCGGGCTTCCCGTTCTTGTTTTTCCCGGGCCTGTTTGATCTTCATCCGCTCCTTGAGCATCATCTCCCATAACTCAGGGTACCCGCCATAGACCAACTGATGTTTAAGCGCTTCTTCTGCCTCACGCAGAGCGTTGGCTTGCATCACGATTTCCATAGCCCTCCCGGTGTCGGACTTGCCGGACTTGGCGTTGTCATTGGCGGCTTTCTGGACTACGTCTTTGGCGTCAAAGAATTTTCCAAACTCACCGACGAGGCCGTTGATGTCCTTGCCTAATTTAATGGCCTTTTGAATGCCCGCGACCGCAGCTTGCGCTGTTGCAAATGCGGTGATGGGGTCGATCATGATTAGCCACCGGCAAAAACATTTACAAACACGGTTCCGTCTTCCAGCGCCTCGATCTCATGCCACTCGTTGGCAACAAGGTTCACCGGCTGGGTGTCCTTGGTCATCACCAACTCGCGCTTTTCTTTGCGGACGATGCAGCTACCAGCATGGCACATGCTCAGATGCGCAAAGCTGTGCTCATGACGCGGCAAGCCTTCACCCTTGTTGGCGTGAAAGATGTTTAACGTCGTGCCGT
>Ga0181343_1000385_pt1 | contig 19726 bp, 12 predicted proteins | sample Su13VDMLBSD_FD_130110 | JGI IMG/M metagenome (GOLD analysis project Ga0181343, IMG submission 130110) | Freshwater viral communities from Lake Michigan, USA - Su13.VD.MLB.S.D | ecosystem: Environmental > Aquatic > Freshwater > Lake | place: USA: Michigan | collected 2013-07-15 | reverse complement strand
TTGCGGATCGCTACCCATTGTTTGATCTCTGCTATGCGGGCAGGTGATTTGTATCTCTTGTGTAAGAGGTTGTGTAGTTTGTTTGCAGAGAGTTTAGTTAGTCGTGTGTGTTGCATGGTTGTCCTTTCTGAGGTGAATCTCACCTCGGTTTTGTCCACTTATTTTATTTCAGTCCCAACATTCTACCGCTTGGGATAATACTGTGGGCGACAGCAAAGCCTCTTGGTTATTATGTTTTTTGAATTTTGTCCTGAATGTCCACCTGTTTTCGGGAATGAATGAACAAAGGAAAAGGTAGAGATAAATGTCCACAAATGAAAAAGGTATATATCTATCTAATAATAATTATATTTATATATATACATTAAGGACACAAGTGGACAGGACATAATAAGTAAAAGGGTTTGCGGTCGCCCACAATGTGTGTATGGGCGGTAGAATGAGTGGCTTTTTGTTCACCACTCTCCATAACTCGTTATGGAAGTTCACAGATAAATCTTATGTTGCTCTGCTAGTTTCCATGTGGTTAGTGCTACCCAATGCTCGGAGTGTAGTTCGCCATTACGCAACTCCTTCACACGCTTGATAGCGGACATCATGGTGCTGAACATCTTGGGGTCGCCCTTGCTAGTGCGTGCGAACTCACAGATAACGCCATTGGTTTTGTATGCTACGACATAGCATATGGGTTTGTTAATTTGTTTCATGGTAATTCCTTTCGTTGGTTGGTTAATATTTACTGCGGTAAAAAGGGTAGGACTATGAAGATAAGCCCAATGATGTTGAGTATTGCGAATACGATTGCGTCTTTAGTCATATGGCTATTCCTTTCTCTATATCTTGGTAGTTCTTAAGCCACACAAGGGCATCACGCTTGGTGTTGCACTCTATGACCTTTGCGTATAGTGCGGTTGGGTCTTTGGTCTTAACTATCCAAGTTATGTGTGGCGTAGTTCGACTGAGGTATATCTCTTTCCTCTCAATGTAATACATACTCATGGTGATTCTCCTTAGTTTTTGTATTCAGTTACAAGGTTGCTACCTTTCCACACCTGAACGAAACCGCAGGTCTTGGTGAGTAGGTCAAATAACTCCATTGCATCTAGTTGGCTTTCTGCTTTATACCAACGGCTTGCACATTGATGTTCGATTTTGATTTGATACATGGTGATTCTCCTTAAGTGGTTATAGAACAGGCTTGACAGAAAACCGAACCGCTATGCAACCTCGTTGGCTCGGCTTTCTGTAATTTCTTTGTAAAACATTAAACAAACTGCTTAAGCAACTTCAACTCGATAGCCAAGAGATCAATGCGGTTCTGAATCTCTGACTTCTTGGCAGTCTTAACAAACGCCTTAACCTTGCTAGTGAGTTTGTCAACAGGCGTGGACTTGCTCGGCTTCTTAACTGAGGTGGATTTCACCTCACTTCTGCTAATAGGAAACCAATACCGCAAAGCCTCACGAGCATTCTGCTCTCGCTTGTTCTTGCTATGTTGATCGAAGCCCAAGCAACCCTTGTTAATACCTTGCTTCATCAAGCGTGGCACGATCGGGCTTCCCTTCTCTCCATACTTAATACCAATAAGCGTGGCAACACTATTGCGGATCTCCACCTGTTCTTTGATACCCATCTTGTTATAGGCAGGCACAAGAGCAGAGTAGGCATCTCTAAACGATTTGCCAGCGTCAAGCAATGCGTTGAGTGAATCCAAATACGATTGAACTAATTTCATACAACCTCCAAATAAAAAAGCCTAGCAAAGTGGCTAGGCATCACAGCGATTGATTACTCAACCGATACATATATTATAACATGGCACATACTACGGATAGTATCAAATTGGCTTATTCTGACCCCACCCACTCCCCACCAAGCCAATTTTGCTGAGCCGACCCCACCGCACTCAATCACTATTCCTCAGGCGCAAACCAAAAAATGTCAAATTTTTGTAAAAAATTAAAGGGGGTATGTCAAATATTAGACACTATAAAGCGTACTTATAGGTTATAAAATCCCCGCGCAAGCGTACTTATAGGTTATAAAATCCCCGCGCAAGCGATACCTTTAGGTAACATATTTGTTGCATTAAGTAGGGTTTTTGTATCGTATACGATACAAATTGGTGGGGGTCTAGATTTGGAGTTTGTTACATGTAACGCGGAAGGCAGGAAAAAACGTTACTTAACTCATCCTCTAGCGCCTGCCTAACGACCCCCATAGAAAAAACCCCTGACCGAAGCCAGGGGTAGAAGTCACTCACGTTGCCGTCAACCATAACGAAAGGAGAAAAGGTATTCGACAGTTGCAGTATACATAAAAATAAAATACAATCAACCCATTCGCGATACCTGACGCGCAACCATGAGGGTAACTACTAAGTGATACTAGACCATCTAGTAAAAGCAGAGGAAGCAGACTACGTCCCAGACGTAGTAAACAAAGCTAGCGTAACCCCGCTAGAGAAAGCCACGCCTGCGCAAACCTTAGATGCGCAAAAAAAGACGGCAGACTGGCTAGCGCAAATCACCGAAGACGACGATGAGATCCTCAATGAGGCTCAAGAAGCGAAAGTTATCAATACTTTCAATGCCTTAACGCAGGCAGACCCCAAAGCTAAAGAAAAACTGTTAACCCTAGAGATACCCGAGGAAGTTAGAAGCGTGGTAGGCATGGTTACGGCATACCAATGGAAGTTTGTCGAGCAGGCAAATGAACTGCGCAGCATGGCGGTTACAAAAATAGCCAAGGAAACGGAACATCCTGATGCCAGAATACGTTTAAAAGCCCTAGAACTACTAGGGAAAGTAACAGAAGTAGCTTTATTTACAGACCGAATTGAAGTTAAGAGAGAGGAACTAAGCGATGATGAACTGGAAAAACGGATTAAAGCAAAGTTGGAGCGTTATATGGGCGTCGCTGACGTCGTTGATGCAGAAATTACCGAAACGGAAGAAGCGGATATAGATGTGTTGGATAAAAACAACACAGAAGAATAGATGAATTTAGATATTTTCACCCCCGAACAAGCAATGGCAGCCAAGATGGCGCTAAAGCATATGTCTCGGGAAGAAAAGGTAATTTTTCTAGAAGATATTAAAGAAAAAGAGAACAGGGCACTGCTGAAAAAAGCACAGTTAAATCCAATTGCCTTTGCGCATAGGGTTTACCCGGGTTTTAAAGTAGGTCCACATCATAGAAAATTAGCAAAAATCTTTAGCGACGTGCTCGCTGGGAAGAAAAAGCGGGTGATTATCAACATAGCACCCCGTATGGGTAAGTCTGAATTCTCCAGCTACCTGTTTCCCGCGTTTTATTTGGGGCAAGACCCTAGTAAGAAGATTATCATGGCAACCCACACCGCTGGTCTCTCAGAAGACTTTGGTAGAAGAGTGATGAATCTAATTGAAAGCGAAGAATATAGAGAAGTTTTCCCCGGTACCGTCGTTGCGGACGACCAGAAAGCAGCTGGCAAATGGTCTACTGGGGCTGGCGGTCAGTACTATGCTGTTGGTGTGGGTGGTGCACTCGCCGGACGAGGCGCTGACCTTTTTGTTATCGATGATCCACATTCCGAACAAGATATAAAAGCAAACAGCCGAGCCACGTTCGATAATGCGTGGTCTTGGTTTCAAACAGGTCCGTTACAGCGTTTGATGCCTAACGGCGCGATCATTGTAATTATGACCCGGTGGTCTTTGGTTGACCTAACTGGGCGGCTTGTAGATTTCAACATAAAGAATCCTGAGTCGGATCAATGGGAGGTAGTAGAGCTGCCTGCCATCCTACCGTCTGGCAAGTCGCTTTGGCCTGAGCAGTGGCCCATAGACTTGTTAGAGGCGAAGAAACTACAGATGGACCCCCGGTACTGGAACGCCCAGTACATGCAGCAGCCGACCTCAGATATAGCCGCTATGGTTAAACGTAGCGACTGGCAGATTTGGGAGCACGATGACCCACCCAAGTGTGAGTATTTAATTCAGAGCTGGGATACAGCGCATGAGACAAAGACTACAAGCGACTATAGCGCTTGTACAACATGGGGTGTTTGGTATAACGAGGAGGATGGGAACAGCCCAAACGTTATATTGTTAGATGCGTTTAAAGACCGCCTGACATTTCCAGAATTAAAAGCCACAGCGCTCAAGCACTATAAAGAGTGGGAGCCAGATGCGTGCATTGTGGAGAAAAAAGCTGCGGGAAGCCCGTTGATACAGGAGCTGCGCCGCATGGGGATACCCATACAAGAATTTACCCCATCCCGGGGGAATGACAAGATTGCCCGATTAAATGCCGTTTCTGACCTGTTTGCCTCAGGTAAAGTGTGGGCGCCAGATAGGCGTTGGGCTAAAGATGTGATCGAGGAGATTGCAGCGTTTCCGGTTGGCGAGCATGACGACTTTGTGGATACGACAACGCAGGCACTACTGCGGTACCGGCAGGGCGGGTTTGTTAATCTGGACAGCGACGAGCGTGATGAGTTAACTTATAAATACAGACGAAAGGCGGCGTACTACTGATGTTAAAGAATTTTTATGCTATTTATCCTGGAATTCTTCCGGCTGGGTTGTGCGATTACATAGTAAAAACAGCACCTTGGAGCAACCACTTTAAAGCAGAGTTGTCCGAAGACAACAAAGATATGTTTGTAGATAAAACGATACGGGAGACGGATGTGGTGTTTTTATCCCCCCTGTCTTTGATTGGATGTATTACTCAGTCGTACACGCGGGAAGCTAATAAATCGGCAGAATGGAACTTTGCATTAGATGGTTTTGAAGAAGTTCAGATGGGTAGATACTTGGAAGGCGGTCATTATGATTGGCATATTGACAGTTTTGTTCCCAACGAAGCCAAACAACAGCGTAAACTAACAGCTGTGGCGTTTTTAAGTAATCCCGACTCATATAAAGGCGGAGAGTTTGAATTAAAAGTTGCGCCGGATTTACCTAAAAAATTACCACAAGGGACCTTGCTTATTTTCCCTTCCGTACTAGAACATAGGGTAACTGCTGTAAAATCAGGCGAACGATATACGGCATCGTGCTGGGCTTTTGGTCCAGCGTTTAGATAGGACACATTATGGCAATTGATAAAGGTTTATACCAAACACCTAAAGGTATAGAAGAACTGGCTAAAGGCATTGAGCCAGACATCGAGATTGAAATTGAAGACCCTGAGGCGGTAAGTATTAAAGCTGGCGGCTTAGAGTTTAATATTGGCAAAGAAGAAGGCGTTGGCGGCAGCGAAGAATTTAACGCCAACCTCGTAGAAGAAATGGAAGCAGACGCTTTAGAGACGCTTGCCGAAGAACTATCTGGATCCATTGAAGATGACATCTCTTCCCGTAAAGACTGGGAGCAGATGTATAAAGACGGTATAACTTTGCTAGGACTAAAGTTCGAGGAAAGAACAGAGCCATGGGATGGCTCATGTGGTGTGTTCCACCCAATGATTACAGAAGCCGTTGTCCGCTTTCAGAGCGAGACAATTATGGAGACATTCCCTGCCAAGGGACCCGTGCGTACGCAAATTATCGGTAAAGAAACCCGTGAGAAGAAAGAAGCGGCAACTCGTGTAGAAGATGACATGAACTACCAGCTCACGGAGAAAATGCCTGAGTTTAGAAACGAGCACGAGCGGATGTTGTGGAACTTGCCAAGCGCAGGTTCGGCGTTTAAGAAGGTGTACTACGATCCAAGTATAGGGCGTCAAGCATCTATATTTATTCCAGCAGAAGACATTATTCTTCCCTATGGAGCTAGCGAGATTGCGTCATGCCACCGTGTAACCCACCGCATGCGTAAGACTAAAAACGACCTGATTAAGTTAATGCACGCTGGGTTTTATGTAGAAACAGAACTAGGCGAGCCACAGAAGTTTAAGACAGAGATTCAGGAAAAGAAAGATAAAGAGACTGGATTTACGGCAACTTACGATGACCGCTTTGAGTTATATGAGATTCATGCTGATTTAGATTTGCCTGGATTTGAAGACGAAGATGACGGCGAACCTACTGGAATTGCGCTGCCATACGTCATCACAATGATTCGTGGAACAAACGAAATTTTAGCTATTCGCAGGAACTGGAGAGAAGATGATCCCCTGTGCATCAAGAGACAACACTTTGTCCATTACCAATACATTCCAGGCTATGGAGCATATGGCTTCGGCTTATTCCACCTTATTGGTGGATTTGCTAAATCTGCCACTTCTATTTTGCGTCAGCTTGTGGACGCCGGAACTTTATCCAATCTACCCGGAGGACTCAAATCACGCGGGTTAAGAATTAAGGGAGACGACACCCCGATTGCCCCCGGAGAGTTCCGTGATGTTGACGTTGGTTCTGGAAGTATAAGAGACAACATACTACCTTTACCCTATAAAGAGCCAAGCGCAGTTTTAGCTGGGTTGATGGATAAGATCATTGATGAAGGTCGTCGTTTTGCAGCAACTTCGGATATGAAAGTAAGCGACATGAGCGCTAATGCTCCTGTGGGTACTACGCTAGCAATTTTGGAAAGAACCTTAAAGGTTATGTCTGCGGTGCAAGCTAGGGTACACTACGCACTAAGGCAGGAACTAAAACTCCTCGCAGGTATTATTCGAGATTACACCGAGGATGATTATGGGTACGAACCAGAAGAAGGAAGTCCAAGAGCAAAGAAAGCGGACTACAGTCTTGTGGAAGTGCTCCCTGTATCCGACCCCAACGCGGCAACCCTTTCACAGAGAGTGGTACAGTACCAGGCTGTTATCCAGCTGGCGCAATCCGCCCCCCAAATTTACAACCTCCCGCAGCTACACCGGCAGATGCTCGACGTGCTTGGAATTAAACACGCAGACAAACTGGTGCCGTTGGAGGAAGACCAAAAGCCAAGAGACCCCGTCACAGAAAATATGAATGTGCTTAAGGGTAAACCCGTAAAAGCGTTTATCTACCAAGATCACGAAGCACACATTAAAGTTCATCAGATGGCGGCGCAAGATCCGTTAGTACAGCAATTGATTGGTCAAAACCCACAGGCACAAACCATTCAAGCCGCCTTACAGGCGCATATTGCCGAGCACGTTGGATACGCATACCGCCAGAAGATGGAGCAGGCTTTGGGTGCACCGTTACCAAATCCAGAAAAAGATATTCCAGAAGACATGGAAGTCCAGCTCTCGCAAATGGTTGCGCAAGCAGCACCTATGGTATTGGCACAAAGTCAGGCGTATATGGCAAATCAGCAAGCTCAACAAAACGCCAAAGACCCAGTATTGCAGGCTCAGTTGTTAGATCAACAGATTAAACAAGGTGATTTACAACGTAAGGCATTGAAAGATAAAGCAGATATTGAGCTAAAGACTAAGGAACTCCAGATTAAAGAACAAGAAGTTCGGGCTAATAGCTTAGACAAAGCTGCCAAAGTAATGATTGAACAAGGCAATATTGCTGCATCGCAAAAGAAACAAGCGGCAGATATTTTGTTGGAAGTTAATCGTCAAAGAAAGGAAACAAACACTAAATGATGGACCTACTTACGGCTGATTTCATAGCCGCGCTCCGGGATAAGATCCGGCAAGATATGAATAACTACGCTGACGATGTGGCAACCGGTCAGTGCGCAGATCATGCAGCATACAAAGAGCTTTGTGGGGTAATTCGAGGCCTAGCCCTAGCAGAGCGCCATTTATTTGACCTCGCAGATTTAATGAAAGAAGACAACGATGAGTGATACCATCGCACTACCGCCAGAGGGGTTACTCCTTCCGCCGGGCGTAGTACCTAAAAAGCAAGAAGCACCTACGGAAGCAGAGTTGGCTACCATGGACGCTATCGAAAAAGCATCGCAAATACCTACTCCTTCAGGGCATAAGATTCTCTGCGCTTTGATTGACGTAGATGATAAGTTTGAAAGTGGGATTTTAAAATCCGACGAAACAAAGAAGGTTGAGGAATTAACTTCCCCGGTCTTATTTGTTATCAAATTGGGTGTATCTGCCTATAAAGACACAGACAGATTCCCTGATGGACCTTGGTGTAAGGAGGGTGATTTTGTTTTAACCCGCCCATATACCGGGACTCGTATCAACATTCACGGTAAGGAATTTCGCATTATTAACGACGATCAAGTCGATGGTACTGTGCTTGACCCCCGTGGTATTTCGCGTGTTTAAAAGGAGCGACTATGGCAGAGCAATTTACGTTCCCCGATGAGTCTAAAGACTTCAAAGAGGAAGAATTTAAAGAGGAGTTAGATGTAACAACGGAAGGCGATGAGCCAGAACTTGTTATTGAAGACGATACCCCAGAACCCGATAGGAGAGCGCAACCGTTAAATCGTGAGGTGGAAGACCCATCTGACGAGGAAATTGAAGGCTATACCAAAGGGGTTCAAGGCAGAATTAAAGAACTAACCCATGCCCGGCATGACGAGCGTAGAGCAAAAGAAGCAGCCCTGCGCGAACGGGAAGAAGCCATAAAACTAGCACAGCAGGTATTGGAAGAGAATAAAAAACTCAAGCAATACGTGCAGACTGGTGAGACAACTTACCAAGAAATGATGCAGTCTAAGGCTGAAGCCGACCTGGCTATGGCTCGTGAAAAGTACAAGAAAGCATCTGAGGAATTTGATGCCGACGCCCTACTTGAAGCGCAAGAAGCATTAACTGAAGCAAAAATGAAGATTGAGGCGGCAAAGAATTTTAAGCCTACCTCTTTACAAACTTCAGAAAATGATGTACAAATACAAACATCGGCACAAGACGTCCCCAAACCCGACGAAAAGACCCTGCGCTGGCAGGCAAAAAACCAGTGGTTCGGAACACCGGGGTACGAAGAAATGACAGCGTTCGCTCTTGGGCTGCACCAAAAGCTTGTCTCAACGGGTTATGACCCGCGTAGTGATGAATATTTCGAGCGCATTGACGCCCGCATGAAGTCTGTGTTTCCTGAAGTTTTTCCTCAGGAGCAAGAGACTAAAAAACCTAGCGAGCCTACTAGAAAGCCTGCAACAGTGGTGGCATCTGCATCCCGTTCTACGGGAGCAAAGAAAACCGTCAAGCTAACAACAACGCAAGCTGCGTTGGCGGACAAACTTGGTATCCCTCGTGAACTATATGCTCAGGAATTTTTAAAACAGGAGGCCCGTAATGGCTAATAATCGTACCCCTCGTGAATTGGACTCACGCGAAAAAAGTTCAACCCGTGCTGTTTACCAGCCAGCTGCAACACTACCAACCCCAACCCCGCAAGACGGGTATAAGTTTAGGTGGGTAGCAACTGCTGTATTAGGGCAGGATATTCCTACCAACGTTTCCCAAAAGAGACGTGATGGGTGGGAACCCGTCAAGGCGGAGGATCATCCTGAGTTAATGCTGCAAGGTAATGCTAGTGGCAACGTCGAAGTCGGTGGGTTAATGTTGTGCAAGATCCCTACCGAACGCGCGGAAGCACGGAATGAGTATTATGAAAAACAAGCACAAGACCAAATGAATTCGGTTGATAACCATTTCATGCGGAATAACGATGCCCGTATGCCATTATTTTCTGAGCGTAAAACCTCGGTTAGTAAAGGAGGCGGGTTTGGAAATGGCTCTAAATAATTAGGAGATTTTTATGGCAACAACTGCTAGTCCATATGGACTAAAGCCGATTAATTTAATCGGCGGTCAGGCGTTTACTGGCGGTACCATCCGCGAGTACAGACTGACCACAAACAATACCGATCCCATTTTTAATGGCGATTTGGTAAAGTTGACTGCTGGCGTTCCTAGCACTGTAACTGCTACCCCCGTGGCTGGTACAACTCTAGGTATCGTTGGCGTTTGCGTAGGTGTACGTTATCAATTAGCTGGTCAACAGTTAGGTTATCCTCGAGGATAACCTAACTGTTGACCAGCTAATTGATAACGTACACCTACGCAAACGCCAACGATACCTAGAGTTGTACCAGCCACGGGGGTAGCAGTTACAGTGCTAGGAACGCCAGCAGTCAACTTTACCAAATCGCCATTAAAAATGGGATCGGTATTGTTTGTGGTCAGTCTGTACTCGCGGATGGTACCGCCAGTAAACGCCTGACCGCCGATTAAATTAATCGGCTTTAGTCCATATGGACTAGCAGTTGTTGCCATAAAAATCTCCTAATTATTTAGAGCCATTTCCAAACCCGCCTCCTTTACTAACCGAGGTTTTACGCTCAGAAAATAATGGCATACGGGCATCGTTATTCCGCATGAAATGGTTATCAACCGAATTCATTTGGTCTTGTGCTTGTTTTTCATAATACTCATTCCGTGCTTCCGCGCGTTCGGTAGGGATCTTGCACAACATTAACCCACCGACTTCGACGTTGCCACTAGCATTACCTTGCAGCATTAACTCAGGATGATCCTCCGCCTTGACGGGTTCCCACCCATCACGTCTCTTTTGGGAAACGTTGGTAGGAATATCCTGCCCTAATACAGCAGTTGCTACCCACCTAAACTTATACCCGTCTTGCGGGGTTGGGGTTGGTAGTGTTGCAGCTGGCTGGTAAACAGCACGGGTTGAACTTTTTTCGCGTGAGTCCAATTCACGAGGGGTACGATTATTAGCCATTACGGGCCTCCTGTTTTAAAAATTCCTGAGCATATAGTTCACGAGGGATACCAAGTTTGTCCGCCAACGCAGCTTGCGTTGTTGTTAGCTTGACGGTTTTCTTTGCTCCCGTAGAACGGGATGCAGATGCCACCACTGTTGCAGGCTTTCTAGTAGGCTCGCTAGGTTTTTTAGTCTCTTGCTCCTGAGGAAAAACTTCAGGAAACACAGACTTCATGCGGGCGTCAATGCGCTCGAAATATTCATCACTACGCGGGTCATAACCCGTTGAGACAAGCTTTTGGTGCAGCCCAAGAGCGAACGCTGTCATTTCTTCGTACCCCGGTGTTCCGAACCACTGGTTTTTTGCCTGCCAGCGCAGGGTCTTTTCGTCGGGTTTGGGGACGTCTTGTGCCGATGTTTGTATTTGTACATCATTTTCTGAAGTTTGTAAAGAGGTAGGCTTAAAATTCTTTGCCGCCTCAATCTTCATTTTTGCTTCAGTTAATGCTTCTTGCGCTTCAAGTAGGGCGTCGGCATCAAATTCCTCAGATGCTTTCTTGTACTTTTCACGAGCCATAGCCAGGTCGGCTTCAGCCTTAGACTGCATCATTTCTTGGTAAGTTGTCTCACCAGTCTGCACGTATTGCTTGAGTTTTTTATTCTCTTCCAATACCTGCTGTGCTAGTTTTATGGCTTCTTCCCGTTCGCGCAGGGCTGCTTCTTTTGCTCTACGCTCGTCATGCCGGGCATGGGTTAGTTCTTTAATTCTGCCTTGAACCCCTTTGGTATAGCCTTCAATTTCCTCGTCAGATGGGTCTTCCACCTCACGATTTAACGGTTGCGCTCTCCTATCGGGTTCTGGGGTATCGTCTTCAATAACAAGTTCTGGCTCATCGCCTTCCGTTGTTACATCTAACTCCTCTTTAAATTCTTCCTCTTTGAAGTCTTTAGACTCATCGGGGAACGTAAATTGCTCTGCCATAGTCGCTCCTTTTAAACACGCGAAATACCACGGGGGTCAAGCACAGTACCATCGACTTGATCGTCGTTAATAATGCGAAATTCCTTACCGTGAATGTTGATACGAGTCCCGGTATATGGGCGGGTTAAAACAAAATCACCCTCCTTACACCAAGGTCCATCAGGGAATCTGTCTGTGTCTTTATAGGCAGATACACCCAATTTGATAACAAATAAGACCGGGGAAGTTAATTCCTCAACCTTCTTTGTTTCGTCGGATTTTAAAATCCCACTTTCAAACTTATCATCTACGTCAATCAAAGCGCAGAGAATCTTATGCCCTGAAGGAGTAGGTATTTGCGATGCTTTTTCGATAGCGTCCATGGTAGCCAACTCTGCTTCCGTAGGTGCTTCTTGCTTTTTAGGTACTACGCCCGGCGGAAGGAGTAACCCCTCTGGCGGTAGTGCGATGGTATCACTCATCGTTGTCTTCTTTCATTAAATCTGCGAGGTCAAATAAATGGCGCTCTGCTAGGGCTAGGCCTCGAATTACCCCACAAAGCTCTTTGTATGCTGCATGATCTGCGCACTGACCGGTTGCCACATCGTCAGCGTAGTTATTCATATCTTGCCGGATCTTATCCCGGAGCGCGGCTATGAAATCAGCCGTAAGTAGGTCCATCATTTAGTGTTTGTTTCCTTTCTTTGACGATTAACTTCCAACAAAATATCTGCCGCTTGTTTCTTTTGCGATGCAGCAATATTGCCTTGTTCAATCATTACTTTGGCAGCTTTGTCTAAGCTATTAGCCCGAACTTCTTGTTCTTTAATCTGGAGTTCCTTAGTCTTTAGCTCAATATCTGCTTTATCTTTCAATGCCTTACGTTGTAAATCACCTTGTTTAATCTGTTGATCTAACAACTGAGCCTGCAATACTGGGTCTTTGGCGTTTTGTTGAGCTTGCTGATTTGCCATATACGCCTGACTTTGTGCCAATACCATAGGTGCTGCTTGCGCAACCATTTGCGAGAGCTGGACTTCCATGTCTTCTGGAATATCTTTTTCTGGATTTGGTAACGGTGCACCCAAAGCCTGCTCCATCTTCTGGCGGTATGCGTATCCAACGTGCTCGGCAATATGCGCCTGTAAGGCGGCTTGAATGGTTTGTGCCTGTGGGTTTTGACCAATCAATTGCTGTACTAACGGATCTTGCGCCGCCATCTGATGAACTTTAATGTGTGCTTCGTGATCTTGGTAGATAAACGCTTTTACGGGTTTACCCTTAAGCACATTCATATTTTCTGTGACGGGGTCTCTTGGCTTTTGGTCTTCCTCCAACGGCACCAGTTTGTCTGCGTGTTTAATTCCAAGCACGTCGAGCATCTGCCGGTGTAGCTGCGGGAGGTTGTAAATTTGGGGGGCGGATTGCGCCAGCTGGATAACAGCCTGGTACTGTACCACTCTCTGTGAAAGGGTTGCCGCGTTGGGGTCGGATACAGGGAGCACTTCCACAAGACTGTAGTCCGCTTTCTTTGCTCTTGGACTTCCTTCTTCTGGTTCGTACCCATAATCATCCTCGGTGTAATCTCGAATAATACCTGCGAGGAGTTTTAGTTCCTGCCTTAGTGCGTAGTGTACCCTAGCTTGCACCGCAGACATAACCTTTAAGGTTCTTTCCAAAATTGCTAGCGTAGTACCCACAGGAGCATTAGCGCTCATGTCGCTTACTTTCATATCCGAAGTTGCTGCAAAACGACGACCTTCATCAATGATCTTATCCATCAACCCAGCTAAAACTGCGCTTGGCTCTTTATAGGGTAAAGGTAGTATGTTGTCTCTTATACTTCCAGAACCAACGTCAACATCACGGAACTCTCCGGGGGCAATCGGGGTGTCGTCTCCCTTAATTCTTAACCCGCGTGATTTGAGTCCTCCGGGTAGATTGGATAAAGTTCCGGCGTCCACAAGCTGACGCAAAATAGAAGTGGCAGATTTAGCAAATCCACCAATAAGGTGGAATAAGCCGAAGCCATATGCTCCATAGCCTGGAATGTATTGGTAATGGACAAAGTGTTGTCTCTTGATGCACAGGGGATCATCTTCTCTCCAGTTCCTGCGAATAGCTAAAATTTCGTTTGTTCCACGAATCATTGTGATGACGTATGGCAGCGCAATTCCAGTAGGTTCGCCGTCATCTTCGTCTTCAAATCCAGGCAAATCTAAATCAGCATGAATCTCATATAACTCAAAGCGGTCATCGTAAGTTGCCGTAAATCCAGTCTCTTTATCTTTCTTTTCCTGAATCTCTGTCTTAAACTTCTGTGGCTCGCCTAGTTCTGTTTCTACATAAAACCCAGCGTGCATTAACTTAATCAGGTCGTTTTTAGTCTTACGCATGCGGTGGGTTACACGGTGGCATGACGCAATCTCGCTAGCTCCATAGGGAAGAATAATGTCTTCTGCTGGAATAAATATAGATGCTTGACGCCCTATACTTGGATCGTAGTACACCTTCTTAAACGCCGAACCTGCGCTTGGCAAGTTCCACAACATCCGCTCGTGCTCGTTTCTAAACTCAGGCATTTTCTCCGTGAGCTGGTAGTTCATGTCATCTTCTACACGAGTTGCCGCTTCTTTCTTCTCACGGGTTTCTTTACCGATAATTTGCGTACGCACGGGTCCCTTGGCAGGGAATGTCTCCATAATTGTCTCGCTCTGAAAGCGGACAACGGCTTCTGTAATCATTGGGTGGAACACACCACATGAGCCATCCCATGGCTCTGTTCTTTCCTCGAACTTTAGTCCTAGCAAAGTTATACCGTCTTTATACATCTGCTCCCAGTCTTTACGGGAAGAGATGTCATCTTCAATGGATCCAGATAGTTCTTCGGCAAGCGTCTCTAAAGCGTCTGCTTCCATTTCTTCTACGAGGTTGGCGTTAAATTCTTCGCTGCCGCCAACGCCTTCTTCTTTGCCAATATTAAACTCTAAGCCGCCAGCTTTAATACTTACCGCCTCAGGGTCTTCAATTTCAATCTCGATGTCTGGCTCAATGCCTTTAGCCAGTTCTTCTATACCTTTAGGTGTTTGGTATAAACCTTTATCAATTGCCATAATGTGTCCTATCTAAACGCTGGACCAAAAGCCCAGCACGATGCCGTATATCGTTCGCCTGATTTTACAGCAGTTACCCTATGTTCTAGTACGGAAGGGAAAATAAGCAAGGTCCCTTGTGGTAATTTTTTAGGTAAATCCGGCGCAACTTTTAATTCAAACTCTCCGCCTTTATATGAGTCGGGATTACTTAAAAACGCCACAGCTGTTAGTTTACGCTGTTGTTTGGCTTCGTTGGGAACAAAACTGTCAATATGCCAATCATAATGACCGCCTTCCAAGTATCTACCCATCTGAACTTCTTCAAAACCATCTAATGCAAAGTTCCATTCTGCCGATTTATTAGCTTCCCGCGTGTACGACTGAGTAATACATCCAATCAAAGACAGGGGGGATAAAAACACCACATCCGTCTCCCGTATCGTTTTATCTACAAACATATCTTTGTTGTCTTCGGACAACTCTGCTTTAAAGTGGTTGCTCCAAGGTGCTGTTTTTACTATGTAATCGCACAACCCAGCCGGAAGAATTCCAGGATAAATAGCATAAAAATTCTTTAACATCAGTAGTACGCCGCCTTTCGTCTGTATTTATAAGTTAACTCATCACGCTCGTCGCTGTCCAGATTAACAAACCCGCCCTGCCGGTACCGCAGTAGTGCCTGCGTTGTCGTATCCACAAAGTCGTCATGCTCGCCAACCGGAAACGCTGCAATCTCCTCGATCACATCTTTAGCCCAACGCCTATCTGGCGCCCACACTTTACCTGAGGCAAACAGGTCAGAAACGGCATTTAATCGGGCAATCTTGTCATTCCCCCGGGATGGGGTAAATTCTTGTATGGGTATCCCCATGCGGCGCAGCTCCTGTATCAACGGGCTTCCCGCAGCTTTTTTCTCCACAATGCACGCATCTGGCTCCCACTCTTTATAGTGCTTGAGCGCTGTGGCTTTTAATTCTGGAAATGTCAGGCGGTCTTTAAACGCATCTAACAATATAACGTTTGGGCTGTTCCCATCCTCCTCGTTATACCAAACACCCCATGTTGTACAAGCGCTATAGTCGCTTGTAGTCTTTGTCTCATGCGCTGTATCCCAGCTCTGAATTAAATACTCACACTTGGGTGGGTCATCGTGCTCCCAAATCTGCCAGTCGCTACGTTTAACCATAGCGGCTATATCTGAGGTCGGCTGCTGCATGTACTGGGCGTTCCAGTACCGGGGGTCCATCTGTAGTTTCTTCGCCTCTAACAAGTCTATGGGCCACTGCTCAGGCCAAAGCGACTTGCCAGACGGTAGGATGGCAGGCAGCTCTACTACCTCCCATTGATCCGACTCAGGATTCTTTATGTTGAAATCTACAAGCCGCCCAGTTAGGTCAACCAAAGACCACCGGGTCATAATTACAATGATCGCGCCGTTAGGCATCAAACGCTGTAACGGACCTGTTTGAAACCAAGACCACGCATTATCGAACGTGGCTCGGCTGTTTGCTTTTATATCTTGTTCGGAATGTGGATCATCGATAACAAAAAGGTCAGCGCCTCGTCCGGCGAGTGCACCACCCACACCAACAGCATAGTACTGACCGCCAGCCCCAGTAGACCATTTGCCAGCTGCTTTCTGGTCGTCCGCAACGACGGTACCGGGGAAAACTTCTCTATATTCTTCGCTTTCAATTAGATTCATCACTCTTCTACCAAAGTCTTCTGAGAGACCAGCGGTGTGGGTTGCCATGATAATCTTCTTACTAGGGTCTTGCCCCAAATAAAACGCGGGAAACAGGTAGCTGGAGAATTCAGACTTACCCATACGGGGTGCTATGTTGATAATCACCCGCTTTTTCTTCCCAGCGAGCACGTCGCTAAAGATTTTTGCTAATTTTCTATGATGTGGACCTACTTTAAAACCCGGGTAAACCCTATGCGCAAAGGCAATTGGATTTAACTGTGCTTTTTTCAGCAGTGCCCTGTTCTCTTTTTCTTTAATATCTTCTAGAAAAATTACCTTTTCTTCCCGAGACATATGCTTTAGCGCCATCTTGGCTGCCATTGCTTGTTCGGGGGTGAAAATATCTAAATTCATCTATTCTTCTGTGTTGTTTTTATCCAACACATCTATATCCGCTTCTTCCGTTTCGGTAATTTCTGCATCAACGACGTCAGCGACGCCCATATAACGCTCCAACTTTGCTTTAATCCGTTTTTCCAGTTCATCATCGCTTAGTTCCTCTCTCTTAACTTCAATTCGGTCTGTAAATAAAGCTACTTCTGTTACTTTCCCTAGTAGTTCTAGGGCTTTTAAACGTATTCTGGCATCAGGATGTTCCGTTTCCTTGGCTATTTTTGTAACCGCCATGCTGCGCAGTTCATTTGCCTGCTCGACAAACTTCCATTGGTATGCCGTAACCATGCCTACCACGCTTCTAACTTCCTCGGGTATCTCTAGGGTTAACAGTTTTTCTTTAGCTTTGGGGTCTGCCTGCGTTAAGGCATTGAAAGTATTGATAACTTTCGCTTCTTGAGCCTCATTGAGGATCTCATCGTCGTCTTCGGTGATTTGCGCTAGCCAGTCTGCCGTCTTTTTTTGCGCATCTAAGGTTTGCGCAGGCGTGGCTTTCTCTAGCGGGGTTACGCTAGCTTTGTTTACTACGTCTGGGACGTAGTCTGCTTCCTCTGCTTTTACTAGATGGTCTAGTATCACTTAGTAGTTACCCTCATGGTTGCGCGTCAGGTATCGCGAATGGGTTGATTGTATTTTATTTTTATGTATACTGCAACTGTCGAATACCTTTTCTCCTTTCGTTATGGTTGACGGCAACGTGAGTGACTTCTACCCCTGGCTTCGGTCAGGGGTTTTTTCTATGGGGGTCGTTAGGCAGGCGCTAGAGGATGAGTTAAGTAACGTTTTTTCCTGCCTTCCGCGTTACATGTAACAAACTCCAAATCTAGACCCCCACCAATTTGTATCGTATACGATACAAAAACCCTACTTAATGCAACAAATATGTTACCTAAAGGTATCGCTTGCGCGGGGATTTTATAACCTATAAGTACGCTTGCGCGGGGATTTTATAACCTATAAGTACGCTTTATAGTGTCTAATATTTGACATACCCCCTTTAATTTTTTACAAAAATTTGACATTTTTTGGTTTGCGCCTGAGGAATAGTGATTGAGTGCGGTGGGGTCGGCTCAGCAAAATTGGCTTGGTGGGGAGTGGGTGGGGTCAGAATAAGCCAATTTGATACTATCCGTAGTATGTGCCATGTTATAATATATGTATCGGTTGAGTAATCAATCGCTGTGATGCCTAGCCACTTTGCTAGGCTTTTTTATTTGGAGGTTGTATGAAATTAGTTCAATCGTATTTGGATTCACTCAACGCATTGCTTGACGCTGGCAAATCGTTTAGAGATGCCTACTCTGCTCTTGTGCCTGCCTATAACAAGATGGGTATCAAAGAACAGGTGGAGATCCGCAATAGTGTTGCCACGCTTATTGGTATTAAGTATGGAGAGAAGGGAAGCCCGATCGTGCCACGCTTGATGAAGCAAGGTATTAACAAGGGTTGCTTGGGCTTCGATCAACATAGCAAGAACAAGCGAGAGCAGAATGCTCGTGAGGCTTTGCGGTATTGGTTTCCTATTAGCAGAAGTGAGGTGAAATCCACCTCAGTTAAGAAGCCGAGCAAGTCCACGCCTGTTGACAAACTCACTAGCAAGGTTAAGGCGTTTGTTAAGACTGCCAAGAAGTCAGAGATTCAGAACCGCATTGATCTCTTGGCTATCGAGTTGAAGTTGCTTAAGCAGTTTGTTTAATGTTTTACAAAGAAATTACAGAAAGCCGAGCCAACGAGGTTGCATAGCGGTTCGGTTTTCTGTCAAGCCTGTTCTATAACCACTTAAGGAGAATCACCATGTATCAAATCAAAATCGAACATCAATGTGCAAGCCGTTGGTATAAAGCAGAAAGCCAACTAGATGCAATGGAGTTATTTGACCTACTCACCAAGACCTGCGGTTTCGTTCAGGTGTGGAAAGGTAGCAACCTTGTAACTGAATACAAAAACTAAGGAGAATCACCATGAGTATGTATTACATTGAGAGGAAAGAGATATACCTCAGTCGAACTACGCCACACATAACTTGGATAGTTAAGACCAAAGACCCAACCGCACTATACGCAAAGGTCATAGAGTGCAACACCAAGCGTGATGCCCTTGTGTGGCTTAAGAACTACCAAGATATAGAGAAAGGAATAGCCATATGACTAAAGACGCAATCGTATTCGCAATACTCAACATCATTGGGCTTATCTTCATAGTCCTACCCTTTTTACCGCAGTAAATATTAACCAACCAACGAAAGGAATTACCATGAAACAAATTAACAAACCCATATGCTATGTCGTAGCATACAAAACCAATGGCGTTATCTGTGAGTTCGCACGCACTAGCAAGGGCGACCCCAAGATGTTCAGCACCATGATGTCCGCTATCAAGCGTGTGAAGGAGTTGCGTAATGGCGAACTACACTCCGAGCATTGGGTAGCACTAACCACATGGAAACTAGCAGAGCAACATAAGATTTATCTGTGAACTTCCATAACGAGTTATGGAGAGTGGTGAACAAAAAGCCACTCATTCTACCGCCCATACACACATTGTGGGCGACCGCAAACCCTTTTACTTATTATGTCCTGTCCACTTGTGTCCTTAATGTATATATATAAATATAATTATTATTAGATAGATATATACCTTTTTCATTTGTGGACATTTATCTCTACCTTTTCCTTTGTTCATTCATTCCCGAAAACAGGTGGACATTCAGGACAAAATTCAAAAAACATAATAACCAAGAGGCTTTGCTGTCGCCCACAGTATTATCCCAAGCGGTAGAATGTTGGGACTGAAATAAAATAAGTGGACAAAACCGAGGTGAGATTCACCTCAGAAAGGACAACCATGCAACACACACGACTAACTAAACTCTCTGCAAACAAACTACACAACCTCTTACACAAGAGATACAAATCACCTGCCCGCATAGCAGAGATCAAACAATGGGTAGCGATCCGCAA
>Ga0181343_1000383_pt1 | contig 19773 bp, 35 predicted proteins | sample Su13VDMLBSD_FD_130110 | JGI IMG/M metagenome (GOLD analysis project Ga0181343, IMG submission 130110) | Freshwater viral communities from Lake Michigan, USA - Su13.VD.MLB.S.D | ecosystem: Environmental > Aquatic > Freshwater > Lake | place: USA: Michigan | collected 2013-07-15 | reverse complement strand
CTTGGTAAACTCTTTGTATTGTTTGTGAAACGTTGGCCATTGTTCGATAGTATCTAAAGAAATACCATGGTGTGCAAACATACGTTCAATTAGAATCTGATTCTCGCGTCGACGCGATTCGCTGTAATGAGTACATTGCGTAGCACCGTGTATAGTCCAAGTGTCACGTGCCATAAAGAATGCTTCTTGTTCGCTGATATCACCAGTATTGAATGTGTGATGCCAATAGTCAAATGTTATCGGAATCTGAGTAGGTACATGCAAATACTCATACAACTCACGCACCGAATACATAGAAGCCTTATCATCATTCTCAACCACTAAACGTGCACGGCAAGAGTCTGATAAACGATGATAGTTATGCAACCAACGTGCAACCGTACCAGGCTTATCATTGTAAGTAGCACCAATATGTATATTGATAAGATTGTCAAAGGATGGAGCAAAGCCCATAATGTCAAACATTTCGGAGTGTCGTTCTAAACCAATGATAGAATTGTTAACAACAACCTCATCGGGACTACCTAAGATATGAAACGGACCAGGGTGTGTTGTAAGACGATGACCATGCGCACGTGCATAATCACCAGCAACACGAAGATGATATGCAATCACATCGATGCCAGGTAAGTCACGTAATTCGTAATGATTCCAACGAGGAAATATCTCAGAACCGATACGGAATAGTCGAATACCTCGCTGTTCGTTCCATTGTAGAATAGTGAGTAAATCACGAGCATTGGCAAGTGCAATGTCGGAGGCAAGTTGCAAACCACCAAGTTTAAACTTGCGGTCAATCATTGCACGACCGGTGCGAATGCCTTGAGAAGATAGTTGCGCGTTAATGCAACAGTAACCGTAACGAATCATAGGATTTTTTTTATAATATAAGAAAACGTTTTCACATTTCAAAATTTTTATTTTTTTTCATTATTACTATATTTATATCAAAGAAACCTTAAAGGAAAAGAATATGAAAAACATTTTATCAGAAAATTTACTTCGATTTGGAGTAAAAAATTTAACTGAATCGCAAAAACGAGCATTAACGTTAAAATCAATAATGGAGACAATTGATGCACATGGTTTACGAAAAGAAGTACGAAATGCATTGACAGAAGCTGATGCGCCAAAAGATGCTAACGCAGAAATTGAGTTTCCTCTACCAGGCGGCAGCAAAGCTCAATCCGGATATAAGCTTGGTGATATCAAAGGAAACCCGTTAGTAATACAATCACCGACATCTATTTCCGAAGCTTCGACTATTCTAGGAGGTATTATGAAGATAGTTGGTCAAGGTAATGCTGAATCACCTCAGATGATTAGTTTGGTAAAAAAAATAACTAAAAATAATTATCCAGCTATATTATGGAAAGTTCGTTATGGATCTACTTTTAAATCAAATACAGGGGCTAATTATAACAAAATTTGTGATTGGTTGTCTAAATCTGTCGACAAACCTTCAGGAGGAGGATATTCGCAGGAATATGACGAAAAAGGAACATTTGGCGCTGTTAGTGATTTCTTCCGCGGAACTAAAACAGCTGAAGCGATTTCGGATCACTTAATGCAATTTAACACACAAGAATATTTTTCTTAATTAAAAAATAATAAAAAAGTCTTACAATGTAAGAAAGGTGCGTGTTATACGCACCTTTTTTTTTATTAATTGAAATATTAACTTATTTTAATTTCTTAAACAAGTAAATAAATATTAACGGAAATGCTATCCATTTAGCTAACATTTCATCTTGTTTAAGTACCCAAACTTTGTTATTATAAAAGCCACCATTTTCCATTACATATACCCATTCAAATCTTACATGTATTACAAAAAATAATACTACTGATACAATTACTGCGATTTTTAACTTTTTCATAACTTTATTTTTTAAATGGTTAACTAATTAATTATACTATATAATAAGAAATACCAAAATAAAATCCAACCAATTTAAAAACTTTTATTTTTTTTTATTTACTATATTTATATCAAAGAAACCTTATAAGGATCCTATGAAAAACACGTTAGCAGAAAACTTACTTCGATTTGGAGTAAAGAATTTATCTGAATCTGATATTAAAAAATTACAAGAACAGACACCTACTACAACACCACCAGCTACTCCACCAGCACAAGCTGCGCAGCCTAATGCAGCAACTCCTGCTACTACTAATCCTTTAGAAGAATTAGGTAAGAAATGGGCTGATAAACAAGTTGCAAATAATATATTCATAGGTGAATATAATAAAGATAAAACGTTTGTAGCCTCTGGAGAATTTGTTGAATTTACTACTAGATTTCCCAAAGACTTAATGACAACTTACAAACAAAAAATTAGCTCAGCTAGATATAAATACAATCCAACTAAAAATGTAAGTATTAATTCAGCTGGACGAGAAGAGCCTGGGGTATTACCGTATACTTGGACTTTATATGACGATACTTTAAAAACTAAAGAATGGTCTAATTATGATTATGGAACGCCGATTGAACAAATGGAAATTCCTAAAAATAGCCCATTCTTAAAAGATTTGAAATTTTATTTTAATCAAACCGCTACTAAGCCATCTCAACCTGCAGCAGCAGCTCCGAAATAACAAATATTATTTAATAAGAAATGCCTCACTAACAAAGTGGGGCTTTTTTTATTTAAGATCCTTTTGCTATTTGGAATTTAGAAAATTTATAGATTTCCTTGTAGTCACCTTCAACCGAAAACCATGTTGCTTGTTCGGCACGAACATTCATATCAATAAACATTCCAATATCATACCCATCGATTAAAAGCTTAACAAGATATGCGGTACCATGATTGGCAAATTCAATATCACATTCATAATCCAATACAGTACCATTATAATACTTAAGATGTTTACGCGTTAAATCAATTTCATAAGCACAATATGATTCATGTTTGAAACGAGTTTCGTACCCAGACTCCGTTGTGATGACATCTAATATATTTGTCGTAGAATCAATTTTATATCCAGATATTACTTCTTCTACGTCGATTCTAATTGTTTGGCTGAATACTGATTGTGTTACGAATGTAACTAATACAAATATTAACTTTTTCATGTCTCTTATTTTTTATACTATTAATATAAAAAAAGTTTTGTTAAAATCCAATCTTTTCAAAAAATAAAGTTTATGTACATCATTATATTTATTAATATGGAGCCAATAAAACTAAAAAATTTACTTCCGGAAAAGATAAAAGAACAATTGTTACCTAAGGACTTTTTTTCATCCGACAAATCCGGAAAGGGAAAAACAGGCCTTGATTCCGGAAAGGGAAAAACAGGCCTTGATAAATTAAAAAGTCAAAGAAAATTTGAAAGTAGTCATCCAACGGAATATAAAATTGCAAATAAAATATATAATGCAAAAGGTTACATATGGGATAATGAATATGCTGCAGTTAAAGCCATTAAATCTATTAAAGATAAAAAACAATATGATATAGTACAAAAAATATTTGGCAATTTAACCGCTCCTCTCCCTGGCCGGAATGTTATTGATTATGTTGCATCATTTATTCAAGTTCACGATTCTGTAAATACGAAATATGCTCCTATTACTATAAAATACATTGAATCACTTATAAAACATTTAAACAAAATAGGCGTATCAAATCAATCTATTAAACCGCTTTCGAAGAAATTAGCTTTTGTAAAAAAATGGTATGCTGTTAATGTATCTCAAGCACAACAACCGGGCCCGATGGAATTTGCATGGGATACGTGGATGAAGCGTTCGTTACGAGACCCGGAGTTTAAACATGCATATTTAGGCACATTATCAATGGTAACATCATTTATACCAGGTATCGGATTAATGATATCTTCCGGTATCATGTTAGCAGATGCAGCCGCATATTGGCAAGAAGGCAATCGTTTAGAAGCCGGATCCTCTGCAGTATTTGCACTATTACCTGCAGCATTGAAAGGTGTATCAAAAATACCATTCATACAAAAGTTAGGTGCCGAAGGAATGGCAGCATTAGCTGAAAAACTAGCAACTTCTAAATACAGTCTTTTACAAAAAACTGAAATATATGCAATTCATGAACTAGTTAACAATAAAGATTTAATTAAACGAAGCTTGGATACGTATATGAAAGCCAGGGTTAAAAATGAACTAGTTCATATACTTAACAAGCAAACATCGAAAGGTGTTAAAGGTATCTTAACGAAGATCGGAAATGGTACATTAAAAACGAGTGTGTTAGGAACAAAAGCGGTTGCAAAGTTAGGTGCCTATACTGCAGCTCAAGATATGTCTGCAAAAGCATGGGATGGTATATACAAAGATTTAGGTTGGCTCGAACAAGACGTCGCCACTAAAACTAGATCTACTATGGATCTAGATCCAAGTTTTCAACAAACTAAGAAAAAAATGTATGGAAAATAAAGATTCAAAATTAATTCTAAATAAAATTTTAGAAAACGTTTTAATGGAACAAACAGGCCTGGTTTACGATCCAATAAATAAAAATAAAAAAAATAAACAAGAACCACCAAAAGATGACGAATCTTATTTAGATCTGATCAGTGATTATTGGCCAGTATTAGCTGTATTAGGATCCTATATCATCCCCAAAGTTATCGGAGCTATTTTCAAACGTAAATCTGGGGGAGGTACGCCGGAGCAAATTCTCGCAAAAAGATCATTGAAAGATTTAGCGTTACTCCGGAGTAACTTTTCTACTCCACAAGGATTAGATAAATTTAAAAGAATTCTTCAACGTAAATATGAAAAAGGATTAATAACTAAAGCAGAACGAAATGAAATACTGGATTTATTAGATAATCCGCGGGTTCTCTTACAGATACGATCGATGATGTTTAACGACGCATTTAATAAGTTTAAAAGAGGAAAATATTCTGCTAGGAAATTAATTGACGATTTTTTAGATTTAGAAACTAAAAAAGAATATGGCCCAATTTTAATACAAATGGAGAAAGACGGATTGGGTGGTATTAAAGATGATATAACTTCTGGAGTTGCAAAGTCTATAGCAAAAATAAAGAAATTTAATTTACCAGTAAAAACAGAAGAAGAATTTAATAAAAAAATTCAAGACTTGGATAAAGCAGGTAAATTAAAATCTATTTATGGTGAATCATTTTATAATAAATGGAAAAATGGTAAAATGGATTCTGCAGATTGGCTCGGTCGTGCGATATCTAAGTTAAGATCTGAAACATTGCGTGGAGACGCATATATATATCAAGCCACTGTAAAAACCATCGATGATTATGTAAAATTGTTAAAATATAACGATTTGCCAGTTCCAACCGATGTTGGTGATTTGAATCATGCATGGAAATACTATCAATTAAAACAATTGTTTAAGCCACGAACACGAAAAAAATAATATTATTTTTTCACAAAACCATTTAAAAAGTCTCGTTGACGTTGGATTGCTGAATCGAGTTTAGAATCTTTTCGTTTTTTTGTATGGTCTGAGTGCATTCCTGTATTGCCATCGACACCATCATCATCTCCGATAGTGCTAGATTTGGATTTCTTTGTTTTTCTATTAGAAGTGTCAGATACGCTTCCGCCATCTCTATTACTGCTTCCGCTTTCATCTTTTGGCCTTGGGGTGTCTCTAATAACTTCTGAATATGTGCTTTTTGATCCATTTTGACAACGTCTGGTGAGTTCAGCTGCATCAATTGATCTTGTTTCATCGGCATGGACGCATCCTGTTGTATACGTTGTTTTATAACCTTTGATTTGAATACCGCAAGGATATCTTGTATTATTTGCTTCAACTGTATATTGAATACCCCAATTAGTTTGTTTAATTGCTGTAACATAACCATATTTTTTAGAACCAAGCCAGGTGAAGTAAACTGCCTCACCTGGATGGAATTGTATTTTATTAAATTGTTTTTGAATTGCTTCGGGAATGTTTTGTTGTTTTGCCATTAAGTATTAATTTAAACATATTCCTGTTATGAAATCAATAATCCGGAATACTCGAATATAACGTGTAACTTTATCTTTTTTAAACATTTTTTCAATAGCGATATCGCGTTGAATAATGTATCCAGATTCCATGAATTTATTTGTTACATGACGAACTGCTCGTAAACTATTAGATTCAATCATGATGTTATCATCATCCAACGTAACGTCGACTCGTTCTAAATCATCATCTTCAATAGGAAGTTCTGGATCGGAAAGAGATGAGTGCACCGATTCGAAAAATGACTTAAGATCCAAAGTATCAGTCTCGCCATCTTTCAACGCATCGTGTAATTCGTATATTTCGAAAAAGTATTGAATTTGATCTATTACAGGTAACTGTTTGAAATATGAATATTCTGAATAATTCAATATAACGTTTTCAAATATTGGTTTCATTTTTACCTCCTTTAATTTGAACAACAACAAACAATTCTTGAATCAACTCGCTAGATAATTGTTTTAAAACAGCAATCTGTTCCGTAGCATCATTGATGTCAATAGCCGATACTCGACCAATTGGTTCGCAGCTAGAATCGGACTTATAATAATATACGTAAATAGCACTCATATGGCTTTACATTTATTTTATTATATATATAAACCTAACTCGTAACTACGAATAGTTGACGTCAAAGCCTCCGAAATTGTTTCAGATAAACGACCAATTTCATGTTTACATAATGAAAAAGAAAATGATTTAATTTCTACGTTATATGCGAAATCTTTAGAAGGTTTTTCTGATACCACTCTAGCATACATTTCACTTAAAGATTTAGAAAGTTTAATCAAATCTTTATAACGCAAAATAATTTTTTGGTTGAAAATTTCCAATTGCCCTATTTCTGTGTTCATTGGATCTTCTTTAAATACTTCTGCAGATATTTTGTTGTTAAAAACGAAATCTAGATCTGCCCATGTGTTGCCATATCTTTTACGAAAATTATCGGAAACTGCCCATGGCTGATTAATACTGTGTGTCATAATTAATATTTATAAATTGTTATTGAATATACGTCTGGTGAATAATTGTTACGAATTGTTACATATTGATATTTTTCGATTAACATATCTAATATCAAACCCGGGTGAACATAAAAGAAACCTTCATGATGTGTGGTATTTATTGGATTTAGCAAATTAAATGAAACAACTTGGTTTGCAGCGTTGTAAAGCAAGTCAATGTTATCAATTAATTTGATTAAATCATCATTTTCTGTTTCGCATCTGCGTTCCGTAAATATACCCGAAGCAACTACCCAATCATTAACAGGTAATAATGCCGTTTCAAATGAACCTACCCGAATATCTGTTAAGCCCCATTTCTTTTCGCCTAATTGTGTCATGATTGGATTATGGTCTATTGCGGTGTAAGCGATCGTATCATTGTTTAACGCAGCCAATTCTTGTGCTACGCCATACAAATCACATCTGCCGCAGCCAACATCTAATAAACTGCCTCCGGAATAGCCAACAAGTATGTTTTGCATCAAAAATCGTTGTTCCGATGTGGTGTTATACCCTACTGGGAATGGACTATACATCATGTAATCCGGATCGGTCGGGGTTAATGCGTCCCATCGTCGAATTTGCTCATCTGAATATGTAAGATTTTGCAAAATCGTATCAAATACTGCTTGTTTTTCCATTATGATTTAGTTATTGGCAATAAATCATTGTCTGCCATATGTTTATATGGTATTGTAGACTCAATCATACCAGAATGACACAATAAACCTGATAAATATTGGTTGATATATGCAGTTTCGCACGTTCTAGTACCAATCATACATACTGCAGAACGATTTTCTAACAAAACATCATATACCACACGCTTCGAAACTACATATCTGTCCAAAACGACGCCTACTCTATTAACATCACCTTCAGTGACGATAACAGTTTCGCTAACTTTGAATGTCATTATTCGATGATTTTAATGATTTTATTCGCAGACACTGATTTTACTTCAAAATCAAAGGTATAACCTTTAAAATCTTGTATAACTTTAGCTTCTGCTTCGGTTACTGACAAAGCTTCTACTAAATAAGTCTCTGTAACTCGTTTTTCTTTCTGTCCTTTTGGTGTATCGATGACATCGATTAATTGGACTTTTGCTGTGTAATACGACATTTGTTTTTGTTTTTAAGATTTATAACTTATTAATATAATATGAAAAATTTTGATTAAATCAAAATTATTTTTCATCTAATATTTTTTTTAATTTTGATTGTTTTTTGAACATATCAAAAGATTTAGCAATTTGTTTAGAATCTAAATCTAAATTTATAGCTAAATTATCTAAAATATCAGCAATCAAGCGTTGTTTTTCAGATTTTGTATATTTTTTTCTAGATATTTTTGAAATAACTTGTTCTAAATGTTTTATAAAATCTCTAGGTAATGTTTTCAACATTCTAGATTGTTTAGCATAAATTGTAGAAGGCGATTTTTTAGTTTCAGAAATCAATGTTTTTGCAACAATTGCGGATTCTTTAATTATATCGCCATACTTTACAACCCAAGCTACTTCCGGTGCGGGTGGTGGAGCTGGAGCACTTCCCATATCCCCGCCAACAGGTGCACCGGATGCACTAGAGCCTTTTTCTGCCTTTTCTTTGTCGGCATCGCCTAAACCCTTTACGTCATCTAATGATAATTGCAATTCGATTGTATAATCATCGTTATTACCCCATCCAGTATATGGAACTAGTTTAATAATTTTATCTCGTAATAGTTTAATTAATATCTCAGGCGTTACATTAAATTCTTTACCACTTCGTGTCATAAATTCTCTAATACCAATATCTGATATAGAATAAATGATACCTAAATGGGTAGTACCATATGCATCAAATTTTCCTAGGAAACGTTTTTCTGCCGGAGTGAACGGCGATTCAGTTGCATCCGAATCTGCATTTGCAGTTTCTATAGATGACTTCCCAGCATCCGGAGCTTCTTGCTCCGATAACATTAAATTTAATGTTTTGATTGCAATATGATCTGCGTTTAATTTCATTCTGCTTTTGATTCTGCCAATTGTGTTGAACGATATTTACTTGCTAATTTTTTTAATTCATTGATTGATTTACGAGCTCTAACTCCAGCTGCTTTTACTTGTTTTTCTGTAAATCTTTCGTGATTGTCTTTAAAAGATAACCAATGCTGTTCCATTTCTGCGAAAAGTTCTTGTGATGTCATATTAACCTTTTTTTATTTATTATAAATATATTACTTTACAAAACGGTCCATGAAAATTAATATATGTTGATTACAAATCTTTAACGTAGTATAATCTGCCAATTCTACGATAATATCATTATCAGATTGATATATTGTTTGTATGTGATTTACATTAACAAATTTAGTGTGGACATTATTATTTTTATCAGTAACTTCTAGTTTAATAAATTTTACTGGTTGTTCCATATTGGCTCTTATAATTCCACGCATATACACATTAATCACCTGTCCACATACCGCCACGCCAATCTCTATTTTTACTTGGAGCTCCGCCTGTAGTATCACGAGGATTAATATCGAATGTCGCGTTATTTCCTGGTGTTGTTGACCTAATAAATCTAGATACTGCGATATTAAGTTTTTGTGCTTGAGAATTGTTTAAATCTTCTAATCTATTTCGTTTAACTTTTTTCAAGAACTTGCTAACGAGTTTAGATGCATCAGGATTTTCTGATACCATATTTCTGATACCGCGAATATATATTTGTCCTTCTCGACTATCTTTTGCTAATTCATAATAAAATAAATTAATTGAATCTTGAGTATCAGCTGGTACCGAATCCCAATCTAAATCTACTAATTTATCTATATCAGTCGCATTTGCTTTTGTTAATGCATCTTTACGATCTTCCGGTGACATTGAATCCCAAATAGCATCGGCTGAATATTCTTCGTTTAACATTCTTTTAGCACGAACTAATTCTTCTTTAAGAATTTGCAAATGTCTAGGATTTGTATGATCAAATATTTTCATTAGTTATTCCATTTTTATATAAATATATCTTTATTTTTTATTTATTTTTTTCACACCAACATGTACGTGATCATAATGATTACCGCCTACCATTGATAACCAAATTATTTGTACACGATACCCATCTGGGGTATGTACATTTAGATACGAATTGATATATGGCTTCCATGAATCTATATCTTTGCCGGCGTTTTGTGCAATCGCAATTGCAAAATTAGTAGCTGCGGTTTTATCGCCATCGAATGCAGTATCTAACATAAAATCAACAGCATATGAATCAGTATTTCCAGAATAATGATCAGATATTCCACCGCTTTTAGTAGTTTTTCTTGCTCGTTTATGACCACCTATCCAATTGCCAGCCGGCAATAATGAAATTAGCTTAGGCAAACTTCCAGCCCAATCGCCACCATCTCCACCTGAATTTGTACCTGGCAATTTTCCGTCACCCGTACCAAAGTAAGCTCGTCCCGTTTCATTTTCATCTGCCGCATACGCCGCAACACCTAAAACGATTCCACTTATTGCTGCCGTTTTTGCTGTATTCCATAGCGATTTTGCTGTATCAACAACACCGCCGATGTTACCAACATGGCTACCGGAATTATATTCGTTAAAAAATTGTTCAGCATAATCCATTCGCTTTGAGCTTATTGAAGTTGGATTTTCGAAAATATCTGCAAACTGATATGCAGCATCGCGTGGATCTTCTGCTGTTTTTAAATATGACGTTAATGATTTGAATTTAGTTTCTAATTCGAACCATAAAAATTTCAATTGAGATTCTACAGCTAAAGGATCTAAACTTTTCGATTCGCACCAAGAAAATAATGCATCTTTACGACTAGCATGCCATTGCACTAAACCAATTGATGTTCCTTTGTCTCCTAATGCATCAGTTTTAAATTGAGATTCTACTTGCATATTACCAGCAATTCCAGCTGCGCCTGCAACAGATAAACCTTTATCTATTAAAAATTCTAACACTTCCATTGCTTCGGCCGATTGTCCTATTTTACCAATTCGTTTTTGAATTTTTATTGGGATAATTTCAGCAGCTGCAGCAATTGCTGGAATAGCATTTATAGAAAATAATTTAGCTAAAGTACGTTTATTTAATTCTCCACTCGATACTAAACTATTTTTCAATTGAAATTGTTCAATCGCTTGTTTAGTAGTTTCGCCCATTTCAATATTATTTAATTCGTTTGAATCGATATTATAACCTAGTTTTACTAGTTTAGTTTGTAATTTTCGTAAATTTCTAGGTTGAATTTCTATATCGTCTGCTGGAATTTCTTCTTGAGTTTCATATGACAAAAATTTATTTTTTAATTTATTATAAATAAGATTTTGTCCTTGTTTATTTAAACGTACTCCGGATTTATCGAAATACACATCATCGTTGATATTTGATAAATCTACATAATCAGCATTATCTTGGATCCAATTATTAATTGTTTCTATATCAATTGGAGTATATTTGTCAGATTTTGCAAAACGGTTAGTTGGCAACGTAACAATGATTAAATCAATTTTCTTTCGTTTACAAATTTCACTAATCGTAGTTAAATTATCAATTACAGTTTTTGCAGTTTTATCAAATAACCCGCTACATTGCACTACTAATACATCATAATATCCAGATGCTACGTTATAATACGTTAATGCAACTAATTCTTCTGAAGGTTGATCATTTGCGGTATCGACTTCACCGGTAACGATTTTATTGTAAATAAGTTTACGTGCATAACCCTTTGACGAGTCGTTGCCATTATCACTAACAAATAAAACGTTAGGCAATTGTCGTTGTTCTAATAATATATTTGTTAAACGTATCATTTTCCCTGCGCAATGTAAGATTTAACGTAATTTTTACTTGTTTTGTTTTTGCTAGATTTACTTTTAGCATGTATACCCGGACGTTTTACTTTAGGCTTCTGAGTATGTACACTTACGGTGTTGCCTTTTGCTTTTGCTGCAGCCATTTTTATCCCTCAAAATAAGTTTGTTCAAAATATAATACTTCAAATTTATTATTAACATCAACGAGTAACGCTGCATTTAATAAATCAGAATATTCAATTACGGATTGAGTTTGCCCGGTTCTATAGGTTGTTAAAAAATCAAATGTATTAAGATCTGATGCAAACAATTCTTTAGAATCTGTTGTATAAGATTCAAATAAAGCGTATTCTAATGCGTATGCTTTATTAATAATATCAATTAGGTCTGTAAATGCTATATTAGGTTTAATTGAAGGTAACAAGGGAGTAACATTCCAATCAACTAGATATTTTTGAAGACCTTCGGCATGAACTAGTTCATTAGCAGCTTCTTGTTCAAAAAATTTAGCTGCTTTCAAATATCCAATACCCGCACACCAATTTGTAGCGTTACGGTAAAAGTAATGTGCTGTATATTCATCTCGCAATCTATCAGTTAAAATTTTAACTGTCGTGTCTGCTAATGTTTTAGGTGATTTAATATTACTCATTATTCTTCTTTCCTATAAATATTGTTTCGGTAAACGTATAATGTGCTAACACTATTATAGCAAAGATACCAATAAAAAAACTAATTACTTTCTTCATATTAATAAATATGCGAACAGTAAAAAAGCCCCCGTTTAAAGGGGCTTATATACCATGTTTATATATATATATTTTATTCTTCTCCGGTTATGCCATCTACATATTCGCTTGCATCTTCATCACAATATGCATCTACAATTCCATTGTATTCTATTTTATCCCAAGCTTCAACTGCCAACTTTGCCGGTATCTTTTTATAAAAATCTACTACAGCACTCGGAACGCGATGAGTTTGGCAAAATTTTTCAACTTGACCAATAATTGCATTGCAAGTATCTAAATCTTTTCGGTACACTGCTTCTGGCCAATCTGCTTCAAATGTAGACATTAATGCATCATGTTCCCATGTGCTAAAATTTGTATCATTGATATACATATAGTATTTATATCCAGAAGTATCAGGTTTATATGTATGTCGATGTCTTTCCAAATCAATGCTATTAACAATTAATTTAGTAAAATGTTCTAATGATGCATCTTGAGCATCAATTTCCGATTCGGAATACCCTAACACAGACATCTGATGTCTAACTGCTAGCAAAAGGCTTTGTGCATTTGTCATATCTCTTATTTTTTATTTATAATATAAAGATAAGAAATATAATAATAAGATCCTAATCTTTTTCAAGAAAAGTTTCATGAAACAGTAAAAAAGTGCTAACATTTCTGCTAGCACTCGTTACGTTCACCTCAAAACGTATTGCCTAAGGTAGCAGGCATCTTAAATGTTTTTGGTTTTAATACGTTTCATCTCCATTCGCAAAGCAACTACAAAATCATCCGCTTCAGGAGTCGTCATAATATCACTTACCGGTTTATTAGGAACTTCTTCTGGAGCATATAAAGGTAACGGTCCTGGTTCAGTTACATCTTCCGGATCAGCTTCATATGCCAATGAATCGAAAGTTGACTCTAATAAATCTTTAAGTTTAAACATTGCAATTATATTTCGTTTTGTAATTCGTCAATTAAATCTGAAATTTTAACCAATTGTTTAAGTATCAGCGTTTTTTCAGCAGTTGGTACATTAGAATTAGTAGACAGATTTTGCATGATGCGTTCTACATGGTCTTCAATCTGTTCAACAATTTCAGAAGCTGAACTGCCGCCTCGCATCTGAGAACTACGATCAAATTCATCTTCACCGTACTCATTCATTTCTTTAGCCGCTTTTTTCATCGGTTCTTTTTTATTGCCATCTTTATCTAAGTCGATATAATCCGGCTTAGCAGCCTTATTGGCTTCATGTACTGCTATAGCATCCTTAAGGGTAGGCAAAGACCCATCTGCCTTACGTTCCCACGCATATCCTTCTAAAAGTGATTTTAATTTAAGTCCCATCGTTATCCTAATTTTAAAATAAATATAGTACGTTAGTAATTAGTAGCACGTTAGTGCGTCCTTCCAGGACCGCACAATCTCTTTCCAGGACCGCACTCTGCCATGTAATACTTCCAGGACCGCACAAGTCCGCACATTACTTGGTACCCGTTGCATCAGCGTTGCTATTACGCACTATCCATAATTGATCGCCACGTTGCATTGTGGAGTATCCCGCGGCGGACAATCTCGAAGCATTGTCTCTAACAAACGCAGCATATAAACGAGTCTTTTGCGATTCTTTGTCCGCATCACTATCCGCGCCAGAAATATTAATAGCTTCAGGTGCATGATTTGTGCAAAAATCTAGTATTGCTTCTCCGGCAGTACGTATGAGCCGTAAATAGTTAAGTTGTCCCACAGCACCACTTTTCATGTGTGATGTTGTGCGACCACCCATCGCAGTATGTACATTGCGATTACGCGTAGGCAATGTAAATGCAAAATACCATTCATTATTTTCGCCATGTACCATTACGAATTCTATGTTATGATTATCAGCCGTAACAGCACATTTCCATTGATCGGTTGATCCCATTGGTTGCCACACAAACTGGGTCGCATATGGGGCTATGCTCCCCAAGGTAATCTCGGCCAATAAGTCTCTTAAGTGTATCATGATTTTATTTTCTTTAATCGTTGTACATACGCATCAACATCAACATCTCGTCCCGCACATAATGACTTAACTAAGCGAACCGCGGCGCGGGCCGCTTCGCGTCCAACACTAGCATCCTCATAATTAAAAACAACATTATAAACACCAGTTTCACCTTTAACGCTTCTAGTGCGTCCCCAACCAGTATCATGCCCCGCTAGTGTCTGTAATTCTAATGCAACATGTTCTATGATGTGCCCTAACCAAGTACCACGTTTAACGCGTTCGAAGAATCCACCCGCATGTCCTTCAGAACATCGATGCGATTGCATACCCGGTAAAGCCGTACGCAACGCCTTGTAAAACCCGGGTATTTCGTTAGACGGCAATTCCTCATACCGACCTAAATCTAATACCATATGTACAAGTTGTTTTTTAGACTTGCTCCATTCATTATCACCATCGATGATGCGTATGGAATTAACCCGTAATCCAGATTCTGTTAATAAGTCTCTTAATCGTATCATGCGTTAATCATTTGGCGTTGTGCTACGTATGTCATTATCCCCATACTCATAAGGTATATTAACCACGTTACCGCCTTTAAATTTAAAAGTATATTCTTCATTGCCCGAATCATACCCAATGAATACGGCAGGACGCCAATCACCCATATCATCGTGATCATATACATCATATTCTTTGCCCTCTATGTATTCAATGTTTTGTTGTGCGTCTTCTGTTAAGAACTGTCTCCAACGCGTTAAATAAGATCTTTCCATAATTTCCTTGTTATATGAATAAATATGCCTTATCCGTAGTACTTGCCCGTAATAGATTCGTAAGACTCTAGGGAGGCCTAGGGAGACTCTAGGGAGGGTTGTATGACATCGTCATATCCAATATAGACCCCTTTCCCTCAGCAAAAAATCTCCCCGTGCAATAAAAATATATATAAGCACCTTCCTCAACCAGGGGTTGTTCTACCCCTTAATGAAACCCTCCCCCACCCCCCTGTTTCGGGGGGGCATCCCCGGGGTGTACTAGGGGGGCTATAGGGGTTGTTGTATAGGGGGGCTACCTACCCCCCTTCGTTCTATATATACGATATGTCTTATGCTTCTTGCTCTCGTCTTATGCGTTCACATAATATGTCCGTGGCTGCTACATTGTCTGGTAATGTGTAGTCTTCGTTGATGCCTAAGCTGTGCATTAGTGTATTGACTGCGCACCATTGACTGCGTAGCTGGTTGGTGAAGTCTGCATTGCGTCCATAATCTCTTTGGCTGCGTTTTAACTCTAGGAACAATGCTGCTTCATGTCTCTGGATGCTGTCAATCATTGCTGCTTTGGTTAAGGGCATCTTCTTTACTGACACCTTTGGATCTCTTTCTTTTTTTACTGCTTTCATATATCTCTTATTATTTATTTATATAAAGATAAGCATTTTTATATTAGGATCCTAATCTTTTCTTATCTTTTTTTATAGCAGAAATCCGACGCCTTTTGACGCCGGATCCTTTATGTTGAGAGATATGTTTACATTGCTATTATTTGTTCTGCTATCATCATCTTTGGATTTTCGAATCCCATTGCACATATTCTTGCCGATTTAATAAAGCTTCTGAGGTTAATCTCTAATCCGTCAAATTCCTCATTTAATTCCTTCATTAATGCTAATGCTTGCTCCTTAGCCGCTAAAGGAATACGTGACTCCATTTTAGGCATAAGCTGCTCCATTCGAGTAAACATTTGGTCGGTAGTCAAATCCACATCCGCTACGAAGCTACGGGATCTAATTGCTTCGTCTAATTTGCTTTGGCTAATGTTGCTAATAAAAATAATGCGTCCCGAGAATTCAAAATGACGAGGTACCTCAGTGCCAAATTCGTCTTTAAGCGCCTTAGTAGTTATATAACTAATTTTGCGAGTGTCATAACTGTCTAATGCTCCCTTTAATATATTAACTGCATCGTCGTCGCGGAATACAGAGTCGCAGTCATCCAACACTATAATTTTGTCACTGTTCTCGTATAAGGTAATAAACAATCCTGCTGCTGTGGCGCGGCCTTTAAAGTGTACAAAGTCATAAGACTCTCTTAGGCCCATTCCTTCTAATGTATTCTTTACTAAGTGTGTCTTGCCCATTCCAGCTCCTCCGGTAATTACTAAGCTAGGCTGTATTCCTCTGCCAACCATTTTAGTTAAGCGTTCAATATTAGTAAACATTACTTCCGGGTCCTGCTGCTGCTTAACTGACATGAAGGACATTTTTTGTGGCTCTGGAGCTACTCCACTTTGTGCTGCTGGCATTCTAGTTATGCGACCCATTGCGTTAACAAACAATACTTCGTTGTTCTTCTCAGCATTCAATAGCTGGATGTGACGGATAACGTCTTGTCCTACAATCTCTCCGGTTGCAACATTCTTTCCGAATAATTTTCCTTTAATTCTAACTGGCTTAAATACATTTGTCATAATCTCTCTTTTTTTTTAGTTAAACTTATATCTCTTATTTCCTATATATAAAGATAAGCATTTTATCCTTCGAATCCTAATCTTTTGGCAACTTTTTTTAAACTTTTTTTACATCAAAGTGTTCCAATACTTTTAAGCATTCCGGGCATCCTACTTCGGTGATCCCTGACATTGCTGCATGGTTGCTACTTAATGCCGGAGTACCACATAGGTTGCCTTTGCTTAATAAATAAGCGTGAGCCGTATTAGTCCACACATTGCCTTTGTTGCCGAAGATCATAAACTTGGCTCCTAACTCTTTTACATTTACTTTTGTCATATCTCTTATTATTTATTTATTACATAAAGATAAGCATTTTATCTTTCGGATCCTAATCTTTTTGAAACTTTTTTTAAACTTTTTTTATAGAGGATTCTGACAATGTATCTACATGGATCTCGCTAATTGCAGCTTGAATAGTATTCAATGCATCACCAAATAAGTGTTGCATATTATTGTTTACTACGAATACGTGCATTGCAATTAGTAATGCATTGGCGTCTTGGATTTCTTTACGGGTTCTTGTCATATCTCTTATTTTTTATTATACTTAAAGATAAGAAAAAAAAGAATGCGATCCAACCTTTTTGGTAACTTTTTTTCAGAAAAGTTTTCGGATCATTTCTCTGCCTTTTTTGTATTGTGCTTCTGTGATATCGCCAAAGATCCTATGAGTCTCTAACATCTGCATTGCTAAGGACTTGGTTGGCGCTGTTTCAATCATTTCTTTGATTCTCTTCATATCTCTTTTTACGTCCGCAAGGGCCAACATTGCTGCTGACCCGGGGACTATATTGAGAGATATGTTTACTCGGTTTCGTCCTGGCGAAGGACTTCTGAATTAATAACTGACACACTTACACTGTCTGCTGCTTCATTTTGAGCCTCAATGAATCCGTCTGTCTCAGGTTCATCTTCTTCTTCTACAAAGCTATCTAATGAAGCAGTGACATGATCCATTATTTCGCGGACATCAATGTCAACATTTGTTAACTCAATTATGTTGTTATAGGTAAGTTCAAATTCTGCCGAGTCTAAGTCAATTAAACGATTTGAATTATAATCCAAGCATCTTTCAATTTTATTAGCAATCTCCTCTGCTAACTCTTGTGTTATGCCAAACACTTTTTCAACACGCACCTCAGCTTCCAATTGCTGGATAAGTGCAATTACATTGTCAATTGATACTACTGAAGTCAACGCCTTTGCTGCTTCTAACTGTGCTACTAATGTTTCTTTTTTCATTTCTCTTATTTTTTATTTATAATATAAATTTAATGATTATTCTAATGCGATCCTAATCTTTTTGTAACTTTTTTTAAACTTTTTTAGCTGAAGATTGTGGATCGAATTACAGCTTCTACTGCTAAGGTTATCTGTGTAACCATCATTTCAAATGCTTCTGGGTCTTGTTCTGGTCTCATATCTCTTATTTTTGTGTTGCTACAAATATTGGTAATAAGCATAAAAATCCTACTACTGGGTTTGCCATTGCTATTACAAACATTCCGGCAATTGCTAAGCCAATTGCTCCGATAAAAATTAAATTTCTCATATCTCTTATTTTTTATTTATAATATAAAGATAAGCATTTTTGGGATCGGATCCTAATCTTTTAGCAACTTTTTTTAAACTTTTTTAGAGATATTGTTCTAACAATTTGATGCCTGGCATAGCTTGTAATCCTTTCTCAGCCATTCTAACTAATTGTCTTGCACGCTCCCCTGTGATATTCAATTCCTCAGCTATTTGCTCCATTGGCTTAGCATACTCGTATCCGATCCCATAATTCATACACAATGCAATGCGTTGCTTCTCCGGCAATTGATTCAATACTCTTTGCAAGTCATATGCAAAGTCTGCCTTATCTCTACTGGATTTGACAGCCTCAGCTTCTAAGAAGCGATCCGCATAGGTTTCTTTATTCTCGTCATCGCCTACTGGAGTGTGAATGCTTTTGGTTGAATATTCCTCAGTAGCCGTACGGTGTGAAGGGATCCTAACTGTTCTGGATAAGTCATTCAAAGCCTTTTGGATCTCGGCACGGATATACCATACTGCAAAGGTAATAAATTTAAAGTCTTTGCTAGTATCAAAACGATCCACAGCTTCAAATAATCCTACATTAGCAAAAGCAATTAAGTCTTCCAACTCTAAGCCCATTCCCTGATATGCTCTAGCTACCTGGATAGTGAATCTCAAATTGGCTTTGATGATTGTGTCACGTGCCTTAAAGTCTCCAGCCTGTGCTGCTGTTAATAACTCTTTCTCTTGTGCTTTGCTTAATGTGATTGGTTTCTTTGTCTCTTTAACATATTGACGGATGCTAGCCGTATCTGTAATAATTGCTCCATTACTTACATTGATTCTTTTTGCCATGTTCTCTCTTTTTTAAATTTATAACTCTTTTTATTAATACTTAAAGATAAGGTATATAATGATAGGATCCTAATCTTTTTGAAACTTTTTTGAAACTTTTTTTGTAGTCAGGACAGGATTCGAACCTGCAGTGTGGTTTTAGAACATTGGGAAGGTCTTCCCACATTGTAACGGATACCATTCCGACACCTGACTATATGTCCCGCCTATCTAATAAAGCGGGGATTCAATTTAGCCTTAGCCTCTTGCTCGGCTCTATATATTGCATTTCTTTCTGCTTGTGCCATTGCTGCTTTAACAATTGCATTAACTTCTTGCGGTTTG
>Ga0181343_1000381_pt1 | contig 19842 bp, 53 predicted proteins | sample Su13VDMLBSD_FD_130110 | JGI IMG/M metagenome (GOLD analysis project Ga0181343, IMG submission 130110) | Freshwater viral communities from Lake Michigan, USA - Su13.VD.MLB.S.D | ecosystem: Environmental > Aquatic > Freshwater > Lake | place: USA: Michigan | collected 2013-07-15 | reverse complement strand
GTTGCTGTCGTAGGCAATTGTTAGTAAGGCCGCTTAATCATGCACTCTGCCTTATCCAATATACGTAGGTATATATTGGATAGGGCTACGACCAGAGTGTATGGCTAAGCGGTTTTTTTATTTCTATTTACTACTTCATCAGCCGTACTCCGCACGATAGTAAGAACCTGCATGGGTGGCGCGGAAGGAAACACCGGCACTGGTACACCCCCAGAGTAAGCCGTCCAGCCTGTTAGCGAGGGACTGGGGAAGATAGCGCGGCCAGCGGTGAGACAAACGCCTATCGACTAATCGCTACCGTCATGGTTTGCTAGAGGGACACACACAATAGTGCCCCTTGGGCAGGGAGTGAACAGCCTCGGCTATCACCCTTGGGAGACCTATGTCTTTTTTCCCCTATCGTTTTTCCCTATCTACATTTACTTACCGATAGTTATAATTGTATGTACATATGTGCAAGTATGTGTAGAATTCAGCACATAAACAGGAGGCAGCATGGATCATATAACTGACTTTGCAATATTGATGGGGCAGATAGCGGTGGTTACTTTGGTGGCAATTATTTGGAGGTATTTATGAATGCATTTCATCCTGACTACATCAGGACTTTTTACCCGCAGTTCTTATCTGATTTCAGAGCTGAGGCACATCAGATATCACAGGGCAAGGTGAACGGGCAGAAAGCTCGGCACACACGGGAATCGGTTAGTGGGTTCAAGGATATCAAGTCATTCCCTGAGACAAGGAAGAGAAGATGACACAAGACCAAGCAACGGAATTGTTGCAACGCATCTTTGCGGTGAACGAACAGATTGTTAAGCAGAACCATCAGGTATTGCTTGCACTGACATCGCCCACCATAAGCAAGGACTTTAAATCCCTGACATCAGATGAAGTTAAGCTAATTGTTGCCAACGCACAGTCAACGGAATGGGCGGTAATGATGGCTGATTCAACTATTAAGGCGAAGAACATATGACACCCGAAGACGAAGAGTTCAACCGCATCGAGATGGAATCTCGCATCAAGCAAGAGTATGTGCGTGACATGAAGCAACCATCAAGAGAGCAGCTCATGGCAGAGGTCGCTGTACTAACTGAGTTAGTGCGTGTCTTGTCTGACAGAGTTACTGAGTTGGAGAAGAATGATGGCTAACTGCCCTACCTGTGAGTATCACAAACAACGCGCACAGATATGGCGTGACGAAGCATACAGACTAGCGGGGCATCCATTGCCTCACACCGCAGATGTAGGTGACCTTGTGTATATACATGATTCATTCGTTCTTCCAAAAGATTTGTTTGGAATTGTCACCAAGAGAAAACACGCTGAACCCGTATTTGATGACCGCTACCCGCCAGTACGGGTGGAAGTGCTTGTATTTGCAGAGAAAGAAAAGATTTGTAGTTGGTACGAGCCACAGCACTTGACAGTTTTAGAGAGGGGATACGCATGACTGACTTTTTATACACAGACGCTAGGTGGACAGAACACTTTGTTGAAGTAAGTGACCCGCACAAAGAGGGGCATCATGTTAGGTTTTATTTTGAACCACCACAAGACAAATTGATCGTCAAGTTGACAGAGATGTTAGAGATACAACAAAAGTTGCATGAAACAACGATAGATATGATCAAGCCCGCGATAGAAGCCGAGCGTGAGGCGTGTGCAAAGATTGCTGACGAGTGGGCGGTAGGTTGGCCTCACCCATCACAAGTTATTGCAGAACGAATAAGGGAAAGGGGGAAAGCATGAACCAAACTAGAGAGCAATACATAGAAGGCGCAAAGCACAATAGTTTGTATTGGGCAGAGCGGGCTTGCAACGCTGGCTCTGAAAATCTTATGTACACCATGCTAGTTCAGTGGGCTATGGGTGACGAATTGTTTGGTGAACAGTGGGACAACTGGAAAAGGAAACAAGCATGAGTAATATGTATTTTGAAGACCATCCTACAGACCCTGACAAAGTTATCTTGCGTAAGCCAAGACATGAAGATGACGATGACATTCAAGAGTACAAGCGCCCTTGGGTTGGGTTGACGCAGGATGAACTGAACATGATTGGCGACAGTATGCGGACATGGAATAGTTGGACTATTACCGATGTTTACTTTGCCATTGAAGCCAAACTCAAGGAGAAAAATACATGAAAACCAAACAAGAAATCAAAGAGGAAATCATTGAACTGTATGGGGCAACTCAAGCCTTGGGCGAGGCAATGAACTTCCTTCATGCACAACGCATGGAAAAAAGTAAACAGATGATGGCGCTGAACCATATGCTCAAAGAAATGGAGAACGACAATGACTAAACGAGAAACCATAGTAACTTTCATCAAAGATATGTTACGCCCAAGAACGCTGCGAGAGATTATTGATATTGAGATGCGTGACGCACTTCTATCCAAGATGCAAGCGGAGAAGTCTTTGGAATACGCAACGAGCGTGGTGGACTACAACCGCCAGCGCATTCGTAGGCTGCAAGAAAAACTCTTAGAACTGGAGGGCAGAGATGCTTGAGTCAATAGCTTGGACTATTTTCCTTTTGTGCCTCGGTGCTTTGCTGGCGGTGATATTTGTAGGCGCACTTATTTGGACTGAGTATTTAAAGGGGTTAGACGAATGAAAAAAGAAGAGATGGTCACGCTGTTACGCAGCGCAGGCGTAGACGAGAACGCCGTAACCCTAGCCGTAAATGCTTGGGAGTTGGGTGCTGAGAACGAAAGAGAAGAATGCGCTAATGCTTGTGAGCAGGCGGGGATAGACGGCCTTGGCACATTAGTGGCGGCTGTAATTATTAGGAAGCGAGGAGCAGATGACCGATCAAAAGAAACTTGAAGAAGCATTTGATGAGCTAGAGATGGATGAGGATGACTCTTGCCCCAAGTGCGGCGGAGATATGCTCAATCACCGCCTATACATGTATTGCGAAGCTTGCGGGCATAAGGAGCATTACATAGATGACTAAGGCTAGACAAGTATTTGAATCACTCATGCAGTCCAAGGGTAAACAGGTTTACTGGAACGGCAAGAAGTATACAAATGCCAACATTCAAACAAAGTGGCGGTATTTTTTAATCGGTTGGAACATGAAGGAAACACACAATGGAACGTAAGTTATTAGGCATAGACGTTATCCGCATTGACGGCGGGACACAGTGCCGTGCTGAGATCAATCAGCCAAAGGTAAGCGAGTATGCGGAACTGGTTGAGTCAGGCGTATCTTTCCCCGCAGTCAGGGTTTTCTTTGACGGCGTAAGCTACTGGTTAGCAGATGGTTTCCACCGCTATCACGCCCACAAACAGGCCGGACAAGGCAACATCAGCGCAGATGTAGAGAAGGGAACTGCAAGAGAAGCATTGCTGTTTGCTATCAGTGCTAACGCAGAGCATGGTTTACCCCGCACCAATGCAGACAAGCGCAAGGCGGTGCAGATGATGCTAGATGATTTTGAGTGGCAAGACTGGAGTAATGCAGAGATAGCCCGTCATTGCAAGGTATCAGTTACTTATGTTGCAAATATGCGCGGCAACACAGCACCAGAAGAGCGTAAATATAAAACTGCTACTGGCAAAGTGATGACTAAGAAAGCACCACCGAAGCCAAAGAAGGAAGAAGAACCAGAGATAGAAGATGACGGAGTAGATGAGAAGCAAGCGGCTATTGATGAGCTGATCGCTGAGAACGAAAAGCTAACGGAGCGCGTGGCACTAGCGGCTATGAGTGGGACTGCGGCAGAGAAGAACTTGGCCAAAGAAACTATTGAGTCTTTGCGCGAGGAACTACGCATCACTAAGATTGAGCTGGTGGCGGTGAAGCAGAGTCGTGACACATTCCAATCAGAGAATGCCCAGATGAAATCACAGATCAAGATGCTGCAAAAGAAGATAGACAAACTTCAAGCAACATAAACGTTTAGGTTGGTTTAGCCAAAGTCGGCTGGCTTGTGTGCCGACAGTGGAGAAATTATGGGATTAGATCTTAGGCCGTATCAGGCCGACACTCTTGTTGCCTTGCGTAATGGGTTTGCAGCAGGCCGCCGCACTCAGATTCTTTATGCCCCCACGGGGGCGGGTAAGACGGAGATGGCTATTGCTTTGCTAGATGCTACGCGAGATAAGAAAAACAATTCAGCAATGATTCTTGACAGGATTATTCTGTGTGACCAGACAAGCCAACGCTTAGAGAAATACAGCATCCCTCATGGTGTATTGCAAGCGGGGCATTGGCGATTCAGACCTTATGAAAACATACAGATCTGTTCAGCTCAGACGCTAGAGAAACGCGGGGATTTTCCTGACCTCAAGCTGCTTGTCGTGGATGAATGCCACACAACGCGGGCGCAGACAGTCGAGTTCATTAAGAACAATCCTGATATAAAAGTAATTGGCCTCACAGCTACACCTTTTACCAAGGGGCTAGGCAAGATATACGACGGGGTAATCAGCACCATCACCACTAGAGAGCTGGTAGATCAGAAAGTGCTTGTCCCTCTGCGCGTGTTCATTGCAAAAGAGATAGACATGACAGGCGCGAAGCTGGTGGCGGGCGAATGGTCGGCAAAGGAAAGCACCACGCGGGGCATGAAGATCACAGGAGATATCGTTGCAGAGTGGGTAAAGAAAACCCATGAGATATTTGGCAAAGCTCGCAAGACTATTGTGTTCTGTTCGGGTGTAAACCACGGCGCAGACTTGGCCAAGAAGTTTGCAGATGCGGGCTATAACTTTATAAGCATTAGTTACAAGGATGATGATCAGTTCAAGGCAGACGTCATTGAAGACTTTGCCAAGCCAGACACGGAGATCAACGGCCTCATAGCCACAGACATCCTGACAAAAGGATTTGATGTGAGTGACGTAATGATTGGGATATCGGCGCGTCCATTCTCCAAGTCACTATCGAGCCACATTCAGCAGATGGGTAGGGTGATGCGCGGTATGCCTCATGCACCAGAGGAGAAGCCGTTTGCAGTATGGCTTGACCATTCGGGAAACTACTTACGCTTTCAAGAAGACTGGGATGATGTCTATAACAACGGAGTCCATGAGCTAGACGAAGGCAGAGAGAAGGCCAAGAAAGAAAAGACAGAGAAAGAGAAAAAGGAATCATGCTGTCCTCGGTGCGCCCATGTATGGCAGAACTACTCAGATGTTTGTCTGAGCTGCGGCTTTGTGCGAGAGCGCAAGAATCAGGTGGAGGCCGTGGCGGGTGAGCTGCATGAGCTGAAGACTGCTAACAAGTTAGACAACAAGCAAGACTACTGGTCTATGTGTCAGTTCAAGATTAAATATCATGGATGGAATGAGAAGCGGGCATTGGCTGCATACAAAACCAAGTTTGGAGTATGGCCTAAAGCATTGCACAAAGAGCCAATGACTCCATCAGATCAGTTCGAGAGAGATGCCAAGGCATCACTCATCAGGTATCTCAAGGGCAAGGGGAAGACGTAATGGATTTACTTAATTACTGCAAAGCACACGGCATCCTTATAGATCATGTCCCACAGGTAGGAATATGGAAGCGCTTCCCAACAGTCGATCATCCTAGAAGTAGGAATGGGGCGGTCAAGTTCATGGGTAACTATGCCTTCGTTCAGAACCACGCCACGGATATCGAGGTTTCTATATGGAAGTCTGATTCTGATAGCTATGACTCGGCGCAGATCATGCGTGATGTGCGGGAGGCTGAGTTCAAAAAGCAGCAAGACCAACGACAAGCGGCAAACAAGGCGGCATGGCTACTCAAGCAGTGCAAGTTCTCTACCCATCCATATCTAATCAAGAAGGGATTCAAAGAAGAGGAAACTAATGTTTGGCTCAATGAGGGTAAGAAGATCATGGTCATACCCATGCGTGTAGAGGGATCTCTTGTCGGCTGTCAGTTGATAGACGAAGAGGGTGGCAAGAAGTTTTTATTCGGTCAGCGCACAAGCTCGGCATCCTTCAGCTTTGACAATAAGGGGGCGAACATTCTTTGTGAGGGCTACGCTACCGCACTAAGCATTAGGGCAGCCTTAAAAAGTATGAAGAGAAGATATTGCATCCATGTTTGTTTTTCTGCGGGGAACATGGTAAAGGTCGCGGCATCCCTAAGTAATGGCTATGTCGTGGCAGACAATGATGCATCAGGCACGGGAGAGCGGGTAGCCAAGGAAATAGGGTGGGATTATTGGATGAGTGACATGGTGGGGGAGGATGCTAACGATACCCATCAAAGGCTCGGCAGCTTTAAGTTTGCCCAGTCTCTGCTCAAGTCAGTTAGGGTATGAGGCCATCATCAGCTTCTCGACTCGTAGCTTGTCGGAGTGATGGGCTATGAAATGCAGCCTATCAATAATGTCTGTGCCTAGGTCATAGGAGTTCTTCCCTTGGCCTAGGTAGTCAGAGCGCACAGTAATCTGCCCATCCTCATCCTCCATCAAGAAGATGGCAAACAAGGTGCGGGCTGCTTTCTCTTTAGTCTTTTCCATCTTTTCTTTCTTGAAGATAATGGCAATGTGCAGTCCTCAAAACATCAACGAAGCTAATCTTCTTGGCTTCGCATAGGTGTTGTATGTCGGCGAGTTGGTCAATGATGGCTACATCAAGGCCGTCATAGCGTATTGTGTTCTTATTCAACCCCTTTAGGGCGTTGTCTATTCTTGTTTGCATTCTTCTACCTCTACTACTTCGTCAATGTTCCAGTCACCATAGCCCTTACTGTCAAACCCCCCGCTCATTTTCTTGGCTATCTCATGCGCTTCATCTTCAGTCTCAGCCTCAATAGTGGTCTCACAATAGCTTATGTATGAAGCTAATACTTGATATGTTTTCATGTCATTCTCCTGTTTGATCTAGTTCACAAGCAAAGCACACATAGTCGTTATGCGTGTCACAATACTTGCACTCAGGCGAGGGCTTTAACTCCTTGCCCGCCGCGTAATACGCATCTAACTTATCGCGCCTGTATTCAATCCACTCGTCGGTTGTCATCTTGTCAATGTCAATCATGCTGTTACCTCTGCGGTTGCCCGCTCAAATGCTTTGCGCGTGTCTTCTATGAACTCTGCTATTACGCTCAGCTCGTAGTCCTCGACAACTTCCCATACAGTTATGTCCTCATGCACCCATTTGTTGTGTCCCTGTTGCAGCTCTACCAGTATGCCGTCATAAGACCAGTCGGGGTATTCGGTTAGCCATTGGTTAAGTGCAAAATGTTCTGACGCTCTCATGCTGACTCCTCTAGAAAATCTATTGCTTCCCAAATGCAGCCGTCTGCACAGCTCATCACGGATGCGATCTCGGCGTTCGTTTGTAATGGCGAGACTTGCAAGCCATTGGTCATTGGGGTTGATGCCCAATGGTAAACATCAGAAAGCAGTGCTTGTGCTTGCTCAAGCTTTTGTTTAAGTTCTGAATTAGTCATGCTGCGATCTCCATGAATTTAATCATTTGTGCAAAGTATTCGATAGCATCACCTTGATGTTTCCATGTTTCGCCGCCATTGTCATCACCATAAATATGGGCGTAGTAGTGGTTGCCTCCTACCTCTAGAAACCCTTCTCTCCTTATTTTTGGGAAGTAGAGGTAGTAGTGCTGACACCACTCCAAACCCGATTCAGCGTGGGGGTTCTCCAATGCCCACTCGACTCGCGTCAGCACCGCCGCGCCCTTCGGCAAGCGGTCAACTATGCTTTGTGCAAACTCCTTGTCAGGCTCGCCATCAGGCGGAGTATTTCTAAATTGCTCAAATAAGACTTGTGCTTTGGCCTCGCCATGTTCTTCGATTAAGTCATCTAGATCTATATAGGATGTAGTCAGTATTGATATGTCCATTTGCTTGTCTCCTTAAATTGCAAAGTCGGGGTTAACATTCAAGTCAACTAGGTCAGACATTTCATCTACATCTAAAACCTCAGTCCTGTCTTGATCACGAAAGATGTAAACCTCTTTGGTTATATCTTCTACCTCTAATAATTTCCTGATTAACTCTGCTACTGTCATGTCGTGGCCTCCATAAATGTAAGTTCGCACTTCAAATAGTCCATAAAAACGGCATGGATTTCATCCTCTGCCGACCCTGTAAAAAACATGGCTGCAATATCGCCATACTTCTGCCCGATAGCATCTTGCATACTTGAGCAAGCCGCGTGTAGGCCGTTCTCTGCAATAGCTTGCAGCTCTTCCTTGGTGTAGGTTCTCATTCGATCTCCTTTACTTCGGTAATGTTCCAATCAAAAAACTCATCATTAGCTAGGACAAACTTATCCTTGTGCGTAATTGATGCGATCTGCTCTGCTTGCTCTTCGTCTTTTGCGTCTACTTCCACAGTCGCATAGCTCACAAATGAGGCCATCACCTTAAACTTTTTCTTCTGTCCAAGTGGCGGGTCAAAGCGGAGAATCGGTAGGTCTGCACTCTCACTCATAAAACAAGTCATAAGATGGATAGATCACTAGGCATTCGTCACTTATGCCAATGCATCTGCCGTCTTTGAGAATCACGAAGTCCACCATGCAGCCGCCGCCTGTGTTCTCGGTATTGGTGCGTTCAATGTAGGTAGTCATATTTTTTCTACCTCTACAAATTCATATGGCATAGTGGTCTCTGAGACTACATCCCCATTCGCATTAAAAATGACAACATTAAATTCTTGATCTTCGTCACTTTGTCTAATGCATATGTATCCGCCTACATGGGAAACCTCGTCGGCCTCAAAGTCATAAACATCAAGGTCAACAATGATGCGGTTATCGTCAGGGTAAAGCGGGCGGTCAACGCTAGTGACTACCTTCTGATGTGCTGCTAGTTTCATGCTGTCTCCTTTTCTACAAATGCGGGGTTGCCTGTCATATCCCTATAAAACTTGGCCTCTTTTTCTGCCTCTTTCTTGGTTTTGAATTCGCCTAGTAGGGTGAAGTTATGGTTATATACGCGGTAAATCATGGCTTATTCCTCCTCTTCTTCGAGTTCGTCAATGCCATATTTCTCTCTCAAATGATCGGGGCAGTCTTCAGTTTTATAGGTGTAGTCCTCGCCATCTACAAACTCACCTACAAAATCCATGCCGCCCTCGTAATAGGTAGCTTCAATCTTGAATCCCATGTTTTCTAGTGCGTAATATGCATCTGTCGGCGGAGACCAAGCTGAATCAAAGTAAACAGTAAAGCTATTGGGTGTTTCGTTATTTGGTTTGTTTTCATAATTGCTGTCATAGCCTACATCCCACTTAGTTCCCCATTCACCCAAGGCAAATCTATACCATGTGGGATAGCCATATTTGTCTATGTTGGCGGCTTGCTTAGCCCTCAGTTCGGCTTGCTTATCTTCGCCTACAAATCCCTCTACTGTGTCTATCAGCTCTTGCGGGCATGGGATAAATTCATTTAAGAATTTGTGGTTCATCCATGCTGCACGCGCACGCGCGATCATGGCGGGGTCTTTGTGGGAAATGGTCATTGTGTTGTTACACCAGTTGGGCATGATTAACTCCTTTAAATTGATTGATTTCTTCTTTCACTATGTCTAACAGTTCTCTTCGCGTATAGCCTGAGAATCTTCTGCTCTCGCTCATATCCCCATCTGTCCAAAAAGCGCGGTCGGTTTCCCGCCCTCTCTCAACAATGATGGTGAATTCTTTATAGTGGTATTGCATGGCGGCATCCTTAATTAAGAGTTAGTAACTGGCTCATATGTCCAGTTAACGCCGTCATGTTGATCGGCATAAGTCCATTCGACTAGCTCTTCGCTGTCGGGTTCGAGCTGCTGCTCTATGATTTTTGTCTGTGCTTCTTCGAGGGTTTCAGCTTCAACAAAATATTCATAGCTAACAGTTGCAAAAAGTTGGAATGTTTTCATGGTCGGCATCCTTAAATTTGTTTGGTTTGTTTGCGTATCTCGCGCACCTTATCCGCTACCATTTTGCGAAGCTGAATAGACTTAGCGCATCTATACGCGGGGACTAATCGGAATAGCATGATGGGGTGATCGGGTGTAGTGGCTAGGTTGTCGGGTAAGTTCCAAATGTTTAGCAAAATAGAATAGGTCTTGCATTGCACTTTGTAAACTGTCTCGTATGCGGAATTAAAAGCTTGCATGGTCGGCATCCTTAATTACTATCAAAATGGCGAAAAGTAAATTTGTGGGCTAAGTCTCTTCCCATTTCATAGGCCTCTTGAAAAGCGTAGCCCTCATCTGTTTCAACATGGTCAAAACTGGTTGTAAAGTCAGATTTAAATTCATAAATCCCAAGTAAAAAAGCTTTAATCATGGTCGGCATCCTTAAAGGTTAGAGGCGTTTTTAATAATGGCGGCATCTAAAAACACGCCATGCTTAAATGAATACTTGCCATGTGCGGCATCCATCTTTGCAATTTTGTGTTTGATGTAGTAGTTGGCGGCTTTGCAAGCGGCGGTGCGGTCGATCTTCGCGGCATCCATCAAAATATTGATTAGCCATGCATCCGCATTGTTCATGCGGATAGCGATCGGGCGGAATTCTTCGTGCATAGTCGGCATCCTTAAAACTCTTCGGCGTAATCTTCGAGCGCGGTTATGAGGCCATCAAAATCCTCATTAGCCCCAAGCATTCCCGCGAGCGCGTAAACAATGGTGCGGTCGTATTCGTCACACAATGATTCGAGGTAGTCGCGGCGGCTCTCAAATCCGTTAGCTTTGTATTCGTTCATGGTCGGCATCCTTCGGTTATAGGTGTTGGGTGAGTCGTGTTTATAACAGGTATAAAAGATAACGCAAGGCATCCCTAAGATAACCTTGCATCATGGTTGGTTATTGAACTTCGGCGCGGCCTAGGTCTATCAGTCGGCGGGCTTCGGGTCTGTCTTTGGGGTCTTCGCTGTCGAGCATGGCGCGGATTTTTTCAGCTACTGCGCGGCTTTTCTCAGGCGTGGCGCGTTGGTATTTCGCGCCGTGGTTTATGTAATCGGCTTCGGTGTGCTTCATTTTTTGGTGTCCATTATTACTTGATACATATTCCAACCTATGGTGACGACGCTGTGTCCTTGCGTCAATAGTTCGTCAATCATGGATCGGTCAAAGGCGTGCCAACCTTCCCAGTCTGCGGGGTATCGGCATACCTCACGCCAACCTGTATTGTCCTTGCGTGCGTGGTAGGCGATCATTGGGGCTTCTGTCATGGTTTACCTTTCAAAATAAATTTAGGGTTGTATCTTTTGCGGCGGGCGGCGTTGGGTGCGTGAGTGAAAACGCGGCAGCTTCTGCGGCTTGGAAGTGGTCAACATCTGAGCGCGGCACAAATACAAAATCGGTTGTGTCCCAATAAAAGGTGTGCGGCTGTAACTTATACATTTTGGCAACCTCTAAGGCTTCGGCGGGGGTTTTTTTGTAGTCGCAAAGCGGCAGCCCTTGGCTAATGATTGTCCACTTCGCGCCGCTTCCCGATAGATAAACTTCGGGGTCTTTTTCTAGTTTTAATTTCATGCTGTGTTTTCCTGTGAATGAATGATGATGGGGCTCGCAAATCCTTTGACCTTTACCCTGTAAGAATTCGGCGCGGTGCGGGTGATCTGATAATCTGCGGGCTTGCTGCGGTAGCTGCGAAGCATACGGGCGGTGCGTTGGCGGCTGTCAACGGCAACCCTTGCGGGTTCGTTTTCAAAGTAAAAAAGATAATTCGGTTTCATGGTTTGGCCTTTTTATAATTCGCGTTTTAATGAGTCGATCGCGCTGCCCCAATTTATGCGGCTGTATGTCTCCGAATATCTCGCGTTGCCGTTTGGCCAATAATCCTTGTCGATAATGCCGTTATCCCAAAGCCATTCGGCGGCGGACTGCCGCCATTGATCGCCATATCCGTATTGTGTGGGGATGTAAACGCCGACACCCGCCACTGTCATCCTTACGCTGTGGTAAGTATTGCCGTTGATTTTGTCAAACCATAGGCGGGCGTTTGCGCTTATCTCTGCGCCGTCTTTTACTTTGTCGCGGATAATTTCGCGCATATGCTGCCTGTCATGCTCTAAAGCTGCGGCGGCTGCGGCTTTTATTTCCCTTACTTTGTATTTGGTCTTAAATTGCACGCGCTCGATTTCGGCTTGCTCGCGGGCTAGTTCCAAATATTCGGGTATCTCGCGGGTAAACGACACGGCGGCGAGGTGCTGCCGTTGTTTGTAAGTGTCGGCTGCGTTGATAATCGACACGGCTAAGCCTTGGGCGCGGCTTTGTTCTGCGGGGCTTAATTTGTTCATGGCGGCTTGTCCTTTAAATTGTTTCGGGTTGGGTTTGTTTTACTGTCACGCTGTAACCTAGCTTTTTAATTTTCTCAATGGCTGCGCGGGTGAGCGTCTTCGTGTTGGCTATGTCTGCAAATAGGCGGCTTTGATGGCACGCGGGGTATATGGTTTGCACGCCGTATATGCTTTTCAATTCGACTGTTATTGTGTTCATGGTGGTTTATCCTTTTTGGTGTTTGGTGATCTGAGCGGCAACCCAAAGCAAATAGAGTGCTTTTAGTGGGCTGTAATAGTCGCGGGCTGCGGTGTATGCGTAAGCTTTCCCGAAGTGGTGCGCGTTGTCTTGAATTTCGAAAATGTTCATGGTGTTATTCCTTTCAAATAGTCTGCGAAGCTGTATTTTTTGCCGTTTACTTTTAGGTGTGTAAATTTTTGGTTTTGGGTGTAGGTGTAAGCCTTTTCTAAAAGGCTTGGGAGGTCGGCCTTATGCCCTAGAAAATCTATAAGCTGATTTCGTCTGTAAATAATTGCCACACAAATGCCGCTCGTTTGATGCGGCTCATAAATTAGTAATGTCGCGGTTTTCATGGTGTCCTTTGGTTAGAGTGTTGATAATTTGGCGAGCTGCTGCCCGATACCCAAACCCGCGAGCGGTAGGGTTTTATTTTTGAATGCTGCGGCGGCTGCGGCGTAATGCTTACCCGCGAGAATCACGGCTTCGCGGTCGGCGTATGGCGCGAGCTGCGCGGCGGTGCGTGCTGCCCAAGCTGCGCGGTCGGCTTTGTTCATGCCGCCTAAAAAAGAGTTATAGGGTTCTATTACTTGATCGGGGGTGATCGCGCCGTGTAGAGCTGAGAGAATAATTACTTCAGCGTCTGCGCGGCGTGCGGCTTTCATGGCGAGCTTAAAAGCTTGGCCTGTGTATATGTCGGCGGCTGCGGCTGCGCGGTCAAGCTTCGAAGCTGAGCAAGCGATTAGATAGAGGGGCTTCATTGGAAAATGTCTCCTTGCAGTTCTGCGAAGCTGTCGGCCTTCATTGGGGCTAAACCCAAAGCGGCGCGGGCTTCGGTTTTTTCATGGTTGATTAAGAAAATGCGGCGTTTGTATTCGGCTGCGGTTAGGACATAACCCAAAGGGCGGGGCGTGTCTAGTTCGCGGCGGGCTTGGGCGAGAATGCGGGCTTCGGTCATGGTTGGCCTTTCAGAATTCGGGGGCGTTTTTCCATGCTGCCTTGATTTCGGCAAGCGTGCCATAAAAGCCATGCTGCGCTTTGAGCGTGGGGGTGCTTAATATTTCGGTCATATCTGACAATTCGCAAAGCTGATAATTGATATCAACGCACGCGGTCGAATAGCTGCCTTTCGCGGTGAGTGCTTTCACGGCGGCGCGAGCTGCGGCGCGTTTCATGCCGCGATTGCATAGCACGCGCACTGCCTGAGCTTTACTAAAGCAAAAGCGCAGCGCGTTTGTGCCTTTATATGCCGAATGTCCGACTTTAATAAATTTCATGGTTTTACTCCTTTGTAGGCGGTATTGCCTCACAAAGCTACTCGCGGGAATAGCTTTGTAAAGTTCACCGATTAGGCTAATAATTCCTCTAAGCGGGCTTCGATTTGATCAATTAAGCGGTTATTCGGTAATGCGTTTAGACTGATACCGAATGGCGAGACAATTTCATAATCTACAAATAAATATTTTTCGGTGGTTGCTGCCCATGCTTGGGCTTGGGCTTTGGTTAAGCTGTCGATAATGGTTTGCGTTTTCATGGCGTTTGTCCTTAAATGTTGGCGTAGTCGGTTTTGAATTGCTCGGTAAGCGCGGGGGCTGCGGCTTTGATAGCTTTGGCGTTTTCGCTTACTGGGTTTGTATGCTTCTGCGTATGGTTGTATTCGCGCAAAGCGTTGCGAATAACCTCTATTTCTCTAGCTGTGAGCGTGTAGGCTTTGGTTTTCATGGGTGCTGTCCTTTGTGGGTTAGTTGTCTCTGCTACCTGTGTGGTGCATTGGTGGTGATACTACCTGCTAACACCTAAACCTGTCAAGCCAACAAAAGTATTCAAAAAGCATATATTCGACATAATATTTTTTATTGGCTTTGCGCGGTCATTAGGTTTTAACTATTGGCTCGCGGGCTGCGGTATCGGGTGAGCTTCGCGGCGGGTAAACAGCTTGGGGTGTCCTTATATACAAGGGGCTGATATAACCCTGTTGCTGTGGCGTTGTGCCTGTTTCCCTGTCTTATTGTATTTCTTTTGATGTTCTGCCTATAATCGGCAGCATGAAAACGCCAACACTATCACGCAAGCAAATCCGCGAAGGGTTAGAACAAACTCCTTTTGTCGATATCATGGGCAAGCAAGCAGCGCAGCAAATTACCCCGAAAATGCAAGCCTTCGCGCTCGAAGTCGCAAAGGGCGCGAGCGGCTCGGCTGCGCTGCGTAAAGCATACAACACCAAAGGCACGCCGAAAACCCAAGCCAACAACGCGCACAGGCTGCGTAAGCGTGCGGATATAAAAGCGACAATCGAAGCTTACGAAGCTGCATTAGAGGCTCAGAAATACTCCACTCCCGCGCATTTAAGGGCTTTAGTTATCAATTCTCTAGTCGGCGTGTTGATTGATCCTGAGTCAAACGCGAGTCAGATCACAAACGCGGCTAAAGTTTTGGGGACTGTTACAGAAGTCGCGGCTTTTACCGAACTAAAAACAGTCACAACGATAACAAGCAGCGAAGACGCACGCGCGCGCGTGATGATGCAGTTGCGCGACATGATGCGCGGCAATGCGAGTGACGCCGTAGAAATCGAGGCCGACTCCCTCTTGAAAGAGCTGGCGGGCGAGGACACGACCCCCACCACCCCGATTGGCCAGTTGGAGTCCCTGACTACCATACATAGTGTTTCGCACGAATCGTCAGAAGTTTTACCAAAATCAGAGCCTACCCCCATCAATACTTTAGTTCACACATCCGATGATGATCCTACAGAAAGACCCCCCCTATGATTTTTAGTACAAAAGGAGTAGGGGGATATATTTTTTTAGAACCTTTAGCGAAAAGCAACATAAACGTTTATGTTGGTTTGGATTTTCTATAGGTTTTGACTATTGGAAATGGGGAATTGATAGTGGCCAAAAATAACATGAAATTAAGTAAAAAGGATAAATCGTATGATGAATGTATGGAGATCATTATGACGCCGGCGCAGAGGGAGGTTTTCTTGATTGTGGATGAGTGGTGGAAGAGATTTGGGTTTAGTCCTAGTCTTAGGGATATAGCGCATCAACGTGGAAAGATGGGGCTGGGGAATACGAGTGAGATTGTGGATAGATTGGTGAAGGTCGGCGCCCTTAAGAAGTTAAAGAACAAGGGTCGGTCGATACGGCCTGTGTATATAAACTTTAGGAATCTAGAGTGAAAAATAAAAACGTAGCTCCGCCTGAGAATTTGCTGGATAAATTATTGGCGTCTTTGCCTGTAAATGAGCAGGAGAAACTACTGGCTGATGTGGAGACTTATAAGAAGTCTATAGAGAGGGAGAAGGCGCAGAAGTCTTTCATGGCATACGTAAAAATGATGTGGCCGGGCTTTGTGGGTGGTCGGCACCATGCATTGATGGCTAAGAAGTTTGAGGATATAGCTAGTGGGAAGATTAAAAGGCTGATTATTAATATGGCTCCCCGCCATACTAAGTCTGAGTTTGCTTCTTATCTGTTGCCGAGCTGGTTTTTGGGGTTAAATCCCCATAAAAAAGTGATTCAAACATCTAATACTGCTGACTTGGCCGTGGGTTTTGGACGAAAAGTCCGTAACTTGGTGGATTCTGAGCAGTATTCACTGGTTTTTCCTGATGTTTCACTACGGCAGGACTCGAAAGCGGCGGGTAGATGGGCTACTAATAAGAGTGGAGAGTACTTTGCTATTGGTGTAGGGGGTACTGTGACGGGTAAGGGTGCTGATTTGCTGATTATTGATGATCCGCACTCAGAACAAGAGGCTGCTTTGGCCGCTGGTGACCCTAGTGTGTATGACAAAGTGTATGAATGGTACACATCTGGTCCGCGTCAGCGTTTACAGCCGGGTGGAGCTATTGTTATTGTTATGACCCGATGGGGTGATAGCGATTTAACTGGCCGAGTTATAAAAGATGCAGCCCAAAGAGAGAAGGGCGAGAGCTGGGAGTTAATAGAACTGCCCGCAATCATGCCTAGTGGTAATCCCCTATGGCCAGAGTTTTGGTCGTTGGCTGAATTGGAGGCTTTGCGGGAAGAACTGCCGCCGTCTAAGTGGAATGCTCAGTATCAACAAAGTCCTACGGGTGAAGAGGGTGCGCTAGTTAAGCGGGACTGGTGGAAGATCTGGGAAAAGGATGATCCGCCGCCATGTGATTTTATTATTCAGTCTTGGGATACGGCGTTTACAAAGAACGAGCGGTCGGACTATTGTGCGCGCACTACTTGGGGAGTTTTTTATAAAGACGAGGATCCAAATAATGCAAACATTATTTTGTTGGATGCGTTTAAAAAGCGTATGGAGTTCCCTGAGTTAAAAGAGCGGGCAATGTCTGGTTATCAGGAGTGGGAGCCTGATGCTTTTATTATTGAGGCTAAGGCTTCTGGTTTGCTGCTGGTGCATGAGCTGCGGAGGATGGGAATTCCTGTGCAGGATTTCACTCCTAGTCGGGGTAATGATAAGTTTGTGAGATTAAACTCCGTGACTGATATGTTCCGCTCTGGTAAAGTGTGGGCACCTGAGACTAGATGGGCGGCTGAGGTGATTGAAGAGATAGCAGCTTTTCCTAATGCAAGTCACGACGACTTTGTGGACAGCACCACACAGGCTCTGATACGATTCAGACAGGGCGGGTTTTTAAGATTGGACTCCGATGAGAAAGAAGATCTCGTTGGGTTTAAAAAGTCACGCGCATACTACTAAGGATATATATGGCAATGGAAAAAGGTTTGTACGCGGCTCCAGAGGGTATTGAGTCTTTAACAGATCAGCCCGACATGGAGATTGAAATTGTTAATCCAGAAGAAGTTCATATTGCAGTGGACGGAATGGAAATAGACATAATGCCGGCAGAAGAATCTGATTTTGATATAAACCTAGCCGAAGAGATGCCAGAGAGTGTGCTTGGCTCACTGGCCGCAGAACTTACATCCGACTACGAAGAAGACGTATCTTCCAGAAAAGATTGGATCCAAACATATGTAGATGGTTTGGAACTGTTGGGTCTGAAGATAGAAACCAGATCTGAGCCGTGGGAAGGTGCTTGTGGTGTGTATCACCCACTTATGGCTGAAGCCCTTGTGAAGTTCCAGTCAGAGATGATGATGGCTACTTTTCCCGCTGCTGGTCCGGTCAAGACCCAGATCATTGGCAAAGAAACACCAGAGAAAAAAGCATCTGCTGAGCGAGTTCAAGTGGACATGAACTACCAGTTAACAGATGTGATGACTGAGTACCGCCCAGAACACGAACGTATGTTGTGGGGCCTAGGTTTGTCTGGCAATGCGTTCAAGAAAGTCTACTTTGACCCACATCTTGATCGCCAAGTATCTATATTTGTCCCCGCTGAGGATCTTGTTGTCCCTTATGGCGCGTCTAATCTACAGTCTGCTGAGCGCGTTACCCACGTAATGCGTAAGACTAGCAACGATGTACGTCGTTTGCAGGTCTCTGGTTTCTGGCGAGACATAGATCTGGGTGAGCCAGACATTGTGTTAGACGAAGTAGAAAAGAAGATTGCTGAGAAGTTGGGTTTCCGTGCTACTACGGATGACCGCCACAAGATTCTGGAGATGTGCGTAGACCTAGATTTAGCGGGCTATGAGCATACCGATGAAGACGGCGAACCTACGGGAATTGCCATTCCTTACATTGTCACTATTGATAAGAGCAGTGGCAAGGTTTTAGCAATCCGCAGAAACTGGAAGGAAGGCGATGAACTCCATACCAAGTTACAGCACTTTGTTCATTATGGTTATGTACCCGGTTTTGGCTTTTATCATTTTGGATTGGTTCACCTCGTCGGAGCTTTTGCCAAATCTGGAACCTCTCTGTTACGTCAGCTTGTTGATGCTGGCACTTTATCCAATTTACCCGGAGGCTTTAAAGCCCGTGGTATGAGGGTTAAGGGTGACGATACACCTATCGCGCCCGGAGAGTTTAGAGATGTAGACGTACCAAGTGGCACCATCAAAGATAACTTGATGACCCTGCCGTACAAGGAGCCAAGCCAAACATTGCTGGCTTTGTTGAACCAGATCATTGAAGACGGACGTAGATTTGCTAATGCGGCTGACTTGCAGATTTCTGACATGTCTAGCCAAGCCCCAGTGGGAACTACGCTTGCTATATTAGAGCGCACATTAAAAGTGATGTCTGCTGTACAGGCTCGCATTCACTATTCAATGCAGCAAGAGCTTGGCCTATTAAAAGAGATCATTGCTGAATCTGCACTAGATGACTACAACTATGACCCAGAGTCTGGCTCGCGTCGGGCTAAAAAGTCTGATTATGAAAACTGCGATGTAATCCCAGTCTCTGATCCTAATGCGGCTACGATGGCGCAAAAGATTGTGCAGTATCAGGCAGTTTTACAGTTGGCTCAGTCTGCCCCGCAGATGTACAACATGCCACTGTTGCACCGTCAGATGCTGGATGTTTTGGGTATCAAGAATGCCCAGAAGTTAATCCCCATGTCTGAAGATCAGAAGCCTATGGATCCAGTCTCTGAGAACCAGAACATTTTGTCGGGCAAACCAGTCAAAGCATTCTTGTATCAAGATCACGAAGCCCATATTACCGTGCATATGTCGGCCATGAATGATCCAAAGATCCAGCAGTTGCTACAAAACAATCCAATGGCTCAAATGATGCAATCCCAAATGATGGCTCATATTAATGAACATTTAGGATTTGAGTACAGAAAACAGATTGAACAGCAGCTTGGCATGAACTTACCTCCTCAGCACGACGAAAGTGGAGAGGACGTACAACTTGATCCCGTGGTAGAAGCCCGTTTGACGCCGCTATTAGCTCAGGCTGCCAAGCAATTACTGCAAACTAACCAAGCATTTGTTGCCCAGCAACAGGCGCAACAGCAGGCGCAAGATCCTATTATTCAAATGCAACAACAAGAGTTGCAGTTGAAAGCGGCTGAGCAGCAACGCAAAGTCCAAAAGGATCAGGTAGATGCCCAACTAAGACTTAAACAGTTAGAGATTGAGCATGAAAGGATTGTCTCTCAGGCAAAAACAGCCGAACAACAAGCAAAGATTGGCGCTTTGAAATCTGTTGCAGACAATGAAAACCAGAGGAAGTTAGCAGAAGTCCGACTCAAACAGGACTCTCTAAAAACTGTGGCTAATCTAGAGAACCAGCGCATGGTTACAAAACAAAAACTGTTTGCGGATGGACTCAAGGCTGCCCATATGGTAGGCAAGGAAAAACCGACAAAAGGTGAAGAATGACAGTATTGGAATTGGCCGTCAAACAAATTGACGAACAGGCTTCGTATCTCCGAGAAGGACTCAGCTTAGGCCGAGCCACTTCCTTTGAGGAATACAAAGGAACTTGCGGCGAGATTAAAGGTCTGCTGGTCGCTAAGGGATTCATATTAGACCTCATGCAAAAAATGGAAG
>Ga0181343_1000380_pt1 | contig 19871 bp, 31 predicted proteins | sample Su13VDMLBSD_FD_130110 | JGI IMG/M metagenome (GOLD analysis project Ga0181343, IMG submission 130110) | Freshwater viral communities from Lake Michigan, USA - Su13.VD.MLB.S.D | ecosystem: Environmental > Aquatic > Freshwater > Lake | place: USA: Michigan | collected 2013-07-15 | reverse complement strand
GTCACTGCATTGAGCATCGCCCAGCGAGTACCGGCAACGCCCGGGATGTCGGAGCCGATAGCCTTACGGTTTTCGAACAGGTCCATCACTCGCTTGTATGCCCGGGTTTCGCTCAAATCGATTTTGCTCGTGTGATAGGGCTTGAGTAATTCGCGCACGAACAGGTCAGAATCGGAAGCGGTCATCGGGATGTGCGACAGCTGGCGCGACTGCACCATAAAACGCTCGAATTGATTCGCAACGATGCCCAGCTGCAAGCGGACAGCGTCAGCATCGAATCGCTCAGAGTGCAAAACCCGAACGCTCGATTTCAGATACCCCTTGTCGGTTTCATCCGCGGTACTGTTCACGGCCGGGGTTATCGTGTTATTACAAACCACGCGAATCGCAGTGAATTTTGAAATAGTGGCCATCGTTCCATCGTAGGACGTGCCGAGCAATAAATAGGGTTTCACTAGGTCACCATCGACAACCGGGGCACCATCGCCAACACGGGCCAGAGCCCACACCCGGCGGCCATGCGACAACGCGCCCGCGGTTTCCATTTCAAAGCCGCCGACATCCGAAAGCTTGCGGAAAAAATCCATTATTTCGCCCGGCTGGACAACGCGGTAATCTTTGCTCACTACTGCCAGCGGCGCACCAGTATCGCTGCGGGTCAGCACTTTGCGATCCGGCCATGCCTGAAAACCAGTGACGGCCGGGGTTGTGTAATGAACATCCGAAGTTTCCACGGTGTAACCGAGCCCGGCTTCCTGAGTCCACGTATCAATATCGGCACCAGCGGACAACGCTTGTCCGAGTCCGTGCCATGGTGTGCGGCCAGCGTAAGCAATCGCGGCGCGGCCTGTAGTTTCATCGATCATGTGAGCCATTTTCTCTATCCTCTCTATTTAGGTTGAATCGTTCGCAACCGAACGATGGACTAATATTATCTGTTCCCGTCCGGCACGTCAAGCTTTTATTTCACCCGTTATCGAAAAATTCCACCAGCCACCATAGAACAAAAATTATTAATACCGCGAATATAAACATCATGCCACCTCGCGGCCAACATCACCCGCCACATGATGACGCAGGAACGAGCCCGGCGGCAGGGAACGAGCAAAGGCCCGCAACGCTTCCGCATCATTCGCCGCGCCCGTTTTTTTCGTGCCGTGCCACTGTATCGCAGTGGGGCCGGATGCCGCATAGCAGCCGCCGTCACCAGTGCCGACTCGCTTTTTACCCGTACCATGCGCAACGAAAACAATCACATAATCCCGGTCACCGCGGGCACAAAGCGGGTCCCCATTACCGCATTGCTGGCACGTGAAAGTGTCCGACAATTCAGCAGGGCAGCGCAGGAATTGAACACCAGCGATTCGCTGCGGCCATTGTGTATCGACCGGGGCAGCGTATACCGCAGGGCGCCCCAGCGAGTGAGCAACGAGGGCTTCCGAAGCGGTATCACACGATGCATTGATAACGGTTTTGCCGGGAACGGGAACAGGCAAAGCACTCGCATCAAAATGCGAATAAGTCCACGCCTTACCACCACGCGGAACCGCATCAGATATTGCGGACAAATATTCCTGATCTATTTGTGTCGTTCCGGTTTCGCTTTTTGGATGTAAGCCACAGGTTTTCGGGCACGTGCCGTATGTTTCATGTTCGCCTGATCTATAGGTGACGGCAATGGGACCGGTTTTTTTATTGGCTGATACTGCGACAGTTTTTAGCATTTCTCTATCCTCTCTATTTGCCGGGCCTCCCCAGCACCGCTATATACTAGCATTACCGCGCAGGAATTCTAGTAGATTTTTTCTATGGTCTAACCGCCCCCGATAGATAGTCTCTTATTGCTTCCCAGTTAACACCATTTGACGGCCACCGAGCCACCGGGTCTACGCGCAAGCCGTTTTCTATCAAGTCCAGCGTTTGGCCACCATGATAGAGATTCACTATCCCGATTCGCTTACCGATAGGCAAATGCTTTACCAGCAAATAAGCCGCGCAGCCATAAGACCAATGACGAAACAGGAACGAAGCTTGATGCGGGCGCAAGCCAATTTTCAAACCGCGGGAGACAACCTTGTTTTCTAAAAAGCCAACAGCGCCTGTTTCCTTATTGGCAATGACCATATCAGGGAAACCCAAATTGGCGACTGATTCAACCCGGGAGATATCAACACCGAGCAAATGCTCCCGGATGTAATCAGAGAAAACCGCCTCAGGTTTCCGGGCCATCTTCCGGGTCCATTTCGAAAACATCCGGGGCAGGTTCCGGAACAGGCGACTCAAAAGCAGGGTCCTTCTCCCGGTCTACCGTCTCGCGAACTTCCGAGGGCTTTAGATCAATAATCGCTGTTGGTGGAGGCCCGCCGTAAAGTTTCTTCAGCTCATCAAGCTTGCGCTGAACTTCCTCTTTAGACATCGAATCGATAGTGCCGTGTCGTATCTCTTTACGCTCGACATAAATCGTGCCCAAAGCTTGCCCGCGGCGATACTCGGCCTGAACAGCAGCAGCATAAGCACCCGCCTCCAGAGCCTTATCACGAATCATCTGAAGGTCTTTCATGTGCCGCTCATAGGACGTATTGTATTTCGAGGCTAATTCGGCCCTGTACGCCTGTATCGCAGCCACAATGTGCGGATTCATGTCAGGGTTAGTCAGCTGCCACGCCCGCACCGAAGCATTCGACGGATTATAGCCAGCACGGATAGCCGCTTCTTTCAACGTCACCCGGCCATCCCCAGACACATATTCCTGAACGAACTTCCATTCCTTGGGCTTCAAGGTCTTCTGCTTCGACAGCGGAGCAACCTTGGTGGCCATCCGGTTAGCCGACTTCTGCTGGACTACTGGCGGCGTTTGCCAGACATCCCTCTTTGCCATTATTTGGTTCTCCAGAGCCGCCAGCCATCTTCAACGCGCCTCAGGGTAAACCCCCATGCCGGGGAATGCGCTTGAGCGTATCTAACGGCCGCTACGCGGGCCGAGGCCGCTTTCTTTTCGTCCCGGAACAGGATGCTATCCCCCGGTTCCATTTCAGAGAACGGATAGCGCGTCCGGGACGCTGGCAGGTCAATATCTCGGTCTATTGCGTACATTTTAAAACCCCTGTAACTAGTATGTCCGGAGTGTACCCACCCCTAACCAATGTGTCAAGAAAACAACCCCAGAGAACAAAGTGGCCCTATAGACTTTTTTTGGGGTCATGATAATTTTTGGATCAAAAAAAACTATCTCGCGGAACCCCCCTGAAAATTTGATTTTCTTACGTTTCTAAAATACAAACGTGATGTTGCCGACTAGCTGAAAACCCGCATGTATCCTCACTTATTACGGCATTACGTCTATTACGGCAAATCTCACAAAAAAAAATAAAAAAACATACATGACCCCAAAAAGTTCTATAGGGAACCCTCAAAATGCATAAGAAACCGATTTTCTATAACTTTTTGATCTAAAAACAGCCTTTATTTTCCCTTGCATCACTCTTTCTTGTACACTACAATCACTCCGTACCACCTGTTCCGTGACGCACGGCACATAATCCTAGTAACAAATCACGCGAATTATACATAACTAGAAAGGATAGAGAATGCTTACCAGACGTTCCAAATACATTTACCAGATACCTACCGAAATTGATGAGCAATTGTGTGTACTCGGGGTTATCCACTTTGAATACGCTCGTCCCAACTTTTCGGTACGGGACAGTGACATAGATTACTACGGCTTCACAGATGTGACGTTTGACGTACTCAATTCTAACGGTGAATATTGGCCTGAGATGGATGAGCGGGTACATTTGGACCGTGGTCTGCGGGCCGCGTTGGATCATGAGATAGGGGAGAGACTGGTATGAAGAACTATGGCTATGAGATTTTGTGTGTGTTGTATTGCGCTGTGATGTTGTACACGGCCGTTTTGATGATGGTGATGTGACATGGACACGGTGACTATTGAGGGGTTGGCCGTGGGCCGTTGTGAGTTCTGCGGGTACATCTGTGAGTGGGACGAGATACCGACTGCGGGCGATCCTACCTGTTCTGACGGTACGGTGCAGTGCTGTCCTGAGTGCAATGAGGGGGAGAGTTTTGACAAGTATTTCCTGACTAGGGGGCAGGGATGAGTTTTTGCAGACTAAGTACGGACTCAGACATCTATTGTTATTACCACGTTGGCGGTTATTACGAAGTTTGGTCAGGGGCGGGAGAGCATCAGTTCAAAACCGCGCAGGAGACGATAGATTTTTTACGCGAACGGGAAAAAGAGGGAGATAAAGTACCCGACTACGCCTTTGAACAATTGGAGGAAGAGGCAAAAACAGAAAGGGGGCAGGGATGAAACTAATAATTGGCGGCATAGTTGGTGTGCTGTGCGTGTATTTACTGGGCGCATTCGTTGAGGCCAGCTTCAACACAACGGATTGGACTAAAGATGCTCGCTTTATAGTGGCAGTATTTATGCCGATAGGCGCAATGTCGGGCTTTGCTTTTGTTGCAAATACGGGGGAGCTATGACTGACAAACAATGCGAACGATGCGGAGAAGTCAACCCGGCTGAGATACATACCTGTACACCACAGGAGCCTGTGGCTTGGTTTTGTAAACTGCCTGACAACAAAATCTCAATCAAAATCGTCGGCAAACCAACGGAAGGCAACTGGGAGCCACTCTACACCGCCCCACCACAGCGCGAATGGCAAGGGCTGACGGATGAGGATTGGATTATTGGGAAGCGCAGCGCAGATTATATTGCCGGTGCAGAATGGGCAGAAGCCAAGTTAAAGGAGAAGAACAGTGCCACTTAAACCAGACCCAAACAACCCCGATTTAATGGTCTACGTGAAACACGAATACAACCTACCAAAAGAATGGCAAGGGCTGACGGATGAGGAGATCAAAGAAATTATCGGGCCGTGGGGCGGGGCACCGATCAAAGGTTACACACGCGAGTTGATTGACAAGATAGAAGCCAAGTTGAAAGAAAAGAATGGATAAGTTTCCTCAAGCGACAACGGACCAGTTGTATTTCCGCGATCCGCGGATCGAGCCGCCCCCAAAGGCTACGAGTATGTTGCTGTTGAATCCGGGGGGCGTGTGCATTATTGGTGTGTGGACGGACGATTGTATCGGTTGGTGCCCGAAGCCGAAGATACCTAAATCATTAAAGGAGAGAACAAGATGACACAGAGAACAATTGTTATTTCAGATGAATGTATTTTTGATGAATTAGATGAAAACGGTAATTTATCTATTTACATATGCTTATGGAATGATGGTTCAGAGATTCCATTGGATTGGCACGATGACCGTGCTGATTTCATGGAGTTGAAAGTTGAATTTAGTTTTCAACACATTATTGATGAAATGATTAGTTTTAATCAATTACTAACAGAGGATGAAGTTGCTGGTATTTGGTTTGACATTAAAGATAAAAAGCTTGTTGATGCGTATAGGCGTGAGTTAAAGAGCGCAATTGCGCGACTTGATCAAATCCAATATTGGGAGGAAAAGCAAGATGATCACGTTTGAGGTGATTACTTTCACGGGAGCCGCGCTGATCGGGGCGGGATTGATGGTGCTGGTATTGGCAATTGCGTTGGCGGTTGCATTTTTGATGGATAACGAGGAGAAATGATGGATAACCAGAATGATTGGATAGATCAGCAGTACGTGGCCAATGAAGCGGCGAGTATCTTGGAGAAGTTGCTGGAAGAACCTGAATTAGAGAATAAACAAATAATCCAAGCATCATTGACGATGTTGCGTGAAGTGATTCTGAATCAGTATGGATTGTCGAAAGAGGATTTGTTGACTACTGATTACGATGACTTTGTGGAGTTTGTTGTCAACGAAGCGAACGAGGAAGACAAATGAGCGGCGGGGTGAAGCCCGAGGGCTTTGAAAACTACATGGCCGATGTCCACGATGCGGCAACCTATGCAATACAGATGCTAGGTGAGTATGACCAGAAGGTGATGATTCCTGCATTGATCATGGCACTGTCTTCAGTCGTACGTATTTATGTGGACGAGGGCCGGTTTGAGAGCATGGAATTTGGGATGAACATGGTGCATGAGGGTTTGGATGCCTTGGCGGTGGACCATAGGCGCGATATGGACGGTTTGGACAACGGAAATTAATAAAAAGGAGAAGGCAAATGGATAGTTTGTTCGGAGTAGTGCTTGTTTTTGCAACGGTGGCCGCGTGGTTGACGCACATTTTCACGTGTTTCGCGCAAGGGCTTTGGGGATTTTTGATTGCGGGTGCCATCTTGTTCCCTGTGGGTATATTTCATGGCATTTATCTTTGGTTTAAATGAGGAGAAGAATGATGAAACAAGATATGCGATTCAAAGTGGTCGGCGTTGAGCGATTGGTGGTCCCTGATGTGGAGCATGATAAGCATATCAATCCACTGGATAACTTCCGTTGGACATCTGGCGCGGATGTACAAGGGGTGTGGCGTAAGTATGGCTGGGTGCCGCCAACGGAAGTACGCAATGATTACTTGTTCAAAAACAATAGGGATGCAAAATGACAGAAGAGATTAAAGGACGCAAGGGTAACCGTAACCGTACGGGCAATGCTGCTACGCTGCGTGATTGGCCACATCCTTTGTTGGACGCGTTGCGTAAGGAATTCAAATGGTCCAGCGATGGCGTGATGGCAGAAGAGCTGGGTGTGCTGCGTAGTGGCTTGTCCAAATTCCGTCATGGTACAAATCAGGTTAGCGCAGAGTTTATCCTGAAGGTACATAAGCGGACGGGTTGGCCCGTTGAGCGGATCGAGTTCCTTTGCCCGCCGCAGGTGAACTCATGAGAAAAAAGAATCGTTGGTCCGAGGTCAATGGGGGTAATCTTTGCCTAGTGGACGGCGATGGCCAGATACTGGCGCGGGTCACGAAGCACGTACTGGATGGCACGTTCAAGTACAAGGACTTGGAGTTCATCGATGCATACTCCGTGATGAAGTATGTGGAGAATACGAAGTTTTCGGAGACTGATAGTGAATGAGCTGTTTGATGAGATTAAAGAGCAGCATCAGTTCAAAACCGATACGCAGTTAGCTGATTTTCTGCTTTTATCCAAGGCGCAGGTGTGTTTGCTGCGGGCGGGGAAGAAGCTTTCTGCGTATACATTGATGCGGCTGCATGATAAAACAGGGCGTTCAGTGGAAGAGATTCGCCGGTATGCGAGGCGCTCATGAGCTTCTGGATTATTTATACCGTGGTGGGCCGGGTGTTTATCATGGGCCTAATTGGCTGGGAAATTATCAAGCGATGGAGGCAGCGTGAAAACTGAATTTACCATTTTGGCAATGATAGGGCTGCTGGTGGCTTTTATTTTCTTTTTGTTCTTGGTCCCCGTTCCTAAACGCGATGTTCCCGTGGCTTGCTCCACGGTGGAATTCAATCCTGACATGACCCCTGAGGCGCGGAAGAAGTGCCGCGATCTCAGGGCAACGAAGTACTAATCACTTTGCTTCACCCCAGCTGGGGCCGATCTCCACATCTACCCGGTTGGGTATTTCCATCTTGACGCAGTTGGCCATGATCTCCGCGGCCCGTTCTGCCTGTCCCCGGTCCGCGACACTCAATACGATCTCATCGTGCACTTGCAGAAGAAGGGTCTCCCCGGCTTCGTGGAGGGCCACCATGGCCATTTTGGTCTGATCTGCGGCTGATCCTTGGATGAGTCTATTCAATCCCTTGTAGGTCCCGCTACGCTTGATTCGTGAGCCGTATTCGATGCTGGCCTGTTCGTAGGGCAGGGCTTTGTTGCTGCCCCATTCCATGGGCTCCCACAGGGGGAAGCGGCACTTGCGGCCCAAGAGGGTACGAATGGCACCACCGGAAGAGGGATGTTCGATACGGCGCATGACCGCGTTGACCGTACCTTTGAGGAAGGGCACCTTTGTGTGGAAGGTGTGAATGAGTTCCTTGGCTTCTTCGTGGGTCAAATCCAGCTGGTTGGCGAGCTTTGCCACACCCATGCCGTACATCAGGCCCAGACCAATGGTCTTGGCGGCTTTACGCTTGATACCCGCCATGTCGGCGACCATTTGGTGGAAGTCGGTATCGGGATCGGCTTTGTAGGCATCGACCATGATATCCGCGCCGGGTAGGTCCAATAATGAGGCGTAGTGCACTAATAAACGCGGTTCTTGCGAGGAAAAGTCGTTTGAGGCCCATATTTGACCCTCCTCGGGCAAAAATAAGCCTCGGACCATGGGCCCGATAATCTCGTGCCGGGCAGGGACTTGCTGGAGGTTTGGGTTGTTCATCGACAGGCGTCCGGACACTGTCCCGCCATCGTCGTTACGCAGCTGGTTGAAGTGGGAATGGATGCGCCCGTCCTTGGCCGAGAAGTTCAGGTAGGGCTGGAGGAACGTGCTGTGCGTCTTATTAGTCTCGCGGGCCTCGATAATCATTTTGCCAACCGGGTGTGGGCATTCGTCTAAGAAGGACTTGGTAAACGAAGGTAGGCCGGTCTCGGTCTTAGGGTATGCCACGTTCAACTTGTCAAAGGCCTTGGCAATGCTGGCAGCGGCCCAGATGTCCACGGCAATCCCAGATTGGGACTTGATCATTGCGTGGAGTTCTTTCTCCCGCTTAATTAGCCCGTCAATAGTCCGCTCACACTTATTGCGGTCAAAGCGGATGCCGCGTTCCGTGATGCCCAAGAGGACAGGCAAGAGCCGCGTTTCAAGATCGAAGATGGACTCCACATCGTCCTGACGAAGCTTGACTTTGAAGTATTGCCAGAGCTTTAGGGTTAGCGCCGCATCTTGCTCGGCGTAGTTGCCCACATACATGGCGGGCAGCTTCCAGAGTTCCTTCTTTGGGTGGACACCGAAGTCCCCCGCGGCTTGTTTCAGTCCTGCTTCGCTTTTGGTTTCTTTGAGGTAGTCGAATCCAAGACTGTTCAAGGCAAAGCTGAATCGATTTTCATCGAGCAGCGGGGCCGCAATCATGGTGTCGATGATTCTCCCGTTGATGGTGAAGCCTGACGCTTTGAGCCAGCCGCAGTCGTACGCCGCGTTGTGCATGATTTTGTCAGCAGGGGATGCGAGAACATCCATAATCCAACGCTCGACGCGCCGTTTATCCAGATTGCCACCACCACCATGAGCGACAGGAAAATATCCAGCCCAGCCTTCCACAGCAACAGCGTAGCCAACAACATACCCGTCGCGCCGAGGCCAACCGGGGCCCATCGACTCCATGTTAGGGTCACAGGTTTCAAGGTCAATTGCAATCTCCTTTGCGTTTGATAAGTTTGGAAATGAATCAGGGGCGACCCAGTCACTCTGCATTGGGAATAATGGCATGGTTTTCACAGCCGGAATCCTTTGTCTTGTTGTTTTGGCAGAACCAGATGGAGTGCCTGTTTTGCGCGTGTCACGCCGACATAGAACAGCCGGTTGACGCTATCCGAATTGGTGGCGTAGTCCTTGGCAAACTTGGGCGAGATGTCCATCATCAATAGGACATTGTCCGCTTCCCCGCCCTTGGCTCCGTGGATCGTGGAGAGCTTGATACGGTCTGCATTGGATATCTTGTAGCCTCGGCGCAGAACTGCGCGAAGGTAATCCCGTTTGTCTTCGCTGATCCGAGTCAGTGCTTCATGCCAGACAGAATCAGTCATTAGGCCGTAGTGACTACTCAGGGTGGATAAATCATACTCAATGACATCCGGGTCACCCTTGAAGTTCTTGTGGCCCCGGGCCACGAAGTTTGGACCGAGATATTTGTAGACGTTCTGGGTGTCGTTTAGTCCGAGCGTGAGGCCTTTGCGGAGCCTCTCCCAATCGATGACTGCTTTGAGCATCTGGGGTGAGAGGCTTGGGACGCTGTTACGTTCAAAGAGAACTCCGTTTGACTTGAGCCACTCGTGTATTGGATTGAGCAGGTAATTTGTACTAGCGAGAATGAGCCATTCTCCATCGCCAACAGGCACATCTTCGAAGCGGTAGTACTGTCGGACGGAGCCAACAAAGTCACGTGGTTTCCATTCCTTACTTTGACGATTTCTGATTCTTTTGACAATGTTATTTGCAAATTGGTGGACTGAAGCGGGGACTCGGTAGGATTGTTGGAGGACATGGATATCACCTTTGAATTCGAGGAAGGATTTCACATCGGCCCCGGCCCACGTGAATACGGCTTGGTCATCGTCACCTGCGATAAAGACGCGCTGTGCTTTGCTAACCAGTATTTCGACCATCTGCCATTGAAGGCGAGACAGGTCCTGTGCTTCATCGATGATCAATACTTCCAGAGACGGCAGACGCGCCGTCTCGACTACTGCCATCTCAAGGAGGTCTGTGAAGTCAAGTAGATTACGCGAGGCTTTGTAGTGTCGATAGCTTCGCTCCACAAACTCAAAGTGGTGCCATTCGATATCCAATCCTGATTGGTTGTAATGTTCTCTAAGATCCACCCCTCGAATGCGGGCGAGGTTGATCTCGTTGAGAATAGGATTGTCTGCTTTTGCATAGCCTTCCTCATCGTCTTTTGATACGTCCAGTGTAATGCCGGTCTGCTGGGCAAACTCAGCATAATGCTCTGGCTGCATCATGTCATCTGCTTTCGCGCCAAGGCAACGGAACGCGAGGCTATGTAGTGTGCGGAAGTAAGGAAAATCGGTCTTCTCGTTCAGATGTGGGAACTTTGCGGTAGCCCGATCCCGGGCCTCGTTTGCGGCCTTTCTGGTGAAAGAAAAGTACCCAATTCTTCCTGATTGAACGCCGTCATCCAACTCATGTTCTACACGATTAAGCAGGTAGGTGGTCTTCCCTGATCCGGGAGGCCCGAAGACTTTGCAGATGTCAGTCATACTTGATGAGCCCTTTCCGAACATCTTCAAAAAGTCGCTGGGCTAATTCAAGCGTGGCGGTGGTAGGTATGTCCTCAAAAAACTTTTCAAACTCATTGTCTGCTGCGTACTGTCTTACCCTTGTCCCAGAAATAGCATCGATACCTATGCCATTAGGGTTCCGTGCTCCTGCGGACACCACCGTAATCTTTTTGAAGTGGAAGAAGCTGTCTTTTCCATTCAATGCATCAAGGTAGGTTTGATAAGACTCTATTCGATCATCCCCCGATACAAGGATAAGATGCTCGGTCCCCTCCGCATAGGTATCACACAGGCTGCTAATGAGGCCTGATGTACTTTTCTTCATGAAGAAATTAACGGTAGGGAACAATTCCTTCAGGTATTCAAACTTGAGCGTAGGGGGTAATGGGTTGTCTACGCCATGTGAAGGGCTCAATGCGACAACGTGTCCGGCATTATGTTCTTTGGCAAGACGCAGCACCTTTTCAAGTAGGCGCTGATGTCCCCACGTAGGAGGGTTCATCCGTGCAAAAGCAAAGACGGTGGTCTTCGCACCTTCTTTGAGTCCTGTCTGCCGCATAAAGTTCTGTCGGCTGAACTCTTCCCTGTCCACGATCTTGCTCAAATCCTGCTCATGGAGAACGACAAAACCTTCACCCTTTGTCTCTTGGCCATTGATATCGGTGTAAAACTGCCGTGTGCCGGATAAAGCATTGTTCAACAGCTTCTTGGCCTCTTGCAAATGCGAGTGAACAAAGAAGAAGGCATCAAAGATAGGTGAAGCAAACGCAGATTCCTCGCGAGGTTCCGCGGTGCCTTTGACTCGTTTATTGATGTAGTGCATCAACTTGACGGACTGTCGCATTACTTCTGCATACTCGGACTGAGTCAATGGCGTGTTGTTGATCTCCTGTAGCAGCGTCAGGAATGCTTGCTGGTACTCTGCGGGGTAGTACGCCTTGTTCAGGTTGATCCGTGGGTCAATGACAAAGACATCCTCATCTTTTTTAAATGAAGCGAGGTTGGCTGGCATCAATAGACCGTCAATGTATTGCGTGTGTACCGCGATACCCAACTTAGAGTCATAGACTCTTTTGCCAGCGAATGTATCGGAATAGCAGGAGTAGGTGACGGTGTTCGCGGTGAAGGACATCTTGTCCGTGCCCATATCGACATTCATCCCCTGCACGTACATCAAGTCACCTTGAAAGATGCCTGTCTCTGGCGTGATCTTAGGAAGGTGCTTCAATGCCGCAGTCATCTTATCCAAAAGATTAGCGGAGTAGCCGTGATTCAAGCGAATGTCTTCTTCGCTGAAGTTCATCTTGCGCGTCTTACTAAAGAAAGACTTCGTAGCGACAAAGAACCTGCCTGTTTCTTTGTCATGCCCAAATACAAGGCTGGGGCTCCCGTCAAACTTCTCAGTGATAATCGCGCTGGCTTTGTATGAAGTGTTATCCATGGCCGCCACCAGCATATTGTGGACTTCTGTCAGTGTTCGCAGTGAACGAAACAGGCCTGTGTCGCCTAATCTAATGAAGCGATCTTCGATGTGTTCGATGTGCGTCAAACGATCCTGTCTCTCTCGCACACCCTTGACTTTGACAATAGGCGGCAAGGGCTCCATGACCTGCACTTTTCTCTTTGACCCGCGGGCCATGGTCCTCTTTACTGGCCGCAAGGAAGACAGCGTAGGCGCTTTGGGCATACGTGGAATCTTCAAAATGGGCTCCCCTGCTGACGGACTGTCTCTGTCGTGAATGGTGCATCTTGTTTTGCAAACGCAGGTATACGCCAGCAGCGTACAGTTCTGCCCTTCAGGAAGATGCTGATGGGCTCCCCACCCATGTCGCGCAGACGTTGGGCCATCTTGGGTGCAGTCATGCCCTTGAAGTTATTGCGCATCAGATGCGCTTCAAGGTCCTTCATCCGGAAGTGACACCGACCATCCTCAGTATCGACCCACGGCCTCCCCATAAGGAGTTCCTCTCGGTCCATGGCTTGCTGCATGTGCGTAGTAAACTCTTCAAGGAGGTCCATGAAACGGCCCGTAACTGACGTATCCTCGCTGGCTTCCGAGATTTGTTCAGTCTCGACCATCTCTTTGAGAAGTCCGTTAAGCATGTTCTCCCAATCCATCTTTTTGAGCGTGGGTGGGAGGAGGTTAAGCCGTTCAAGACACGCTTTCTGAAACGCAGCTTGATTAAACAGACTGTCCGTTTCGAGTTCGATCCGCCGACCATTGATGTCAAGGAACCATAGTGGGGGCTCACTGGCATACTTTGAGAGCGATGAAAGTGTCGGCGAATCAGGGCCATGACCGCCAATCCCGTACTTCCTTGTTCGACATAGACCAGAATTGCAGAACGAATTGAGCGGGGCATCCTTACACTTGTAACGATAATCCTTCTTGCCCAGTTGCTTGATAACAAGTTGCACCTCGTTATTTGGAAGTGGTGGGGCGAAATATTTTTGGTTGTGCTCGACTACCTTGTCTTCCCATGATGCGGGCGTAAGCTTTTTAAGATAGATGCCAACATTGAAGAGACCATTGTTTCGAGTACCTTCTGGGAACCCTTGGCTACAGAGGGCCTGAAGACACGGGGGACCATCTTTAATCGGCGCTTCTGCAACCTTAGGTGCCTCTGGAGCGACCAGCGGCGGCGTTTGCACAGCCGCTTCGTAGAGAGCATAAAACTCCTCAAGCGTAGCCGCCGAGCCATTTGCATTAAAGGCATATCGTGTCCCGTCATCACCCGCGAAGTAAGGAAGATTGAGAAAGTTGCCCGTGTCTCCGCGGTCCACGAGGATTTCAGCTTGCTTGGGGAATATCTCCCGCCCTGCCTCGCCAAGAAGTGCAGCACAGGCTTTCAAATACTCCTGCATATCCCGCGCAGGGATAGGTTCGGTAGTGAACAGGAAGCAGTGAGCGCCGCCAGATTTACTGCGGCAGACAACCAGAGGCAGATTGAGTGACGCTATCTTCTCAACCAGCCCTCGATGGTCGATAGGGTACTGATCAATATCGATGCAGCCCCATACACAAGAGTTATCAGCACGAATAGGAATAATGCCAAGGGAAGGCTCAACACCATCAAGGTGACGCTCCCAAAGGTCATCCGATGGAGGTTTACGTACAACCGTAGCTTGCCCGTTTTGTTTTCCATCTCCCCGCTCACCCTTAATGACGTATGTGCCATAGGCAATATCCAATCCACTGAATATTGCCTTGAATTTTGTTATGTCGGCCATTCTCTATCTCTATAAAAGGTGGGGTACTCACTGCACCTTAGCCCCGAACGATTTCTCTTCGGTCATTACCAACAAGCGCATTCGGCATTCGCTTTCCCCCGTAAATCAGAACGGCTCTGCGCCGCTGCCTTCCATGATGTCTTCAGCAGCGTGTTTCACCTTTACATCACCTGCGCTAATGCTCTGGGAGAAACCCTTTGCAGCGAGGTACAGGTCAGGATTCTCAATCGCGCCGATACGCTCGATCTCCCAACCAAACCACTTGCCCTTGTCGTTCGACTCCGCCTGAGTGGTCAAGCGATAAACTTGCGAGAACATAGGTGGTGTGTATGGACCGTTCTTGCCGATCATCTTGGCCGACATCATCATGCTGTTCCACTTGCGCGACTTCTTCAGTTGCGTGGACTTCATGGTGATCAACGCAGGTTCGGGGATATCGTCCTCACCAACAATCATCACGTAATGATTGGCAGTGTTTTCAATGTAGTTACCGTTGTCGAGATAATCTTTACTATCGCCCGGTTCCCGGTGCGTTCTGCTAAGAATATCGCTCGTTGCGGGATGGATAGAGATCGGTGCGCCCGAGCCCGAGCCGCGTGGTGCCCATTCAATGTACTGCCTAATGTAAGCGCAGGGGATAACGGTAATGCCTTTTTTGCCATCGTAAAGCTGTCCTGTTACTGTGTTGTAAATCATGCCCGGCATAGCACCTTCTACTTCGCCGACTTCTGGGCTGGTGTTTGTCAACAGACGCAGGAACGGTAATGCAAAATCTTCCTGACCCATATTGTCAAAGCCCCCAGCGGCTGCATCATCCTCAAAGGACATTGCAACGGTCAATGCATTTTCCTTCTTTGTTGCGATTTCGGTCTTAGCCATGATTCTTTCTCCTCGGTTCGTTAAGCAGATTTAATTGTCGCCTTATGGCCTGTGAACAGACCAAAGGTTTCGGTAGGGAACTCAACGCCGCGTTCCACCATTTCTTTCGCCCATGCCTTCAGCGTTTGGGGCTCAATCTTCTCCGTTTGCTCGACAGGATAGCTTTGCTCACGAAGTTGGTTGATCAGTGTCTCGCACAGCTTGTCCTCATTGCGGCCAAATCGTACAGAGACGGTGTTCTTGATGATGTCATCGTAACCATTCTTACGAAGCCACTCATAGGCAACGGCACGATTTTCTTCCTTGATGCTGGCACCATAGAACGGTTTAATCTCAATGGTGCTGCCATCGGCCATGGTGAACTTCTTCATGCCAAGTTCTTGCAGCATGGCAGGAATAGTTTCTTCTAAGAGTTTGCGTTGCTGATCCTTACGTTCTTTCAGGACCGACTCAATCTCTTCGATTTCTTTTTCCAATTGCTTTGCACGTTTGGCCAAAGCACCTACAGAAGACAAGTCTTCATTCTTGACCTGCAATGCACCTGCGTCCTCTTCAAAGAGGGCATTCATATCACTCATCACTTTCTCCTCTCTCAGTTACATCAATACGAACGGGGATATAAATATACTCCCGTCTGTCCCATTTTAGCGCCGTGTAGCGACCACCGTTATTGAAAGATGCTATCGCACAAGCCAATCCGATAGCAACGGGGTCACCAGTTAATAAAAGATAATCATCGTCACCAAAGTCCATCAGCTTCCTCCGCATCCGACGTACTGACGGCGTAGTAGAAAAAGCAATCTGGGCGTTTGACGGCAGAATGATTTCAATTTTCCCAAACTTCATGGCAGGTGAAATGTCATGGTTGGGCATCTCTTGAACGACAAAAACTCTATTCACGTTTCTTTCTCCTTTCTTTAAACGTACGTCTAGTGTACACTACCCGAACAGGTTGTCAAGTGACCTGCACATAGAAAGGATAAAAGATGGATTATTTCATAGAGAAATACCCATTCAAGAACAAGCCATTTGTCCACCAAGCCGCGTATTTGCAACGGTTCTGGGAGTATCCGACATCGGCTTTGTTTGCGGAGATGGGCACAGGCAAGAGCTTCATGATCATCAACAATGCAGCGATGCTCTATGACAAGGGCAAGATCAATGCAATGCTGATTGTGGCACCCAAAGGTGTGTACAGGAACTGGTACAGGTCCGAGATACCCAAGCATATGCCAGAGCACATCAGCTACAAGATGGCGTGCTGGAACCCTACGCCCCGCAAAGCAGAGAAGATGGAAATGGATGTCATGTTCAATGCGGTGGACGATCTACGCATTCTGATCATGAACATCGAAGCATTTAGCACGGAGAAGGGCCAGCAGTTCGCAAAGATATTCCTGCGAGTGACTGATGCGTTTATGGCAATTGATGAGTCCACCACCATCAAGACCCCCACTGCCAAGCGGACTAAAGCTATTGTCAAGATTGGCAAAGATGCGCGGTACAGGCGGATTGCCACAGGCTCCCCGGTCACCAAAAGCCCGCTGGACTTGTACTCCCAGTGCGACTTTCTGGGCGAAGATTGCCTGAACTACAACAGTTACTACGCCTTTCAGGCCCGGTACGCGGTCCTCGTAGAACGTAAGATGCCCACCCACACGTTCAAGCAGGTGGTGGGCTACCGGCACTTGGATGAATTGAAGGACAAGCTGGATAGGTTCGCGTTCCGCGTCACCAAAGACGAGTGCCTTGACCTGCCGGACAAAATCTACCTACGCCGGGATGTGGACCTGACCACAGAGCAGAAGAAAGCCTATGAGCAGATGAAGCTGATGGCGCTCTCTGTCTTGGAGGAAGGGCTGGTCAGCACCAACAACGCCCTGACTCAATTAATGAGACTGCACCAGATTGTCTGCGGCTACGTCAAGTTGGACGATGGCCAAGAGATTGACCTGCCAAACAACCGTATGTCCGAGCTCATGGACCTTCTGGCCGAGTCTGACGGCAAGGTGATCATCTGGGCGAACTACCGCAAAAACATCCAAGATATCAAGCTGGCAATCCAAAAGGAATACGGCATGACTTCAGTGGCCACGTACTACGGTGACACTGCCGCGGAAGACAGGCAGGACATTGTGGATAAGTTCTCCGATCCAAAAAGTGAGTTACGCTTTTTTGTGGGGAATCCGACTACCGGCGGCTACGGTCTGACGCTGGTCTCCTCACATACCGTGGTGTACTACAGCAATAGCTTTGACTTGGAGAAGCGATTGCAGTCCGAGGACCGAGCTCACCGGATCGGGCAAACGGAGAAGGTCACCTACATCGATTTGATTGCCACCAGTACGGTGGACGAGCATATCGTCAAGGCGCTTCGCAATAAAATCAATATCGCCTCGGCTGTGCTGGGCGAAGAAATTAAAGGATGGCTCATCTGATGCAACTTATACCTATACGCAAGAAGTTCAAATACGAAAAGCTGGAGCGCATTGACAGCGAAACTGGCCGTCGATACAAGGGCGAGAATACGATTGCTTTGCCCAGCGTCACTACGATACTGAGTGCCACAAAGGATGCCACCTTTCTGAAGGAATGGGAGGACCGTGTAGGCAAGGAAGCGGCGGAAAAGATTCGCAATGATGCTGCCTCTGTTGGCACTCACATGCACAGTGTCATCGAACGATTACTCCTGAACCGCGGGCTGGAGCCACCACGTACGTGGTTGCAAGTCAAGGGCTACGAAATGGGGTACAGGCTGCTGGAGGCGTTCTTTCCGAACGTCTACGAGGTATGGGGCTCTGAAGTTCCTCTGTACTACCCTGACCGCTACGCTGGGACAACGGACTGCATTGCCGTGTACAAGGGCCAGCCCTCCATCCTAGACTTCAAGCAAGCCAATAGGATGAAGAAGCGGGAGTGGATTGAGGATTACTTTGTTCAGTTGGCCGCGTATGCCGCTGCACACAACAAGGTCCACGGCACCACCATCGATCACGGGGTGATTCTGATGGTGGCGCAGAACGGCGAAGTGCAGGAGTTCGTTACCTGTGGCCGGGAGTTTCAAGGCTATCAGGACGAGTGGATGCGCCGTGTAGAGCAGTACGAAAAAAGAGAGCCTACGGACGAAAGCACATAGGCCCTAAAACCGCTAACTCGTCGTTGGAGGACGACGGGGAGACGTTAGCGGCCCAGCAAAACTATTTTTTCCGTGCTGCTCTCATGTTATCCACAAGGTTGGGATAAGGACGGCCAGCCTTCTTCGCCGCAGCTTTTGCTGCGGCTTTTTTCTTTGGTGCCAAAGGTGTTGACTTGCCCAGACTCTTTGGACGGGGTTTTTCCCAGACTTCTTTTTTCACAGCGCCTCCTTTTTTAAACGCGGGAACGCCGCGGCGAACTGCATCGCCTGTGCCGGTAGAAACAGGACGGCCTCTAGAATCAGTTAAGAACCTGCCGGAGATTTCTTCAGGTGTGGCTCTTTCCACAATGGAGTCTTCTGGGGTTGGCCCAGTTAGCCTGTCCATCATGCTGGCGCGGGGATAGGTGGTCACAGTTCCACGGGCGTTTTCTTCTCTTACGGCTTTGCGTAAAGGCTCTCGTGCATCCTCATCTATCTTGCGCAGGTCTCTGCGAAACTTGTCGTTACGCAGTGCTTGTATCCCTGCCAGCGCAGCCGCGGCCACGCCAATGTCTTTTAGAATCTTTTTTGCCTTTGGCATGATGCCTCCTATTGTCGTATCTGAGGAACAGGTTGACCTTGTAGTATTTGCTGACGGCGCTGCTCCAGCAGCCCACTAATTGGATCATTAGGGAACAATGCGGGATACATCATTGGAATATTTTGCAAAGCAGAAGGCGGTTTCTTTGGTTGCGTAGTAGGCAACCGAAGTTGCTCAAGGCCCACGGTCGGCGGCGCAGGAGGCAATGCCCGCAGCATCGATGCCGCTGTTTCACGTGGAACAACTGGCACTCCTTCCATGCCGGGGATGGGTGCCTCTTGGTCGCCCAAGGCAAACTGAGAAAGCTCCTGACGAGCGGTTCTGTCTACGCGAGTTTGCAGCATGGACCTTGGAACGCCGATCTTCTCCAATTCTGCTGCAAGAGCACGTCCCTGCTGTGGAGTACTGACCTTTGTCATTTTGCTGGCAAACGCAGGGTCTTCCAGCGCCTTGGTAAAGATGCGCTTGTAGATTTCATTCTCAAGACCAGCAGTAAGTCGAACAAGTACTGCCAATGCACCAGTGGATGGAGCGATACGGCCAACCGCTGCTTCGCGGGCCGTGGTTGTCAGGAATTGAATACCTGATCCCATCACACGCTTAAGCGTCTCATCCAATGATTGGAAGACAGGAATCTGCCCTGTCACATCTGCAAAAGCATTTACCCGGCGCTGCATGTCCGCCAGCATTTTCAAATCGTCTAAATGCTGCGTATCCTTGAACAATACCTTCAACGACTTCTCGTTGTTATCGATGAATGTCTTCAGCGCACCGCCGCCCGCCGCACCTTCTGTGGCCATGTCATAGATAGAACGGCGCAGCGCGGCAAGCTGATCAGGGTTTTTCCCCAGCTCATCCACCAAAACCCGCATAGTTGCTGGGTCTTTCACCGCCTTGGCCAAGGTCTGACGAGGATCGGCATCAGGGCGCGTTACGCGCTTTAGGATTTGATCAAGCTCATCATTGCCAGCAGCTACTCGACGAGCGTCTATTTCGCCCATGCGGACTACGTAATCATTGGCCAATGCGACTTCAGACTGAAGCTTTGCCTGTACGGTATCAGGCAGCGCCTCCACAATATTTTTGTTCTTATCTAAAACAGAACGAATCTTCTTCGGGTCAACCAAGCCATCTTGGTTTACTACGCCCTTGGTACGTAGCCAATCCACTGTGCCTTTCAACAGCAGATC
>Ga0181343_1000378_pt1 | contig 19926 bp, 19 predicted proteins | sample Su13VDMLBSD_FD_130110 | JGI IMG/M metagenome (GOLD analysis project Ga0181343, IMG submission 130110) | Freshwater viral communities from Lake Michigan, USA - Su13.VD.MLB.S.D | ecosystem: Environmental > Aquatic > Freshwater > Lake | place: USA: Michigan | collected 2013-07-15 | reverse complement strand
CCGTGAAGTGCTATTAGCTTGCCCATTCTTACAAGCTGCTTGTCTGGGATGAAGTTGATATTGAGCTGCTTAAGATGCAGGATGGATTCCAATGAAAATTCTTCGATTCCAACCAGGTCTGACGCGTTGTTGATCAGGTAGTGGTCCCAACGAATGTCGTGGTTTCCTGCCTTGAAGTATATTGCCTGAGTAGGGAACAGCTTCCGCAGCGTGTAGAGGAAGTCCCTTGCCATATAGATTTCAGAAGCGAGGTCTCTCTTGCGCGGGTCTTTTTGGAAGCGGCTGATTGCGTAGAAGTCGATGAGGTCCCCGTTGATGTAGATCGTGTTGACCTCGTTTTCGAGTCCGTACTTGAGCGCCGCTGTGAGGGCAGGGATGTTGTGATATGGTACGTGAATGTCGGTGAGAAATAGGATATCATTGTGGTTAACTGGGAATTTATATGGGCTGTAACTTTTTTCCTTTGAGTCAGGCAACCCTAGCGGGTTACTGTCGGGAATCAGCTCATTAATGATATCCTCGAATGCGTTTGCGATGGCCTTGGGAGTTATCCGTGCCTTCTTTGCTGTTTCTACTTTGTTGTTCTTCTTCCAGGAGAGAAACTGTCGTTTAAAAGAGTCAAGTGTGATCCCGGACGTTACGTTATCATACTCTAATTCAATCTTTTTGTTTTGACTAAGGTCTCGCGTGTCGTTTAAGATGTTGCGATAGTTCTGTACGTTGTTTTTCATTAAGGTAGATATTTGCAAATGTAATAACTATCACCTAAAAAGCAAAAACCGCCTCGATTAGGAGACGGTTTTCACAAACGAAATGAATAAAACAAACTGAACTTGCGCTATAAAAGCACAACTCAGCAAATGTATCGACAAACAATTTAGTTTGCTCACTTTCTTTTGATTACGATGACTTTGTGCTTCTTTTCGTTGTCATCGCTCTGCACCTTTATCTTCCTCCACATGTAGTACTTAATTGGAAGGATGGATGCCACGATCATAAACGAAGCAATCGCGCTTGGGTAGTTCTTCTCCCAAAGGGAAACTACAAACGCGATGACGAACGCAAACAGGAATGCTGTAAGTGTGATGTTGGGAAGTTCCAACATGTAGGCTGGGAATGATTTTTTTAGTTCCAAAATATAAATTGTGATTTTTCGACTTTTTGATTCCTCATGATTACCAGTGTGGCAGGTACGCAAATATACATTATTTTCTCTTCGCCGTCCTCACACACATTGTATGGCACGTACATGATAGACTCAATGGTGTCCATTAGGAAATTGTTTCAAACTTTAGCTTGTCGTACTCTTCAAGGTCGATGATTTTACCATCAAACTTTCCGCGATACGTGCAGTCTATCACCTCAGCGTACCCCTCGCTGTTCCAAGCAAGGGCCATCGCCTTGATGTGTTTCTTCACGCTGTCGATCGTGTTCAACACCTCAGACGTCTGAAGTATTTCATTGTTTTCTCCAACAGTACGGACCCGGTACGCGTTGACCTTCTGTCCGTCTACTGTGCGCTTTGCGTCTTTTATTTCAATTCTGCCCATCTTCTATTTTTTTAAGTTCGTTAAAGTGTCCGCTGATCCAAAGGTACATATCTTTTCCCGTAAGCTCGTACAATCTTATGTTGACTAGCTTCATTAGGGACTTGTCACGGTCGTATTTTCTCTTCGGCTTATGAACACCCGCCTTGGGGTATTCCATGTCGTCAGTGAGGAGCTTATGCCTCAGATTCCGAAGGTGCTGTAACTCGCTCTGGTTTGACGGTGTAGGCGGTAAGTATATCGGGATTCCGTTCATTGAAAAAGTCTAATAAAAGTTCTTGTCTTGTTTGGTCTAGGTCGGCAATGAAGTGACGTATCTGTTTTCTTCTCGCCGCGTTGTAGTCGTAGTCAACCTTTAGTGTTTTCAAGGCGTGAGAAACCGTTGCGTGGTCCCTCTCAACAAGCCTGGCAACGTCCATAAGGCTTTTTGTAGTACACACCCTTACGGTTGTCATGAACATCTGCCGGGCAAACACTACGTCTCTGAACTTTCTCTTGCCCTTAATGTCTGCCACGGGTACATGGAAGTGTCTTCCAACCTTCTCTAACAACTCGTTTTCTTGTGCATCTTCTACCTTGTGTAGGTACTCGTAAATCTTTGTGAACTCGGCCCTGTTTTGACTTGGGACCACGTTTATTAAGTCTTTGAATGTATATCTCATGTTCGTTTGTTTAAAGCCGTGGCGGGTTTACCTGCGTTTATCCCCCGCCACGACTCTTGGTTAAGATTAGAATGGGAAGTCGTCTCCAGGATCCTCAGAAGGAGCTGGTGCTGCGTATGAGTCTAATTTTTTTACAGAACTCACAGCCTTGACCTGTGGAAGGAAGATGTCGTTTAGGTGCTTCTCAAAGAACTCTTGGCGTTCTGAGTCGTCCCATACAACCTGACCCTTCACCTTGATCTGCTTCATCTCAGGCATATTGCCAGGATTGTCCTTGGTCCATCCCCACTTGATGTCCTCCTGACCATGGCGGAGGTAAAGCATTGTGCGAGTCTTTCCGTCGATCTCCTTAGACCACGGAGTCAGAGTAATTTCTTTGCCGGCGTCGATGTTCGGCATTGACAAGAAAAATCCCGATGAGTAGCGTGAAGACCACGGCATCTGGATTTGGTACTCCTCTCCATTGTCATTCAAGACAACGCAGAGCTGGTCGCCATATCCTTGTTCTGATACGCGCTTGAAGACGTCAGTGATGTGACCAGACAGCGAAGCAAATCGCTGCTCATACCACACCTTGGTGCCGTCCTTGCTGTTACACTTAATTGAGCCAGCCGTTCCTTCAGGAACTCGCTTGGCAATCTTACCGCCAGATATGCTGAGGTAAGTACGGTTTGATGAACCACCTTGATTTAATCCCATAACTTTTATGATTAATTAATTGGTTATATTTCGCAAATGTAGCATATATGTTTCTTTTGTGCAAGAAAAAAACTGTTAAATTATTCCCAAGCCTCCTTGTATCCGTTCGGGTGTCCTGGTTCTTCATTCCACTCCTTTGCTTCTTTCGAATCCGTCCAGTTTCTGTTTGGCTTGATTACAGAGGGTTTCGGTTCTTCGATGTTAGACTGAACGAATTTACCTTCGATCGCCCGTTGAAGGTAATCTACGCCCTCGAACGTAAACCTGCGAGTAGACCTTACAAGCTCAAAGTCAAAGAATCCCTTTATCCCCACAATCTTCTGTCTACGTATCTTCTTAGAGTGAAACTCACACAGCGGACTTTCAGGCGCAGTCTGGGCAAGTGGTCGGTGGTAGATAATGATATTATCAGCCTTGTTGTTCCACATCGCACCATCGGCAAGGTCAAACACCTCCGGGCATGGGTAGTTGCCGTCATCTCCCTTTCTCATCTTGTGCGGGTGGACAACGATGTCGAAGTACACGTTGTTCTTCCTTGCAAACCTTGTGCAGTCAGATAGAAATGTCTCAAGATACTTGTCGCTACGCCCACCACCCTTGCTGTAGTCGTTTGCCATCTGGTTGAACGGGTCGATTACAACTCGGTCAATTCCGTGTTTGATGATCATGCTTAAGAAAACTTCTTTCACGTAGTCGGGAGTCGGGCTTACATTCTTTGGATACACCATGAAGACGTGTTGGCCAATCATGTCGTATACCTTCTTGTACGCATCGTAACTAGGCCTGTGGTAGTTGTTGGGTGTGCAGTCCTTCCCAAAGTAAATCTCAACCAGGTCATGATAAAACTGTTCAGCGGGTAACTCTTCAGGGGTAAAAATTGCAACCTTCTCTCCAAACTTGACCATGCGGAATATCATTTCCCACTTCATAAACGATGACTTACCATAGTTTCCAATCCCGGAAACAATTGTTAGTTCTCCCTTGACCCTTTTGAAGTGTTTGTCTAGGAGTGGAACACCAAGCGGCATGGCTGCCTGATATCCCTTGTGATAAATCTCAGACGCCTGTTCGAATACCTCTTCAGCGTAAATGACATCTTCTGCGGCGATATTCTCCGCATCTTCTGCGGTGATTACGATATTAATCTCCGCATTTGTAGACTTGGATACAAGCTGATCCTTGGTAAACTCGGCGGTATTCCACTGATTCATGTTGGCCCTGTATGCGCTGCGGATGGCTTGCCTGCATTCCTTTTGACTAAAGCTAGAGTTTGGAGTAACGTAGGTCATTATTAGGTTGTAGCAGGTCTCCTCAATCATCCCAAACCGGCAACAACTAGCAGCTAACTTAAACACGAAGTGATTCCTCTCCCCTTCACGGAACGCGTCACCCTTGGATGTCATCCACGCAAGAAGATTTTGAAATATCTTATCGTCGTCGTTAATAGCCTCGGTAGTTGTCTGTTGGGGCAACCTCCTGTCTTCCTTTTTTACAGGCAGCTTTGTGTATGTCTCGGCGTTTTCGTTATACCAAAGATTGGTATCATACGACTCAAAGCATAGGCGAGAAACATTTCGACCAGTCTTGTCAATGTCGGGCATCTCTGCCATCAAGGCATCAAAGTGTTCCTTGTGCTTGGTTTTCCACTCAATTTGGACGAGCGCTTTTAAGCCCTTTCCTGAGGGTGATTCCCAAACAGCGGTAATATACCTCACCGAACACAATTCGCTTCGTTTTTGGGCCATATCCGCCACGTTATCGAAGTCCAACACGATGTATCCGGAGTGTTCGAGCAGCTCAGAGTCTTTCCTTTTGGAAAAAGTGCCACTGAAACAAACTGCTGGAAGTTTCTTTTTTAACTCGTCCGCCTCTTTCTTGGTCTTGGCTTCCCTCGCCTTCTCAACAAGTGCCTTTGACTTTCCAGTCCTAATTCGTTCAAGTGCGCCCAGTACACTAATTGTGTGTCCTTGCAGGTCATTGAAGTCTTTGTAGATGGATACCTTACCATTTATTCCTTGCATCATTTGGGTCATAGCTATAGTTTGTTTGTTTTACGTTCGTTGTTGTTGTCTCGTCCTCCCACCTTTTGTCGCGAAGATAGCGCACCGGGTCCTTCCAATATTTGCGTTCGCGGCCACTCTTATGGTTTCCCATGCCTTCAACTGCCAGGGTTCGGTCCTCATTAGATAGTTTATTCCAAACAGCAAGGGTTTGTTTCTTGTCCACCTTCTTGTCATATGCTTGCCAAAAATCCTCAAACGCGTATTTATATATTATTGTTTCTTTGTTGGTATTTGTTTCTTTATATATACCTATGTTTTCCGATTGACGGGTTTCACCGACAACGGGAAAACCGGATGTCGGTAAATCCGCATCTCGGTCAAGTTGAGGCTCGTCGTAAACAATGTGGTTCCACCCCTCCATTCTGCCTGTATTTACGTCTATTTGGCGGCAGCTTAGGATATACCCCTTCTCTTGCAAGGATTTAAAAACCCTATCTACGGCGTGTTTACCATCTGGCACTTGATTATAAAGATTCTTTTTGTAAAGAACCCAGTTCTCAGGAAGCGAAAGAAGGAAACACATCATTCCCTTCTCCTCCATTGTAAGCTGCTTGGATTGCGAGATTTCATTTGGGATAATCGCAAAGTCATGAGTGCGCTTCCCTTTAACAATTTGTCCTGTATTCATAAGATAAAAAAAGCTCGCAAGAACCACTTTGCGAGCTTTTGAGTTGGTTATGATTTGTAACCACCTTCCAACCCTCGTTTACTGTGGTTCGTTAGCAAACGAGGAGTGAAATATTTTAGCAAACATAAAACAACCACGCGAGGTTGTCAAGTATTTTCTTCATTATTTTTTATGTGCCACATTTCACAGTCCCAGCACATAAACACCTGTTGGTCGTAGTCACAATGATCCTGAGCCTCTTTACGAGTCTTGTAACACCGTTTGCCACAGCCATAAATAGAGTTCTTAATCATCAGATAGATAGATACAACAGTTAAGATAATTGAGAGGATAAACATATTGCAAATCTACGTTGTTTAGTACTATTTCCAAGCAATAATTTGACACCGTGTTGTTTTTGAGTATATTTGCAGCATGACGAAATTGAGACCACCAGACGGGCGTGTTTTTGTGACGATTGATAAAAAACAGCCAAAGCAAATAGATGTAACCATAATGGCGGTAGGAAACGGGGTTGACCTAGAGGTCGGCCAGAAGGCCTGCGTTATAGGTAAGATTGAAAAGGTTGAGCTACAGGACACGGAGATGTACTCGGTACATGAAAGACATATAGCATTTTTGTATGAATAAGATAGAAAACTGGAAACGAGCCATATCAATCGTTAATCAAATGATTGATGACAAGATTGAGATTTATGAGGTGATGAAGATCTTCACGCCTATGGCCACATCTGCGCGGAGAAAACTGCTTTACTGTGACCCTAGCATCACAACGGATGACTTAGATCAGGTAGAGAAGGCCATCGTAAGATACAACAACACGTTAGAAGAAATAGGGAAGACACAGGTTGAGACCCGAATAAAGCGTTCAATGTATTTCCAAAAACTGAAGGAGCATTATGATAAGGACAAAGACAAAAAGTAATTACCACAGGATCATAGAGGTGTACAACTACTACATCGAGCGGGAAAATACAGACATGAAGGATGTAGAGAAGCTGATGAGCAACTGGGACGCGATAAACCTGTTTGGAACGTACTCATCCCTGCGCCGTGGCGTGAATAAAATCAAGAGACGTATGCCGGTTGGTAAGAAAAACTTCGAGACCCAAAAGCAACTGTTTGAAATTTACAAGAAGATACTCTAATGAACTTTGAAGACGTTGACATAGATCAGTTAAGGCTTATAGACGGCGACTGCTTGGTCGAGATACACTCCTGGACCGAAGATGAGATATCTTTTAATGGCGGAACCTTGAAGTTAGTGAACAGCCTAAAGGGGATAACCGATTCTGGAAGCATAAGCGACATGAACTCCCTTGTAAAGTCTATGAAGAAAAGTAACTACAAGGACAAGAGGGCCATGTCTGAATACATGAGGATGGCTGGAGAACAGAAGAAGGAGGTTGACCCCAACAAGGAAGACGTTAGGGCCACTCAGGCCGTTAGGCGCGGGGTGCTTGTAAAGAAGCCGGAAAAAGGATCCACCACAAAGAACTGGGACTTTTCTTGCGAGTTTGACGGAGAGCCAGGCGACGAGGTTTGGTTTGACTCTACTTACACAAGGAACTTTATCACAGAAGGCGACGGGGGGTTTGAGAAGGACGGAAAAAGATATGTGCTTGTCCCTTCTGAATGTATTTATGCCGCGAAGAGGAACGGAGAGATTAAGAGCATGAACGGATACATTATTGGAAAGGTCTTGCCTAATGATAGAAAGGCAGGAAGCATTTTTCTATTGGACTCAGAAACAGAAAGGGTGCAAGTAGAGGTCCCGCCGGCAAAGATGCCAAAATACGTTGCCAATGACGTATGGACAAACACAGAGGTAAAGAAGGGAGATGTGGTATGTATTAAGAAACATTTCTCAGTGAAGTTAGACTCAACAATGGCCGAGTCAAGCGACTACGTTAGGTTTCAGCCTAGGGTCATATTAGCAATCGAAGAATGATAAAACTAGACTTTAGTAAAATATCCTACAACATTGAAGGCATCCCGGATGACGAGTCGGTTGTATACCGCTTCTCGGACCTGGCCAGTCAAGCCCATATTCTCGACAGGTCTGACGACCTTCCTGATGGGGTTAGCGCCGACAAGGTTGTTCGATATCTCATATATATGTTCGCTCCAGGTACGCCTGTAAAAGATGCGTATCCGGACATCAACCAGCGCAAGCGATATACTTTGAACAAACTGAATATCATGGTTGATGACACGGATTCGGAGGACGGGTACGCCCAGCTCTGCATGATGAATGTGGACTGGGCGGTGGAGCGGTACATCACGTTCACACGCCTGCAATGCTCGGAAGACTATTCGATCATGAGTACAGCCGACATTCGAATCTCGGCGCTTCAGAGGGCCTTGTTGACACAACCTGTCGACAGGTCCAATGACGATAAAAACTTCCAGGCGGGTCTTGAGAGTTGGCGTCAAACACTTGTGGATGCCCGTAGTCGAATAATGAACGACGAGGTGAGCATTACGTTACAGAAAGCGATTACATTCTCTGTACGCGCTGAGAACCTCGGCATACAGCCCGAACACTACGCAAGGATTTGGCGTGAAAAGAAAGAGATATTCCCGGAGGTAATACCATGAAGTACGAATACGATGAGGAAGATAAGTTCGTTACGTTCCATGAGGACGACGACGAGTTGGATACAATCCGAATCCCGCTCCCACGCCTTGAGGAGTGGTACTCACATCACCTCAAGCGTGAGGTTACAAGAGAGGAGGCGTTTACATATGTTGACGGATATGGTTTAGACCCAAGGGAACAGAAGTTTACTTATCAGGAAGTGCCTGAGAAAATAAAACTTATCTACGAGGTTGTGTTCAATAAGAAACATGCAACCAACAAGTCTAAGTACAAAGAAGTTGGTGACGTAAGGCTTGAGGACATCTACGAAGAGATTGAATCAAACCAAAAGTACTACGCCATGGAGATTGAGTGGATCAAGCTCCAAATCAAGCGTAGATACGTGGGTTACTGGTGTTTCATTAAAGGGAAACCCACCTACATCAACGGGGCAAACTATTTCTTCCTAAACTTTTGGACGGTAAAGAATTTCGGTAAGAACAACAACAGGCCCGACTACAGGGACTACCAGCGTAAGATGTTTCACCTGTTTATGTACGCCTACTCCACAGAGGACGCGTTCTATAAGCACAAGGTAATATATCGGGAAGAGGGAACGGTGAAGACAAAGTACTCAAACCAAGATGTGAAGAACGTGGTTGACGAGATGAACGAGATGGGGGTGGAGTATTTCATGGAGCCGAACGTCAACATCACTGTCAAGAAAGGAAAACGCACCGTGCATGGGATAAACTTCGTCTCCGGGCGACGTATCGCAAAGACGGCTATTGCTTGTTGCTTCTGCACGTGGGGGACACTCAATATGCCCGACCAGACCTTCATCATCCAAGCGATGAACGAGGATCAGGCGGTAAATAAGATATTCATAAAACAAATTCAAACACCTGTAAGCAAGCTCCCTTTCTTCTTCCGACCCTATTATAGGGGACGGATAGAGGCAAAGGAGGGTTTGCGTTTTCAGTATGAGGGAGCAATCGCATCAGCAGCAAGGGCAGGAATTGTCCCAGAACAAATGGAATGCTTCATCACGCCGCTCCCTTCGACGGAGAAAGCGGCGGATGGTGAAGCGGAAATCGCTTTTGTCTACCGTGACGAGCCAGCGAAGAAAACGGACGCGAAGGCGGCGGACCAAAACATCCCGACGTGGTGGTACAACACGATGAAACCCGCTATCGAACGCGGGGAAAACATCCGTGGGTTTTGCATCATGCCGTCAACGGTGGGTGACATGGATACAGGTGGTGGAGCGCAGTTCTTTGATATTGCCAACGACTCTCACTTCTCTGACCGTAACGAGAACGGAACTACTCCGTCTGGACTCATCAACTTCTTCTTGCCAGGTTACTACGCGGTAGAAGGATACATTGACGAGTATGGGGCAAGTATTATCGATGATCCCAAGGAACCTGTAATGTCCAACGAGGGCAAGTGGATTACCAAGGGAGCTAAGTCATATCTTCTAAACCAGGCAGACTACTTCGAACGTAAACGCGAGTGGCAGAAGCTGATTAAGTTACAGCAGAACTTCCCGATGAGTTGGAAGCAGGCATTTGCTGTAATCCCCAAGGACATGGGTATGCCCATAGAGAAGATGCGTGATCGCATATCTGAACTCAAGTTCTCTCGCACACCTATTACAACGAAGATTAACTTCAAGTGGATGGGCGACAAGTTTGGTGGTGATGTTTATGTGGAGAATGACCCTAAAGGAAGCTGGACCATGAGTTACCTTCCCCCAAACGAGATGCGTAACAGGAAGACCGTTGTTACAGCAGAGGAGGGTTACATTCAGCCAAAGAACAGGGGTCCTATTTACGCTCCCGATCCCTCGGTAATGAACAGGTTCTTCCTTTGCTGTGACCCCGTGAAGTTCCACAAGCGAAACACTGTAGGTAAAAAGAAGTCAAACGCTGCTGCCGCTGTGTTTTACAAAAGAGATAGCCAGGCAGACCCCGACACCAAGCCTAGAAGTGAGTGGGTTAGTAACGACTGGATTTTGATTTACAATAGACAGACTGAAGACAAGGCCGAGTACCATGAAGAGTGGCTAAAGGCGGCTGTGTTCCTCGGAGCCTACGTCTACCCGGAATGGCCCGATGGAGAAGCCCTTGTTGAGTACTTTAGGGATAATGGGTTTGACGGATACCTTCTGAAGGACTTGGGTTCAGATGGAAAGCAGGACTCAAGACCCGGTGTGTGGGCAGGTGAAGCAGAAAAAAACGAGATGGCTGGAGACATAATGACCTTCTTCAATAACAATGTTAAGTACGTGAAGATGTGGGAGATAGTCGAGGAGTGGAGTCAGATGCGGGGCATTGATGACTTAACAAACCACGACTTGTGTGCCGCTACGGGTTGGTGCATGAGGGCCATAAAGAGCCGGATGCCCGACCTTTACAAGGAGGCTTACCAGCCCATAGAGGTGCAGGGAGGGTTCTCGATTTTTGAAATAGATTGATTGTTTTCAAGCATTTATGAGAAATTTTTATACATTTGTAGTTGTTTTATTAAATTTGTAAGATATGATACTGCCTCAAATGGCTGGAAACTATTTGTTTCCAAGCGATAACGTGCCAGAGATAGAAAAAATGAAGCCTGAGTTCGGTTTACGATGCGGAAGGGCGTTGTATTCTCGTTTCTGCACAGGAGGTACATACTTTTCATACACACAGCTCCCAGAGATGCAAGAGACCCGAAACTACGGATCTGGCATTCAGTCGGCGGAGAAGTATAAGAACTGGTTTACTAACGGATCCCCTGTTGGAACCAAGACAAGGTCAAACAACGAGGCGTCTCAGTCAACAAGGGGTATGAATACGGCGCAGAGAAAGGCAATGGCTAACATTAGCTATGACATCTTCTCTCCCATGAAAAAATTAAGTAATGTTCTTTTATCGGTTCTTTCTGACAATGATTATAAACTTGATTGTGTTTCTCTTGATAAAACTATCATCAATAAAAAGAAGCGTGAAAAAAATGATATCTACGCTAAAGCGAATTTTACGAATCCGTTGATGCGTGAGCTTGGACTTCCAGAGTTCAAGTTGCCATTTGTGCCAAAGGATGAGATAATGTTAGACATGGCTGATCGCCTTGGTTTTTTCAAGACCAAGTACGAGGTGGCTTTAGAGAAACTTGCCGAGTCCGGCTTTCGTGCGTCTAACTGGAGTTCAATGCGAACCGACATAAACCGGGACGCTATTGACTATCACTTCCGCTCGGCTAAGATTTACAACGACCCAATTACAGGACAGGTGAAGGTTAAGTACATTGACCCTGCCCGTCTTATCATGCTCTGGAACGAGGACAACGAGAACGAGCCCGTGGCTATTGGCCACATTGAGATTGAGACCATTCAGTCTATATTCCCAAAGCTGGTTGAGGCCGGCTTTGACGAGAAGCAGATTCAGTCCATGGCAAAGTCTTACGTTCCTTATCAGACAAACGCCTCCATGATTCCCGTGTGGGCCTTTGAAAGAAAGGACGAGACGGCAAACCGCTGGGTTTGGATGGACTTCAAGGTTTACGTTCTGAAGTTTGAGTACCTTTCCACTGACTACAAGCAGTACGTAGAGAGAAAGAATAAACAGGGGTATGCGTCATTCCTTCGCAACAACAAGCCTGTAGAGGACAAGAAAAAGAACCCGAACGACACATACGAAGAGGTTGCTTGCAATTATTGGTATGAGGGTTCATACATCATCTCAGGAACCGGTCTTGACCGAATATACGAGTGGAAGAAGAAGCCTAACCAGATGCAGAAGGGACTCACGCCGATGAGTTCTTATGTTATCGACCGTATTCCCGGACAGTCTCCAACACGCAGCGTGAGAGGCTTGCTTGACGACCTTATGTTCGCCATGCTGAAGCTCCGTGCCGCTGTATGGGCAGCCGCTCCTAAGGGATACCGAATAGACGTCGGCGAAGCTGCAAACATCAAGATCGGCGGGGTAGAGTACGACCTGTTCGACCTTGTACACGTACACCGCCAGAATGGTATTCAGATTGTTGCCACCAAGTTCAACGCGGCAACAGGTAAGTACGTTTCTCAACCACTCACCGAGATGGACAACGGCTTAGGTCCACAGGGGGCTGAATGGATTCAGCAGATTGCTAACTTGCAGATGATGATCAAGGACACCATGGGTATCCCTGACGCCATGGCTGCAAGCCCAGACCAAAGCGCGGAAAGACTTGTTGGTGTAATGGAACAGGACTATCAGGCTGGTAACCATGCCAACTGGACACTTCGTGACTCAGAGCGAGACTTCAAACGCAAGGTGGGTGAACGCATCATACACCAGGCCCGTATAGACATAGAGTACGACTCCAAGATTCGTGAGTTCTATGAGGCCATAATTGGCAAGGCAATGGTTGACTCCTTAGACGAAATCGAGGGCTTGTCATTAGACCAGCTTGCAATTAGTGTCAAGTCTATTCCAAACGACAAGGAAAAGAGTGCGATACTTCAGAGAGCAATGCAGATGTCTCAGATCCCAACCAAAGACGGATCGGTTTTACTTACCCCATCAAGCGTAGAGCGCGTTGCTCAGCTTTTGAAAAACGGTGACGTAGACGAGGCCCTTTGGTTTATGGCGACCGAGGAGACCGAGGCTCGTGAGCGTGAACAGAAGAACGCCCAGATGATGATGCAACAAAACATCCAGGGTCAACAGCAGTCGGCAATGATGGCTGAGGAGGCCAAGCGCCAAACGGCTATGCAGCTTGCGCAAATCGAAATCATGAAGCAGCGCGAGATGGCCAACATGGAGCTTATGAAGGAGCAACAGCTTGCTAAGATTAAGGCTGACGCCAACTATCAAGTTCAGTTGTTGAAAGGCCAGCAGGCGCTAGAGGAGATACAGCTTGAGGCAACCCTTGAGGCTGAGTTAGGAAACGAAATCACAGGAAGAGTATAAAACATATGGAAAACAACGAATTAGAAAATCAAAACGAACAAGTTAACGAGCAAGTTAACGAACAGATCAATGAACAAGTAAACGAGCAAGTAAACCAGGGTGACATCCCATGGTTTGCTGCCTACGGTTACGAAAATGAGGACACCTTTAAAAGTGAGTTTGAAGAGCTGAGGAGTTACAAAGAACGAGCGTCTTATATTGCAAGCAAGGAGGCCGAGATTAACGAGGGTCTTTCTCTATTGCAAGAGGCTGATGATCCATTTGGCGGAAACGAAGAGGCGCGTACACTCGTTTCATTTGGTAAGAAGGGTATCAACCCTTCGATCGCCAATCAAATCGTTTCTTCAAACCCGGACTCCTTAATGGAGGACCCACTCAAGGCACTTGTCATCGCCGAGGCGGTAAAGAACCCAGACAAATTCAAGCGTTTAGGCCAGGCCACCATCGAGGAGGCTATTCGCGAAAAGTATAACTTAGGTGACGGGGATTATTACGCGACAGCTCTTTTGAAGTCTGATGCTATAGACGCTATAGAAATAATTGAAAAGACTAAGAAAGATGTTGAAACTGTTAAAAATCCTTTTACCTTTGCAAAAGAGCTAAAGAGCCAAAATCAAAAGCAGATTGCGGAAAGACAAACAATAGCACTTGCCGAGGCAGAGTCCTACGCCAAGCAGCTAAAGGATGTTCCCTACAAATTCGGCGAATCAGAAGTTTCGTTAAAAGTTTCAAACGAAGAGATCGATTCGATTTTGAAGTCGCAGTATGCAGGCTACTTAGGTCAAGCATTTGATACGACCACTAGAGAAGGAAAGCAGGCGGTTAGAAGCTGGTTAGAGAACCAAATCCTCATTCATAAGGTTCAGTCTGGGGATCTCGGAGTTCAAATAGCCAAGTCACTTTCGGCAAGCGTAGAAAAGAAGGTGGTCAAAGAGGTCTACAACGGTCAACCTAAAACGATTAACCGTGTAGACAAAACAACTGTAGACGCGAAGAATTTAACCCCTGCACAACAGGACTTGTTGGCTAGGGGAATTGCTCTTCCGTCGCAGAAAGTAAAGACTGTTGAATAATAAAAAAATTTAGAAAAAAATGGCAAATCTTTTAGCCCAAGCGATTCCCGGTGGTATTACCAATGGGATTCTCAACAACTGGGATGCATTGAAGGCAGACTTCGATGCAGTAGCATACCTGCCCTTCGGTGACGAATACTGGGATGCTATGAACCAAATCATGAACGGTATTGGTAACCGTGAAATTGCAACACAGCAGATTGTAAACTGGTTTGAAATGAACCGTATGGAAGTTCCTTTCACAGTTGCAACTGAATCAGGTGGAGCTACTGCTGGTACAACCATTACCATCACTATTCCTTCTAGCGAGGTGGATGCAGTAACTGGTTACTCTTTCCCTATCAAGAATGAAATTTGGCGTCACGCTAAGACTGGTGAGCTTTATCAAGTTATCGATAAAACATCGGCTAACACTTTGGAATTGCGTCCTTTGACTGCTACTGTAGTTCCTGCTACTGACATCGCTGCTGGAGACTCGTTCTTCTACGTTGGTGTATCTGTTGCTGAAAACTCAGGCGCTCAGGATCCTAAGTTCGTGTTTGACACAAAGTACAGCGCTAAACTGCAAACCTTCCGTAACGATGCGCTTGCTAGCTCTGAGGCTTTGTACAACCAACTTTGGTACTCTCAGCTTGAGAACGGTACTGCAACTCCGTACTCTAACTCACGTGACATCATCTACTTGCAGCGTGAGCATCAGGTGGCAATCGTAAACACGTTCTTGGCCGGTAAGACTAATACCAACACAGGTATGAATGGTTACCAGTTCACAAACGGTTTGATTCCTACCATCTTGAGTTCAGGTCAGGTTGTAGACTGCGACACCACGACTGCTGGTCCTGATGTTGCTGACATCTACGCTTTGGAAGCTAAGCTCTCTAAAATCGATGGTTCTGTAAAGAACTACATGGTTTGGACTAGCGGTCAAAGCTCATCTATTCTTGAGCAAGTGCTATTGAACTACAACAAGAATGCGAACATCAGCATCAACAAGGTTCAGATGGAGAAGACCTTCTGGGGTGAGGGTGCTTATGCAGACTTGATGTCTTCTACTTATAGCTTCAACAATCTCGTGTTCAACAACAAGAACTTTGCACTTGTTCGTATGGGTATCTTCGATAACCCACAGACGTTCAATGTAGCTCCTGGCAATGGCACCAACCCATGGCCTGGTTACGCAGTATTCTTGCCAATGACATCACAGGGTGTTGACGATGGTTTGGGTAACATGGGTAAGTATATCCGTCTTTCTCACAAGCCAGGCGCATTCATGAACATGTGGCAAACAGGTGGCCGTGCCGCGTCTAACAAGACCGACAAGTGGCAGCTCGGTGTTCACATTGTGTCTGAAATCGCGTTCAAATTCATCAACGCTCAGAAGTACGGTTTGTTGACCAACATCAACTAATCTTAGTAAACTCAAAAACGAGGGGGTCTAAAAGCCCCCTTGTTTTTATAAACCCAATATACGTTATGCTTTTCGATATAAGTACAGGTGAGTCCATACCTGTTCCAATATGGGCAGATGAAATGATGCAAAAAGAGTTTCCTGAGTTTTACAAAGGAACTCCACTAAAGATCAAGGTTACGGAATCAAAGATGCTTCGACTGCAAAAGGTTTCTTCTTCGGATAAGAACGGAGAAATGAGAACCGTAATCGAGGCGCCTCCAGGAAATACAAGAAAGGCAAGAGGCTTAGTTGCGGATCCTGAAGATGGTTACATGTATCCAATTCAATATGCCACTACTTACCCTAAAAGGTCAGAAGGGCAAATAACTTGGGGATACCCATCGGGGTACATAACCCTTGAAAACAACATGACTGTTCAGCCGGGGCAAAAAGACTTTTTGTTCTATTTGTACTTTTTGTGTCCAAACATCAAGGGTAACAAGTGTATAAACCCTGCGGCAGACCCATTCTACGAGTTTGACAGACCAGAGATGGATGCCAAGAGCAAGATTGAGTCGGCTAAGAGCGCTCGTGATTTAGAGAACATGATTTATTTCAATACTCCATACGACATGGTGCTGAAGACAATCGACGGATTAGCCCTTCCAAAGAAGAACTCTGAGGAGGAAAACCGCGTGATGCTTCACGACTCCATTAAGAATGGAAGCGCTACGTTCCGCAAAAACGCGTTCGAAATACTTGACTCTCGTCCAAAGAAACAAGAGGTAAAAAGCGAGGAGACTATCCATGAGATGGTAAATCGACTTTCTTCTGAAGGTTTTATTAAAAATGAGGACGGAATTTGGTATCTTCGCGACCGTAGAGGTGACGGAACCAAGTGGTTAAAGAATCCGTTCTTCGAATCAACAGGAGAGAAGGACGCATTTGCCTTGATTGATCACCTCAAAGTAAATGAAGAATTGTTAGGTAAATTAAGAAAACTATAAAATAAAATGCAAAGCACACTTTCCCTTACGCTTGATCTAACTCAAAAAAAGGGTTTTTTCACTGACACGACGGACTACTCTGCAATAAGCGTAGACCTAAACGCTCTTGGCGCGACGGGAAGTGTCGCAATTTATTTTCAAGGGGATTCAATAGGGTCTCCACTCACGATTGACCTCGCGGGTGGAGACACTACCACCCCTCTATTTGATCTAGAACTAGATTTAAATGGAGACGTGGCAAATGGATCTTATTCAGCTGTTTACACAGTTGATTTTGATTTTTCAAACACAACGGCGCTTGCTACTCCAAACCAAATTGTATTTGCTTCTATTGGAGAGAACTATCAAGGATTTACTGCCGGTGCAGAGATTGAGGTTTCTGTAGACCTGCCTGGTGGTGCATCCATAGTTAGTGCTGAAGACATATCCGGAAACCTGTACGTGACCATTGATGAGTCTGTGTCGGCAACATTCCCGTCATTAAGAACCGTTAATGTTACTCAGACTTTTTCGGGTTTTTCTTGGGTTTACTCAGGTTGCACTCAGGTAAGTGCTGACGTAAACTTTGTCTACGACTGCGAGTACGGAGACAGCGGCACATGGTCTGTGGCTAACACGACCACCCTTGGATCAAACGAAATCGTATCAAGTCTAAGCTGCGTAGTAAGCTATCCGTCTTGGACCGCTGTGGATCAGTCGTTTAACCCGCAGGTTGTGATTACATCACTTCCTTATCCTACCACACCTTCGTTGACTCCTTTGGCCACGGGAACATACACCGTTTCTTTGTCACAGCAGATTCAACAAAATCAAGCATCAGGCCTTATTGTTGTTTACAACAATTCTGTGATTAAGGAGTTTACAGTAACCTGTGCCGGAGCCCTTTGCGGACTTGTTCCTTGCATCGAGAACCTTCGTGCGGCTCATGCGACAGAACTTACCCGAAACCGAATATCTAAATACCAAGTGTTTGTAGACAATGTCCTTCTGTATTACACAGAGGCTATGAACTACAGATCTTGTGGTGAACTTGACAAGTACAAGGAAACCATCGCCCTTCTTCAGGCCCAGTTGGATGCGTCAGGATGCGAATGCGCTTGTTGCGATGACGAAACATATTACTGGGTGTCAAACAACTCAGCTACTTCTGTAATCGACGAGCTGCTTGCCAACTTCCAATACCGTTTGTTTAGCACTGGAATGGGAGATCCAGGAAGCGCACAGCCTGATGTTGAATTCGGAGCAATTTGGCAAAACACCAACACAGGTGTTCTTTATCGTTGCACAAACGCGACACCTACAGCCTTGGTTTGGGAGGAATACTACAACCCTGCCACCGCATCTTCTATTGGAGCTGCAAACGGCTTGTCCGTATCTGCAACCGATATAGTCCTTGGTGGTTCTTTGAATGCCGCAACTACTATTGACTTAAATACACGAAACCTTGCATTTTCAGGGACAAGTGGAAGCCTGACATTTTCTGGAACTACTGGTAATGTAGTAGTTTCATCAACTATTGGTACAGCCTTAGACGTAACAGGAACCTCTAACGCAATGAGTGTTGAGGGTACTACTAACGCGCTTAAAGTGTTGGCCACCACCAATACCGCTGCCACTCTCCAGGTAGATCGCTCTACAAATAACGACGTTGCTAAGAACCTTGTTTTATCAACAACCGTAACAGGATCAGGTGTTGGGGCGAATGGTTTAGGTTCCTCGATAGAGTTTGTAGCTGAAGGATCTTCTACGTCTATCCCATTCACCACTTCTTCTATCGAGAGTGTAGTTACTAACGCCGCATCACAGAGAGGAAAGTTGAATTTTAATGTAAAGGCAGGAAGTCTTGTAAACACCTTCACTCTTAATCCGGACGCGTCGGTAACCCTTCCTTTTTATGGAGACGGAAGCTATACCGGAACTGCTACTCGCTCATTGAGTGTAGATACAGATGGGAATGTTATTGAAACAACCCATATCGCTGGCGCGGATAATGGCCTATCACTTTCATCAGGAAACGTAGTACTTGGAGGCTCTTTAGATGCCGCCACCACGATTGATTTAAGTACTCAAGACCTAACCTTTTCCGATGGAAACGTTTTGTTTTCTGGAACAGGAACTCAAAAAGTTACGCTATCTTCTACATCAAACACCTTACAGGTAACTGGAGGCGTTGGCGCCGTTTCTATTGACGGAACGACAAACGCTCTTGACGCTACATCAACCACGAACACAGCTGCGCGACTTACTGTAAACACAACCACAAACAACGCGGCTGCTACTAACTTAAGCTTAAGAACGACTGTTGACGGAGGCAGTGGAGATGACGGCGTTGGTTCTTCTATTCAGTTTGCAACAGAGTCAAGCGCTGGTACTCCTGTTACAACGGCTTCTATAGAAAGCGTTTTGGTTAGCGCCACGTCTCCTGTACAAGCGAATTTAAACTTTAAGACAAGATCAAGTTCAAGTTCATCGCTTCTTGATAGATTGACTCTTAATTCAGACGGCTCTGCTACATTGCCTTCCTATGGCGGTGGAACCATTACGGGAACGCCAACTCACTCTTTAAGTGTTGACTCTTCGGGCAATGTTATTGAAACTACTCTTGTTCCAAAACTTTTCGTAGCAAAAATCACAAGTCCTTCCCTTGGCGTTTATAACTTTACGGAGATGGTCAACACTACGGGTGGAACCATATCAATGACGTATAATGGAACAGCGTATACGATAGTTTCTTCTAATAGTGCTTTTACTGTAGATAAAACCTTTATAACGGCGACCTTGGAGATTAATACACCGGCTATATTCACCGCGTTTCACGTTAGTGCATCGCAAATTTTGGCCAACACCCAAACAACAACATCGACCGAACTTAATGGTTTGCCAAATGCCTTGATAAAGATTGAAATCTATCCATAATGATTACTAACTTAGGTCAGATATATGAAGAGCTACTCTTCCGTGCGGGTAAGGACTTGCGCGGAGGATATGTAACTCCCGAAACCTTCAACAAGGGAATCAAGACGGTTAACCAGCGATATTTGAACCGTCTAGTTGACCTTTTTGAAAAGAACCGGGAGATTACGAGCGACCTTCAGCCGTTTATCAAGACCTTGGGAAGCCCTCAATACCCTGCCATGAGTTTCACTCCTGTGTTTGCGGGAGATCCAAAGAAGGGAGGTTACGCGGACATCCCGGTGGATATTTGGTACGAGGCGTCTTCTAGTTATCTTGAGCTATTAAACGTAAACTGCGGGTCGGAGGCCAACTACAGAAGCGTAGAGTTTGTGAGTCAGCACCAATACGATGCTAAGATGAGGAACTCTATCATTAGCCCTG
>Ga0181343_1000377_pt1 | contig 19964 bp, 24 predicted proteins | sample Su13VDMLBSD_FD_130110 | JGI IMG/M metagenome (GOLD analysis project Ga0181343, IMG submission 130110) | Freshwater viral communities from Lake Michigan, USA - Su13.VD.MLB.S.D | ecosystem: Environmental > Aquatic > Freshwater > Lake | place: USA: Michigan | collected 2013-07-15 | reverse complement strand
GGGAAGCAAGAATGGTTTCTTGCTAGGCAATGCAGCTATCGTTAATACTTCTGCTGCTACTTATGTTGCTAGTGCATGGAAAGCAGGAAACACTACAGTGACTAACACTGATGGCTCTATCACATCACAGGTAAGAGCTAATCAAATTGATGGGTTTAGTATTATTACTTACACAGGTATTGGTAGTAGCCCTAAAACAGTTGGTCATGGGTTAGGTATTGCTCCAAAAATGGTATTAATTAAAGACAGAAATAACGCTTTTAACTGGCGTGTATGGCATACATCTTTAGCAGCAACTCAAGTTATAGAAGGTTTAAATACAACTTCTGCTGCAAGTACACAATCAACTTTTAATAATACAGTACCAACATCAACTGTTATTTCTTTAGGCAATAACGATTCAAATTTAAGTGGTGCAAGTTATTTGATTTACTGTTTTGCAGAAATAGCAGGATTCTCTAAGTTTGGTTCGTACACTGGCAATGGTTCTACTGATGGCCCGTTTATATATTTAGGATTTAGACCAAGATGGGTAATGATTAAAAACACAACAACTGCCGGATATAATTGGACAATTTTTGATACCAATAGAATTGGGTATAACACTAATAATTATAGGTTATTTCCAAATTTAAGTAATGCTGAAGAGTCAACCACAGCAATCATTGATTTATTAAGCAATGGTTTTAAGCCTAGAAATACTGATGCAGGTATAAATGTAGCTTCAGGTAATTTTATATACGCAGCATTTGCAGAAAACCCTTTTAAGTATAGTTTAGCCCGATGATACGTCAACGTAAACCAAGAATAAACCTTATTGGATTTGAGAATAGTCACGGGATAGTTGTAAGAGCAGGCAATCCTAATAAATGGATTATAGAATGTAAATCGTGTGGTTTAGAACATGAGCAAGCTAGTAGAGAAATTCAAAATAATAATTCTCCTATGTCTTGTAATAACTATAAACCTTATAATTATACAGGACTAGATAAACGTGATGTTGTTATTAGAAATCAATATGGTATTACATTAAAGCAGTATGAACTCATGTTAAATGAACAAAAGTTTAAATGTGCTATTTGTGGAAAACATGATGAAGTTGAAGGAAGAAGGTTAGCTATTGACCATTGTCATACAACTGGCAAAGTTAGAGGCTTATTATGTGGAAAATGTAATAGAGGTTTGGGATTGTTTTATGACAACGAAGAACTTTTACAAAATGCAATTAAATATCTTAAATACGCTTTAGCGAGGTAATAATGTACGTCTTAGGAACAAAGAAACTTACACTAGGTCAGGCTTTTGAATTTAATGGAATACAATATCCTGCTGATTGGCTACAAAAAACTTCTTTAGAAGAGAAGCAAGCCATAGGCATTACAGAAGAACCTGATCCAGAATATTTTGACGATAGATATTATTGGGGTGTTGACAATCCTAAAGACTTAAGTATGTTAAAGACAAATCATATTAGTCAAATTAAACAAACTGCATATAGTTTGCTACAACCAACAGATTATAAAATTATACGTTCCTCAGAAACAGGTGCTAGAGTTGATTTAGCTACATTAAATGCTAGAGCAAACATTCGTACAAAAAGCGATGAGTTTGAAACAGCTATCAATGAATGCACAACAGTAGAGGAACTAGCAGCTTTATCGTTTGATTGGGGAGTATAATGGAATCCGTAGAAGCAAGACTCAATACACATGAGGCTGTATGTGCAGAGCGTTATAATGGCATTTGGTCAAGACTTAAACGCCTAGAAACAATATTAATAACAAGTTTTGGTGCAATTATAGCGTTACTAGTAACACTTGTAATGAAGGGAATGTAATATGCCGTTAAAAAAAGGAAGTAGTCAAAAAACAATTTCAGCTAATATTCGTACTGAAATGAAACATGGCAAACCACAGAAACAGGCAATTGCTATAGCACTAAGTTCTGCTAAGAAATCTCTTCCTAAACGTGGAAGTAGAACAACTAAAAACAAGGCTAAAAAATGAAGCCCGTATTAGTTGTTTGGGAAGATGCATGTGAACTATCAGATGCTCCTTGGGAATTCTCTCAAGATGAATATGAATATGATCCACGTATAGTGCATCAAATAGGTTATTTAGTACAAGAAGATGAACACGGCATTATGCTCACTTCTGCATATACAGATAATCAAATAGCTAGACGACAACAAATACCACAAAAAATGATTAAGACAATTACATTCTTGGATGTGCCTCATGAGTAAATATTTAGATGGTAGTGGCAAACGAGTAATCTTAGGTTTGTTTAAAGAGTTTGCTAGACCAGACGTTAAGTTTAAACCTGTATTCACTTTACAAGAAGTGAAGCAATTGTATTTAGATTGTCGTGATCCTTCTGAATACACTGTAGCACAAACACTATTAGGTGATTGGGAGCATTGGCAAGACGTACGTAATCACGTACTAATTAAACCACATGTTGACAAATGGGCTGCAGAGTTAGAAGTTAAATTACAATCTGAAGCTATAGCACAAATGAAAGTTCATGCTAAAGGACAAGGCGGTATAGCAGCAGCTAAATGGCTTGCTGAAAAGGGCTATGCAGACGGTTCTACTAAGCGTAGCGTAGGTAGGCCTAAGAAAGAAGAAGAAACGCCTACAGTGCCTTCTGGACGCATTGCAGGAGATATGGCTAGATTAGGTATTGTTATTGGAGGAAAGAAATAATGCCATTCATGACTAACGGTAAACGTGATTATAAAAAGCAATATGAAAAGTATGATGGCAAAGAATCTGTTAAAAAGAACAGAGCTAAACGTAATGGTGCTCGTAGAAAACTAGAAGCTGAAGGCAAAGTTAAAAAAGGTGATGGTAAAGATGTAGACCACAAAAAAGCATTAAGCAAAGGTGGTAGTAATAAACGTAGTAATTTAAGAGCAGTAAAGAAATCCACTAATCGTAGTTTTAAACGTACCTCTTCAGGAAAGATGAAATAATGCTAGGACTTGACGCACTGCTATCTATTGGTGGCAAACTTATTGATAAACTTATTCCTGATCCAGAAGCTAAAGCTAAAGCACAACTAGACTTAGCTAAAATGGCTCAAGATGGTGAATTAGCTAAAATGGCTAATGATACAAAAGTATTTGAAATAGAGCAAAAGGGTGTTTCTGATAGATGGGTAGCAGACATGTCTTCTGACTCATGGCTATCTAAAAATATTCGTCCTGCTACATTAATATACATTCTCACTGCATATTTGTTATTTGCAATGATGAGTGCGTTTGGTTATAACGCAAATGAATCTTATGTTGGCTTATTAGGACAATGGGGTATGCTCGTATTTGGTGCATATTTTGGATCAAGAGGTCTTGAGAAAATAGCGGAACTTAAATATAAAAAATGAAACTTACAGAACATTTTACATTAGACGAATTAACTGTTTCTGAAACAGCAGCAAGAAAAGGGCTTGACAATACTCCAAATCAGAGTATAATAGAAGAGCTTACTAAACTTGCATCTTTTTTGGAACAAGTACGTAGCCTTTTGGGTAAAAGTATTTTTATTAATTCTGCATATAGAAGTCCAGAGGTTAATGCTAGTGTGAACGGAAGCAAGTTCAGCCAACATTGTAAAGGTCAAGCAGCAGACATTCGTGTTAAAGGCATGACACCAGACCAAGTAGTATCTGCCATAATTAAATCAGATTTAAAATATGACCAACTTATTAGAGAGTTCGATTCTTGGACACATATTAGCATATCTGATAAACCCCGTAAACAAGCATTAATTATAGACAAAAGTGGCACTCGCCCCTATGTCGTGAAAGCTTAATATGATCGAATTTATTGTAGTAGTGTTCCTTTATTTTCCTACAGGTCAATTGCAAATTGTAGGCGATAATCTTGTTAAAACACAAGAAGAATGTCTTGCACAAGTAGCTAAAATTAATAGTGATAAACAAACAGAGTTTAATGCTTTTTGTATAGTTAAAGAAAACAAGGACAAAGTATAACATGAAAAACGGTCTTTATGCAAATATTCATGCTAAACGTAAACGTATTGCTGCAGGTTCTGGTGAGAAAATGCGTAAGGTAGGTAGCAAGGGTGCTCCAACAAAATCTAACTTTAAGGAAGCTGCTAAAACAGCTAAGAAAAAGAAATGATTAAAAAAGGTAAAGAATCTTTCTCTGGTTATAACAAACCTAAACGTACACCAAATCATCCTACTAAAAGCCATGCTGTATTAGCTAAAGTTGGTGATAAAGAAAAGCTTATTCGCTTTGGTCAACAAGGAGTGTCTGGTGCGGGATCAAGTCCTAAATCAGATAAAGACAAAGCTAGGCAAAAATCATTTAAAGCTAGACATGCTAGTAACATTGCTAAAGGTAAGATGAGCGCAGCGTATTGGGCAGACAAGGTTAAGTGGTGACAGAAAAAGACCTAGTGAAGCAAGCAGCAGAAGCTGACTTGCTAACATTCATTCGTCTTGTTGCTCCTCATCGTATACTTGGTAGTGTACATGAAGAGCTTTGTGCTTGGTGGCAACGAGAAGATGCTAAAGACAATCAACTTGTACTACTTCCACGTGACCATCAGAAGAGTGCAATGATAGCATATAGAGTGGCATGGTGGATAACTAAATATCCTGAAACAACTGTGCTTTATGTATCTGCTACAGCTAACTTAGCTGAGAAACAACTTAAAGCTATTAAAGATATTTTATTGAGTGATATCTATCGTTTTTATTGGCCAGAAATGGTTAATGAGCAAGAAGGAAAAAGAGAACGATGGAGTGTAGATGAAATAGCTGTAGATCATCCTAAACGTAAAGCTGAAGGAGTACGTGATGCGACAGTTAAAGCTGCTGGTATTACTGCTAACGTCACTGGTTTGCATTGTAACGTGGCTGTATTGGATGACGTTGTTGTACCTGACAACGCATATACTCAGTTAGGTAGAGAACAAGTAAGAGCGTTTTATTCTCAATTGTCTTCTATTGAATCTACTGGTGCTAAAGAATGGGCAGTAGGCACTCGTTATCATCCTGCAGATTTATACAAAGATATGATGGAAATGTCTGAGGTATATTATGATGATGAGACAGATGAAGAAATTGAAAATGAAATATACGAAACATTTGAACGTACAGTAGAAACTAATGGTGAGTTTTTATGGCCAAAACAACGTAGAACAGATGGTAAAACATTTGGTTTTGACTCTAAAGAACTTGCTCGTAAAAAGGCTAAATACCTAGATGTAACACAGTTTTATGCTCAGTATTATAATAACCCTAATGCTGTAGAAACACAACTTATTGATCGTAGTAGATTTAATTATTATGAACGAGATAAGATAGAAAACTTTAGTGGAGCATGGTATTTTGGAGATAAGCTATTACACGTTTATGCAAGTATGGATTTTGCTTATACTGTTAATAACAATTCTGACTTTACCGTAATTATGGTTGTTGGAGTAGATGAAGATAACAACTATTATGTTTTAGATGTTGATAGATTTAAAACTAATAAAATATCTATCATGTACGATAAAGCAGAAGCTGTATTTAGGAAATGGCGATTTAAGAAAATGCGTTGTGAGATTGTAGCAGCACAACGACTTATTGTTTCACAGTTTAAAGATTATATGCGTAGCCAAAATATTGTATTTAGTATTGACGAATACAATCCTCCTAGAAACATGAGCAAAGCAGAGCGCATAGCCTCTATACTAGAACCAAGATATAACAATAACCAGATATGGCATTACAAAGGTGGTAATTGTCAAATTCTTGAAGAAGAACTAATTATGAATAATCCTGAACATGATGACGTTAAAGACGCATTAGCATCATGTGTAGAAATATGTAAAGCTCCATTAACATCTAATAGATGGGGCAAAAAGAGCAATATCCTTTCATTTAATTCTAAGTTTGGTGGAGTTTCAATATGAACGAAAATATAACGTCTAGTTTTGATAATGATAAACTAGCTTCTAAAATATCTGACTTGTGGGTTAGATGGGATGATGCACGTGCTGTATGGAAAGATGACAAAGCAGAACTTCGTAATTACTTATTTGCTACATCAACACGCAGCACTGAAAATAGTAAACTGCCTTGGAAGAATTCAACTGTAACTCCTAAACTAACACAGATTAGAGACAATTTACATGCTAATTACATGGCTGCTTTGTTTCCTTCTGAAAACTGGTTTATATGGGAAGCCATAGATAAGTCTAGTAATTTAGCAGATAAACGTAGTGCTATTACTAATTACATGAAACAAAAGATGAAAGCATCTAACTTTCAACTTTTAATTTCACAACTTGTATATGACTACATTGACTTTGGTAATGTATTTGTAACATATGACTTTGTACGTGATATTGTTGAAGGTGAAGACGGTAGTGTTGTTTCTAAATATGTAGGTCCTAAAGCATATAGAATTAACCCACATGACATTGTATATAACCCAATGTCTGAATCGTTTGAGAAAACTCCTGTTATTAGACGTATGCTTAAGTCTATAGGAGATTTACTAACTGATGTAGAAACAAAACCTGCTTTAAATTATGATAAAGCTGTAATGGCTAAAGCACTAGAGTTTAGACAAAACTATAGGGATGATGCAGAATTTAAAAAAGAAAAGAGCATTGCTATAGATGGCTTTGGTAGCTTTGAAGAATACATTGAAAGCGACATGGTAGAACTGCTTGAGTTTTGGGGAGACATTTATGATCCAGATACCAAGAGCATGTTGCGTAATCAATTGATAACTATTATTGATCGTAAATGGATACTGCGTAAACAAAACAATCCATTGTGGACAGCAGCTAAACCAATCTATCATTGTGGTTGGAGACTGCGTGGAGATAACTTGTGGGCGCAAGGACCACTGGATCAATTGGTAGGTATGCAATATCGAATAGACCATTTAGAAAACCTCAAAGCTGACGTATTTGATCTTATAGCATATCCTGTAATGATTGTAAAGGGTAGCACAGTAGAAGAATTTGAATACGAGCCGGGGGCTACAGTGTTCGTAGGTGATGAAGGTGATGTTACCTTTATTCGTCCTGATGCTACAGCATTAAATGCAGATATGCAAATTAATGACTTGATGAATCGTATGGAAGAAATGGCAGGTGCTCCTAAACAAGCTATGGGTATCCGTACTCCGGGGGAAAAGACTAAGTATGAAGTGCAGGTATTAGAGAATGCTTCTGGTCGTATTTTCCAGAGCAAAGTATCTTGGTTTGAGCGTAATATCCTAGAGCCTCTTCTGAATGGTATGTTAGCTGAATCTGTACGCAATTTTGAGGGCGTAGAGCGCATTAGAATGATTGACCAAGACTTTGGTACAGAACGCTTCATTGAAGTCACTAAGGACGATCTAATGGCTGCAGGAAAGATATATCCAATAGGTGCTCGTCACTTTGCAGAGCAAGCTAAGTTTATACAGGAATTAACACAGACAATGAGTGCTGTACAACAGATTCCTACAGTAGCTGCACACATTAGTGGAAAAGCAATTGCTAAAGCATTAGAAGAGAATTTAGGTTGGCAAAATTATAAGATTGTACAAGACAATGCTATGATCTTTGAACAAGCTGACACACAAAGACTTATGAATCAAGCTGCAGAAGATTTACAAGTTGAAGCAGGTGTAAATCCACAATCACCTCCTATGGCTGAAGAAGGTGGTGTTCCACCTGAAACTATGGTATAATATATTATATTAACTACTTATATATATAATATTATATGAATAAACTTATATTAAATAATAAACCTAAAGATACTACTAATGAAGATTTTATAAAAACATGGAATAATAGTAGTTATGTATTTGAAGTATTATATAAGACTTTATTATCAATTAAGAAAGATTTAGATAATATTAAACGAGATGATTTTGATTGTCCTAACCATTACGCTAAACTTGCGTACAACTTAGGGCAGTCTAAAATGATCGATTCTGTAGTGGCAATGTTGCCAGATTCAGCAAAAATGTGAGTATTTAGACATTCTTGCCTCTAAGACAATCAATTTAAGGAGCATAGCATGACCGATGCTAATACAATTTTTAATGGAGAAGACCAAACTCCAGTACCATCATCTAAGACAGCAGATGAATCTTTGTTTAACGCCCTAGTGGGTGATACACAAAAATATAAAACACCAGACGATTTAGCTAAAGCTTATGCAAATGCTGACCAGTTTATTGAAACTTTGAAAGAAGAAAATCGTAAGCTACGTGAGCAAGTAACACAAGCCAAAACTATCGATGATGTTTTAGAACGGATTACGACACAAGGCAATGCACCAGTTGACGACATTCAACATGATTCTGGAATTACTCCTGAAGTTGTGCAACAGCTTGTAGAGAAGACGTTACAAGGTCGTGAAGTACAGAGAACTAAAACCGATAATTTGCTTTTAGCCGATAAACTTATGAAAGAAAAGTTTGGTGAAAAAGCAACTGAAGTATTTAAGCAACGGGCAAATACTCCAGAGAAACAACGTGTTTTGATGGAACTGGCTGCAACTGACCCACAGGATTTTGTAAACATCTTTGGCATTACTAGTAACATGCAAAGTAATACAATGGATACAGGTTCTGTAAATACTACTTCTGTACCTTCTTCTGGAAGGAATCGTGATAATATGGAAGGAACTAAAGAGTGGGCTACTAAAGTTCGCAAAGAGAATCCTTCGTTATATTGGTCACAAGACTTTCAGTATAAGTTACAACAAACTGTTACTAAAAACCCTGACCTCTATTTTGGTCAATAAGGAGAAAATAAATGGCTGGTGTAAACTACGCAAAGGTTAATGAACATCTAGTTCGTACAGAACTGTGGTCATCTGAACTGAAAGATATTCTGCAAGAACAATTAATGGGTACTAAGTATATTCGTATGCTTAATGGTTTCCCTGATGGTAATCAATTTAACATCCCTTCCATTGGTGAATTGCCAATGCGTGAGACTTCCGAAAATACGCCTGTTGTGTATGATGCAATGGACACTGGTGAATTCGTATTCACTATTGACCGTTATGTTGAAGCAGCTACGTATATTACGGATAAAGCAAAGCAAGACAGTTTCTATGCTCAACAACTAATCGGTATGTTCCCAACTAAGATGCGTCGTGCTTTAGATGAAAATCTTGAGTCGTCTGTATTCTCATTGGCTAATACCCAAACTGTTAATAACTTAAACACTATTAACGGTGCTGCACATCGTTTCATCGCTTCTGGTAATTCTAACACCACTTTAACTCTTGATGACTTTGCTAAAGCTAAATATGCTTTGGATAAAGCACAAGCAGGTGGTTCACGTGTTGCTATTATCGATGCATCACAAGAGTTTCAATTCAACAAACTAGTTGGCGCACAAGCATTCATCAACAACCCACAATTCGGTGGTATTGTTAATGGTGGTTTTGTAAGTGATGTTACTGGTATGCGTTTTGTTAGCAACATTTTCGGCTTTGACGTTTATGTTTCTAACTTCTTAGCAACACCAACTGACTCAGCTATTGATGGCGTAAGCACTCCTAGCTCACCAGTTACAAACATCTTTATGTCTGTAGGCGGTGACTTAACACCATTCGTAGGTGCTTATCGTCAAATGCCACGTGTTGAATATGAGCGTAACAAAGATTTGCGTCGTGACGAATATGTTATGAATGCACGTTTTGGTCTGAAACTCTATCGTCCAGAATGCTTGGTTAGTGTTATCTCTAAATCAACCATCTAATCAGTAAAGGAAAATAGAAATGACTCGTAAATCTACTTGGACAAATGCTGATGGTCTAATCGTTGGCTTTGGTCCTAATACTCCAGAACTCACTGGTAATGCTACTGGTGAAGATATTCAAAGCTCCAAGGCTGCTGCTGTTAAGTTTTCTTGGAGAGACTTGAATGCAGGTTCTACAATTAATGTTCCTGTTCCTGCAGGTTCACGTATCCTTGATGTACGCCTCGTTGTTGATGTAGCGTTTACTTCAACTGGTACTAACACTATCACTGTAGGTGATGGTAGCGATGCTGATGGTTTCATCACAGCAACTGCTGCTGACACTACTACTTTGGTAGCAAATGCAGTAATTAACAATGATGGTGTTTATGCTTTCGGTGCTACTGATACTGGTGCTGCTGAGATTAAACTCTATGCTGCTGCTGATACAATTGATTTGGTTTCTGCTCAAACCGATTGGACTGCAGGTAGTGCATCATTGATGGTAACTTATCTGTAATTGTAAGCTAGAGGGGAGGGCTAATGCCCTCTCCTTTTTATTGGGGAAATGAATGGCAAATATTAATCACGAAGTTATCGCTGATCCTTACATACATGAACCTAAAGGTGTGGCTAGTGCATTAGCAGATAAAGTTTATGTATCAAATGGAACTGGCAGTGGTACGTGGAAAAAGCTTTCTCCTTCTAGTTTAGCAGGTATTACAGGTGCAGGTACAGTAGGTACATTCCTTAGTGTTGACGGTACAGGTGAGTTTGTATTTCTTCCTGCTCCACATGGTCAAACAGATTTTTTTGACGCAACATTAGCAGCTCCTTATACACTCTCAGCAACAACTTCATATCAAAAACTTGCTCCTACAACAGTAGGTCAAGGAAGCCCTGCATTATTTACTGAAGGTACTAATGCTAGATTAACATACACAGGTGATGAAACTGTTAGTATGGCAATTAATTATAATATTTCTTTAAATATTGGTAGCTCTGCTAAAGACGTTACTATTGCTATATATAAAAATGGTTCAATTACAAATGGTAGAACAGTGTCTACTACTTCAAGCAGTACAAAAATAAATATGTCTGGTATGTCCATTATAGAAATGGCACAAAATGATTATATAGAAGTATATGCAAAAATTTCTTCTACAGACACAATTAATGTATATGGATTAAATCTAAACGCTATTGTAGCAGGGGCATAATATGGCAAAGATGACTTTGCTTGAAATGACTCAAAGTATTCTATCTGCAATGGATAGTGATCCTGTAGATAGTATTGATGAAACAGTTGAGTCTATTCAAGTAGCAGATATAGTTAAAGAAGCATTTTTTGAATTGATGAGCCAACGTGATTGGCCATTTTTGTTTAATACAGGTGCTCTACAGGCATTAGGAGATGTTAATAATCCTACTAAAATGAAGATGCCTGATACATGGAAAAAAGTTAAGTGGATTAAATACAACAAAAAAACTATTACATACATGGACCCTGAGTCATTCATGAATATGATTGACAATAGGTCTGAACAAACAGGAGTTATAAATGCAAATGGATATGTTATTAATGCTGACCCTGTTTACTGGACTTCTTTTGACGACACATTTATTGTATTTGATGGATTTAATAATGCTGAAGAAAGCACTTTACAAGCTAGTAACAGTAAAGCATACGCAGCAATAGCACCAACATGGTCGCATGTAGATAGTTTTATACCTGCTCTTCCTGAGAAATTCTTCCCAACATTATTGGCTGAATCTAAAAGCCAAGCGTTTGTAAACTTAAAACAACAATCTAATAATAGAGAAGAACGTAAAGCACAACGTGGAAGAATGGCAATGCGTAATGAAGCATGGCGTAATTCTGAAGGTAGTATTAAATTTAATAGGAAGGTTAATTATGGTCGTCGCTAAAAAACCAAAAACACTTACTGAAATTGTACAGAAAAAAGCAACTAAAATAGAAGCAACTAAAGAACGTAAAGAAGAAAATAAAGAACAAGGAATTACTAATAAACTTTTAATTGAGATGAATCCTAATGGATTGTTTTCTGTACGTTATTCTTTTGCAGGTCAAGTTCCAGAAGAATTAAAAGGATTGTTCACACGTAAAGATAGAATTCTTGCTATAGCTAATCGTCGTAATATTCCTGTGGAGCAATAATGACAGCTAAAGGATCAGTTAAAGATTATTTTAGCTTTGTAGCTGGTCTTAACACTGAGGGCGGCTTCTTTGTTACGCCTGAAAATAGTTGGATAGAAGGTGTTAATGTTGTTCCTAATCCTAATGGCATTTTACAAAGACGTAATGGATTAGATTATCCTGCAACTAATAGTTATATTGATTTACCTACATATGGTCCTCAATATACTAATACAAGCTTTATGTCTACTACAGCATATAGCACAGGCAATTGGACAGCAGTTAATGGTGATGGTAATGTAAACTTTATTGCTTATCAAATAGGCGAACTTATTTATTTTACTAACTCGTCTACAGAGAATATTAACACATCTAATTCCCATGTTTCTAATCGTATTGACTTAACTGATTTTTCTACGTTTGATAGCACTACAGCAGACATACGTAAGTCTGTAGCTAGTTATGCATCTACGTTTGGTAAACTTATTATTACTTCTCAGTTTACTGACCCAATACTAGTAACATATGATGTTGCTACAAATACAGTGTCGGCAGAAGCTATTAACATTAGCATTCGTGATTTTGATGAGTTTACTAGTCCTGTAGCAATTGAATTAGAAAAAACAGAAACAGAATGGACAGCATTAGGATTTTACCAAAAAGCTTTGTATAATTTATACAATCATGGTTGGGATGATACAAAGATTAATGCGTATAAGTCTGCTAACTCAAATAAGCTTCCTGCGTTTACAAAACAATGGATTTATGGCAAAGACACGAATGATGACTTTAGTGCAGCATTTTTAAACAAACAAGACTTTGGTACTAGTAGTGCTCCTAAAGGTCGTTTTATTTTAGAAGCATTTAATCAACAAAGAACAGCAGGTGGCGTTACATATACAGACAGCACAGAGTATAGACCAAGTGTTTGTGCGTTCTTTGCAGGTCGTGTATGGTATGCAGGTGTAAATAATTCTAAAGATACAGGTAAAGTATATTTCTCTCAGGTAGTAACTACACCTGATAAAGTAGGTAATTGCTATCAAACTAATGACCCTACATCTGAAGTGTTAAGTGATTTAGAAGATGATGATGGTGGTGTTATTGTTATTCCTGAAGCAAGTAAGATTTTAAAGCTAATTCCTATTGGTAGGGGTATTGCTGTATTAGCTGCTAATGGTATGTGGTTTATTAGTGGTATTGATGTAGGTTTTAAAGCAACAAGTTATTCTGTAGAAAAAGTAACTAATGTTGGTTGTATATCTCCTTCTGCAGTTATTTCTGTAGAGAATGCATTAGTGTATTGGAGTAACTCTGGTATTTATTCTGTACAAGCAGGGGCAAGTGCTGCAGAGTTTACAGCTAATAACATTAGTGATGGAACACTTAAAACATTTTATAACGATATTCCAACATTAAATAAACGCTATGTAACTGGTGCTTATAATAGTAAAGAAAAACTTATTTATTGGCTTTATTCTAATGAAAATAAAGCTAATGATGAAGATAATATTTTTGCTAAGAATGCTATATTAGTATTAGATTTAAAGCTTAATGTATTCTATTGGCATAAAATTGATGATACAGCTAATGGCATTCCATTAGAAATAGCTACAACTACAGAATCATTAAAGGCTACAGAAATAAGTGAAAACATTATAGCAGGTACAGACATTGTATACGCTAATGGATTAAAAGTAGAAGTTGCAGTTAATGCAGTTAAGAGCCAAAAACAAATTTTTAAAGTGTTATGCACATTTAACAGTGGAGATGAGGCAGGTCCTTTAGTACATTCATTTGCAGACTTTGAAAATACACGTAATGCTGATACTAAATTCTTTGACTTTTATAGTAATTCTGATGCTATTTCTGGCCATTTTGATGATGCCATAGAAGAAACATCGTATATCATCACAGGATATAACTTAGCAGGTGTTGGTCCTGCTAGAGACAAAACAACTCAATACCTTACTGTGTTTTTAAAGAAGACAGAGACAGCATTTGATGCTAGTACAAATCCTATTAATGAAAGTAGTTGTTATATGCAAAGTAGATGGGATTTTACAGATAGTTTAACAGCAGGTAAGTGGTCTGATGAAGTACAAGTGTATAGACATTTAAGACCATTTTTAGCTTCTCCTAATACAGACTTTGATGATGGTTATTCATTAATCATTACTAAAAATAAAATTAGAGGTAGAGGTAAAGCTGTACAATTTAAATTTAGAAGTGAAGAAGGTAAGGATATGCAGCTTGTAGGATGGAGTGGAACATTTATTGGTAATACAAATGTTTAGAGATGCTACACATGACGATGTTGGTAAGTGTTTAACTTGTGCTAAACATTTTGTAGATTTTTATGGTTTAGATTGGGATGTAGAATCTATTATAGATACACTTAATATGGTAATAGATAAAGGTGTATTTATATTAGCAGAGATAAATGGAGAAGTTGTAGGAGGTGCTGCAGGTATAGTTTCTCCTACAATATGGAATAGAAAACAGTTGTTTTTTCAAGAAGTGTTTTGGTGGGTAGAACCAGAATATAGAAATACATCTATAGGTATTAAACTACTAAGACATTTAGAAAGTAAAGCACCAGAAGGAACAACAATATCTATTTCTATATTACCAGAAACAAATATTAAACAAGATACTTTAGCTAAATTAGGCTATTCAATAAAAGAATTAACTTATATAAGGAAATAAAATGGCTGCTATATCTACTATTTTATTAGCTACTGCTGCTGTTGCTACAGGATACAGTGCGTATGAACAACGTCAATCAGCTAAAGAACAAAGACGTGCTAATGAGCGTCAATATGCCGCTAGTCAAAGAAAAGCTGAAATAGAAAATGTACGCTCTATGAGAGAAGCTGTACGTAGAGAACGTCTTGCTAAAGCACAAATGGAGAACACAGGCTATCAAGTAGGTGCTGCAGGTGGTAGCGCATTAGCCGGTGGTGTGTCTAGTATAGCTAGTCAATCAGCAAGTAACATAAGTTATATGGCACAAATAGCACAACAAAACACAGCAATGGGTGAAGCACAGCTTGCTGCTGCTCAAGCTTCTTCAGATGCGGCTATGTGGGGTGCTGTAGGTCAAGTTAGCGGCACTATATTTTCAGGTATGGGTGGAGTTAAAGGCATTGTTAATTATGCTAAAACAGGAAAAGTTACCACATGAGTGATCTCTACGAAAATAAAGAAGTTACTGCAAGCGATATCTATGCAGATTGGAAAGCTACTGACCAAAGTAGTTTACGTGCTGCTATTGATAAACCTAACAAGATGCTTAACAACTTACAATCTACAACTAAGAATAGTGTAGACGTTACTAGTAACATAGCTACTGTTGCAAATGAAACACATGCTATTGCTAAAAAAGATACTGATACAATTACAGAAGGTATCTTACGTACACAAGTTCTTAAAGGTGATTCTGTAGAGAACATTAATAACACAGCTAAACAATTACAATTACAAGAACAACTATCTGTTATTGAAAAGCTTGCTTATGCAGGTACATATGCTTCAGAGAATATTTCTTTATCTAAGCCTAATACAGCTATAAATAATAATGCTGCTAAATTAGCAGACAAGACAACTGACTTAGGTAATAAGTGGTCATTGTCTGTAGTATTAGAAAAAATAGATAATGATCGTAGCGTAGCTGAGTCTGCAGGTGGTTTTGCTTTACCATTTATTCCATTAGTAAGTACAGTACAAGGTGTTGGATTAGAGAGTGCTGTACGTAAACGTGTTCCTAATCTTCCTAGAGGACAACAAAGATCAGAAGATATAGATGCTTTACGTAAGTATCTTATTTCTTTAGGTGATGAATCAGAACAAGCAAAACAAATATATGCATTATATAATGAACTAGCTTCTGGCTTTGGTACTAAATGGCAAGCTGCACAATTCATACAAGACTTAGTAGAACCATCTACAGAACTTAATAGAAGTATTAATGACATTCTTGAACGTGCAGGACAAGCTGCTGACGTTGTAGGTATGGGGCAGTTTGCTAAAGCAAAACTTGCTAATAAACTTCGCAAGTCTACTAGTGGTCGTAATATGGCTGCTGAAGCAGGTAGAAAAGACATTGTAGCTGAAGACGCAGTTAATACAATCAAAACACAAGACAGTGCATTAAATACAAATAAAGCTATTGCTGTAGATGATACATTATCTTCTGGTGTTGATAAAGTATTACCTAAAGGTGTTAGTTCACATGCTTCAATATCACAAGATAAACTTATTGCAGAAACAGAACAACTATTAAAAAATTTACAAGAAACAACTAAAGCTAATAATATTAAAACAGATGAAATAGCTGATGCTATTAATTCTGTAAAACAAACTTACAATCCTGCTATTAATAAAACTGTAGCTAATGTAGACTTTGTTCCTACAGATGAAACAAAAGTTGTAGGAGAATTATATCGTAAGCCTTCAGATGCTGTTAATTTTACAACTAAAGAAGCTGCTGAAGCATGGGCTAAACGTAATATAGAGGGTAACTATGAAGTAGTGCCTGATACAGCTAATGTTACATTGGTCAACAATAAAGCTGCTATAGACGCTTTAAAAGCAGATAAGCTACGTATAGAAGCAGAGCTAGTTAAAGAAGCTCCTAAGAAGCGTACAAAGGCTATTAAAGCCACTGAAGAAACTGTGGCTACCCCTGTAGCACCTGTGTCTGATAAACTCCCTAAAGAGCTTGCAGGAGCTAAACCAAGGTATGCATTTGGTAGTAATCAGTTTAGCTTAACATTCCAAGACGACTTTGATAAAGCAGCATACATTAGTGCTCAGAAAACTAAGAGCAAAGCAGATCAGAAATACATTGATTGGGCTGTAGCTAGATCAGGAATGTCTGAAGCACAAGTAAGAGCACATGGTCAAGAGATTAAACTATTCTTAAAAGAACAATCTAAAGTAGTAGACAACGTAGATAGTGGTGCTATTGTAGTTCCTCCTAGACGAGTATTCACCTCTCCTACTGGAGAAGGTATGTCTATAGCTACAGGTAATAAGAATGTAGAATGGATGTTTGATAGCACTAGCATTCGTAGAGCAGACAATGTAGCCATTACTAGTAATGTTCCTATGGAAGTGGATATGTTCACTAACACTATGGGTGAACTACTAGGTCTTAAGAATAATAGATTAGCTGTAATGGATGTTACAGATTTAAAATCTGTTGATGCAAACACTGCTAAATATGTAGAAGGAATTAAAGGAGCTAATGGTGCTTTCTTTATATCTGATGATGGTATTCCTACTATTGCTATGTTCATTAAACGTGGCTCTACTCCTAGAGAGTTGGCAAAATATGTAGAAACATTTGCACATGAGTATGGCCATTTTTTTGAGCATTCATTTCAGAAAAAATATTCTGGTCAATTACAAAAACTATTTAATGACTATCTAGGCACTAAAGGTATTCCTAAACTTGATAGAGTTACAGATTGGGAAGACTTGCTAGACATGCGTAGTAATGGTCCTGCATCTAGTTTAACTCTTGTAGGTAAACAATATAACTGGAATGTTAAGAACTATTTAAAAGACAATCCACACATGGAAAAGTGGCTTAAGTCACATCAAGAATGGTTTGCTGAAAGCTTTGCTAAGTGGTCATTAACTGACGAGATTCCTACTACAATGTTAGGACAAGCATTTAAAGCTATTAGTGATGGTATTAAAAAGATTGTAGAATATGTACGTAGAGCATATCCTGACTATAAAGGTCTGTCACCAGATTCTGTCAAAGAGTTTATGCAAGCGCACATTAATTCTGTTAATGCACAGGCTAAACGCCCTATAGCAGACATTGTTAAACGTAGTGAAGACTTATTAATAAGCCCTGCAAGTAAAGCATCTAAGCGTGAGAAACTATCTGACGAACTATCTGCTATTGACGAAAAGATAGCTGACATGGAACGTGCAGATGGTGGCATTATTGGTGGCTACTTAGTACGTCATAAATTAGAAAAAGACATTGACTATTCTGCATTAAAAGGATTTACAGCAGAAGATATTGATAGTATTGCAACTGTAGCAATTGATCCTAAACTAGGTGTATCTTCTCAAGCATATGAAAGTATGGTTGTAGGTGTACATAGAGAAGCACGTATTCGTAAACTATTGTCTGAGTTTGTTAAAGGTGATTTTACAAAGCTTAGTAAAGCTGAACGTAAGCGTGTTGTATCTATATTAACAGAAGGTGATGCAGTATCTACTGAATTTAGTAGAGCAGAATTGTTAGGCAGACACATGTCTAATAATGAAATATTAGCATATCAAAAGTTTAGAACTGCTCGTAATGTTATGCATTCTTTACGTGATGGTGAAGCTGCTAAAAGTTTACGTAACAGAGGTTATAAGAATACAACTATTAGTTATGCTGTAGGCGACGGTGAAACACTGCTGCCTATACATGGTTTTGCTAAGAAAATGTCTCTTACAGACTTTAAAGGTAAGCAAGTGTATGACACTAATACACAATCATTTAGAGTGGTTACTGACGATTATATTTCTAAGAATCCAGAAATGCAAGTGTTTGAGTATTTTGATTCATTAGATGTTGGTGGCGCAAGACATACTAAACGTGTATTAGCGCACCCTAGCTATGTTAAAGAGTCACGTGTACAGACAGTAATACCATATCGTGAAGGTGAGTTTAGCCGTATATATGACGATCAGTATTTTATTAAAGTTAAACATTCTGTAAGTGTTGATGAAGTAGAAGAAGTAGAACAATATGCATATAAGACAGCACGTAGCAGAAGAGAAGCACAAGAATATGTTAGAGCATTTAACACTGCTGTAGACTTACACAAAGCAGGTAAACTAGATTTAGTTACAGCTAGTAAGCTTATGGAGCCGTTTGATGAGTCTGCTAGTGAGTTTATTCGTAAGTTAGACAATGGCGAGTTTGGTGAGAATCCTAGTGCTATAGACAATTTTAATAGAAGTGAAGACGACTATTTACATGACTATACACGCTTTGCACAAGGCACAGAAGGCTTTACAAAGAGTAGAGGACAAAGACTAGGTAAGGTAGACAAAGGTGAGCGTAGCAATACACTAGGTGCATTAGAAAGCTTACAAGCTGAAATTACTAATACAGCTAGAGTAGCACATATTACTGAGTGGAGAGACACAAGTATTATACGTTGGCACAATGAATTCTTTGATACTTTGTCACCAGAGATGCAAAAGCTATCTCCTGTAGAAGCATTCTTTGCTGCTAGTGGTAGAGGTAAATATATTGGCTTAGACAAGCGTCAATTATTTGCACAGCGTACAGAGCAGTATATTAAAGAACAGCTTGGTTTACGTACTAAAGAAGAACAATTGTATGAAGGATTTACACGTAAGTTTACTGAGTGGGCAGAAAGTAGATTCCCTAGATTAGAAGTTGTTGGTGCTAAGTTACGTAATTCAGATTTGTTAGGCTTGTTACGTACAGTTAATTTCCATTCTATGTTAGGTGCATTAAACCCTGTACAGCTTTTAACACAAGCACAAGGTATGGTTAATGCTATTTCAATTCATCCTGTTTATGGACTTGTAGCTGCTAAGAACACACCGTTTATACGTATGGCATTAATGAGTGATAATCCAGAAGTATGGAAGGGCTTTGGTAAGATGGCTAAAGCAACTTCTGCAGGATTTGAAAGCACTGATGACTTTGTAGAAACTGTTAGAGCTATTCGTAAGAGTGGTTTAATTGATGGTATTCGTAGTACAAGCTTATACAATATTGAAGATGGTAGATTTAATATATTCTCTAAAACATCTAGCATAAGTGAAGCTAGTGCGTTTTTCTTTAATAGAGGTGAAGAGTTTGCTCGTATTACATCTTTTGATGTAGCACGTAGGGAATTTATTAGAGATAATCCGGGAGTTGCTTGGTGGGCAGATGAAGGTATGAATAAGATTATTGCTCGTCAAGATGATCTTACTAGTAACATGACTAAAGCAAATACAGCTTTCTTCCAAAAAGGCATTATATCAATTCCTGCACAGTTCTTACAATATAACTTAAAGCTTGGTGCTAACTTATTAACAGC
>Ga0181343_1000376_pt1 | contig 19982 bp, 16 predicted proteins | sample Su13VDMLBSD_FD_130110 | JGI IMG/M metagenome (GOLD analysis project Ga0181343, IMG submission 130110) | Freshwater viral communities from Lake Michigan, USA - Su13.VD.MLB.S.D | ecosystem: Environmental > Aquatic > Freshwater > Lake | place: USA: Michigan | collected 2013-07-15 | reverse complement strand
TGTGAGGTCAAGTCCTACCCCCAGTGCAAGATGCTGACTGTTCAGTACTGCGCCGGGGAACCAAACCACATGCAATTTATTGAGGACGAGATGTACGCTCTGTTGGACAATCTAGCCAAGGAAGCGAACGTTGCGGGCATAGAGTTCGTTGGCCGTCCCGGCTGGAAGAAGTCTGCCGAGAGCCATGGCTACGAAGTGCAGAGCGTCACATACCAGAAGTTTTTTGAGGTGTCTAAATGATCATCCCGAGCAAGCATAGCGGTTACGGTGAAGGCGGACGCCTCACGTCTACTCGTCGGGTGTATGACAGTGGCGGCGGTGGTGGCGGTACTCAGACCTCTATCCAAGACCTTCCGGATTGGGCAAAGGGCACGGCAAAGAACGTACTTGGGGCCGCAGAGAGCACGGTATTTAAGAAAGACGCCAGCGGCAAGGTCACGGGGTTCCAGCCGTATCAGCAGTATGGTGGACAACGCACTGCGCAGTTTACGCCGCTGCAACAGCAAGCGTACGGTGACGCGTACAACATGGACGCGGGCCCCCAAGCCTTCGCTCAGAACATTGGTACGTACATGTCTCCGTACCAGCAGAACGTCATTGACCGGGAGAAAATGGAGGCCGCTCGCGCCTCCCAGTTGCTAGGTCAGCAACAACAAGCGCAGGCTACCCAAGCGGGTGCGTTCGGTGGGTATCGGGAAGGTATCCAGCGTGCCGAGCGTGAGCGTGGTTTGCGTTCTCAGATGCAGGATATTCAGGCCCGTGGCTCTCAGGCAGCGTATGACCGCGCTGCGGATCAGTTCCGTCAGGGCATCACCCAACAGATGGCTGTGGGTCAGCAGCAGGCGCAGTTTGGTGCGCAGCAACAAGGGCAAATTCAGAAGGCGCTGGATACGGCATATCAGGACTTCCTAAACGAGCAGAAGTTTCCGATGCAGCAGATTGGATATCTTTCTGACATCTTGCGTGGCACTCCGATGGGGGGCACGACCAGCCTCTATGGCGCACCGGGCAGTCTGATGGGGCAGCTTGGTGGTATCGGTATGGGGCTGTACGGCATGAGCAAAATGTTTGCTGATGGCGGCGCTGTCGATGCGGATACCTATGCTGATGGTGGTGTAACTAGCGATGACAACGTAAAAGGGATTCTAGATAACCTGAGCGTTGCGCAACTGAAGCAGTCTAGGCAGATTGCGGTGTCAAGTGGTGACGCTGCTCGTGTGCGGATGATTGATGAGGAACTCGCGCAGCGAGCGTCTGAAGAGAGCGGACTTAGCTCTGCATACAACCAGCTACCAAGTGACACGCAAGAAGATATGGTGTCTGCTGCTGGCGGCGGCATCATTGCGTTTGCTGGTGGTGGAACTGAAGACGGGCCAACACCGGAAGAGATTGAAGCAGCAAAGCGTCCATATGTTGGCACGCCAATGATTACTCGCCCAAGGGGTAAAGAGTATGGTGAGTCTAACTTGGGGCGACGGATTCAAGAGTTTCTTGTTCCGCCTACCTATGCGGTAGAACGCCCGGCTAAAGTTGAGCCTCCTAAAGTCGAGCCCCCCAAGGCTGAAGCCCCCCAACGCGCCGCTCCTGCCCCTGCTCTTGCGGATGAGCCTAAGGCCGCAAAGGTAGCCCCTATAGTGCTGCCTGCTTTGCAGGCGCTGGCCAGTCAAACGGGTGCGCCTATAGATGCGTTGCTGGCTAATCAGAAAAGATTAGAGACGTATTTCAGTGCCCAGCGGAAAGAGGACTTGAAGTCCTTGACGGATATTGTCAGTGCCCAGATGGGTGAGGGTAAGAAGCTCAAGGAAGAGGCACTACCTGCCGCACTGGCTGCGTTTGGGTTTGAGTGGGCAAAGGCGGCTTCTAAGCCCGGTGCCCGGTTCCTTGGTAGTGCGGCTGAAGCATCTCCCGTGCTGAATCAAGTATCGGCTGACTACCGCAAAGCCATCCGTGAGGCAAACAAAGCCGACATGCAGCTTAAGTTGACCCTGCGTCAATTTGATATTGCTCAGCGTAACGGTGATCAACGATTGGCGGCTACTCTTGCGCATCAAGCGGAAGTGCTGCAAGCCCAACGGAACCAAAACGCATTGCAAGCGCAGCAGCTTGCTCAACACGGTGCCATCGCCCAAGCACAACTTACTCAGCGTGAGAGCCAGTTCGGGCGCACTCTGGGTCTGCAAGAGAAGGCGCTTAGCGTGCGTGGGTTGGCTGCTGCCGCTCAACTTGCCCGTAATCGTCAGATGGCGCTTAAAGACTGGGAAGCTGGTCCGGCTCCGCGCTTGCAAAGGCAGTTGGCTCAGAAGTATGGCAAGAACTGGGCGGATCAGCCTGCCGCGCAAGCAGAGTATCAAACGCAAAAGAGGGACTATCTTGGGTCCTTCTCTCCGGCAGGCTCATCGTCTACGGCTACTCCTGTAAGCTCTCTGCTAAGCGCCGCCGACTTGGGTATGTCCGACGAGGATTAAGCAATGATCATCAATCTGCCGAAGCTGGGGGCCGTTGAGTTCCCGGACAATCTTTCGCCTGCTCAAATTGAGGGGTTAGTTGGGAAACTCGCGCAGAAGTATGACTTCACCATTCCCAAGCCTGATGTAGGGCTGGGGACGATTGCTAAGCGCGGCTTCATGCGTGGGCTGGGTGAACTTGGCATCGCAGGAGGTGACCTTCTGCCTGCCATGATTGGCAGTGCTGTCGGCGCTGAGGACTACGCCAAACGGCAGATGCAAGAGGCTTCGGCCACTCGCGCCAAGCTGCAAAGCGAGTATCCCACACGCTTCAAGTCGTACACAGATATTGCCAGCCCATTCGAAGCACTTGAGTATGGTGTTGAGACTGTTGGTGAACTAGCTCCCACGGTTGCTACCTCCATCATTCCCGGGGTAGGGTTAGGGGCGACCGGTGCCCGTCTAGCTGGTACGGCGGCACTTCGATCTGCTCAAGCTGCTGGCCCTGCGTCACGTGCCGCGCTTGCTGGTGTGGAGAAAGCCGCAGAGACCGCCGGTCGTCGCAGCATGTATGGGGGTGTGTTCCTTGGCTCATACGCTCAGAACGCGCCAGAAATTTTTGAAGGCATCTACGAAGAGACCGGCAAGCTGGAGCCCGGGATTGCTGCTTTGGCGGGTGGCATCAGCGCAGTGCTGGACTCGGCTCTGCCTGCTAGGGTGCTGGACACGTTGGGTGGCTACGGCAAGCTCAAGCTCATTGAGAGTCTTGCCAAGAAGTCCGGTGCTGCTCCTGTGGCATGGAAGACTATTGGTAAAGAAGCGGCGCAGACTGCGGCCACGGAGGGCCTTACTGAGTCTGTCCAAGAAGCTATTGGTGTGTACGCTCAGAAGGTGGCGGGCAGCGCTGAGGATTTGTTCTCTCCTGAAAACATCCAACAGTACAAAGAAGCCTTCGTTAAAGGCGCGGTGGGTGGCGGCGCGTTTGGCGTGCCCGGTGGCGTTGCTAAGTACCGCACCGAGAAGAAGGACTACACCTACACTCAAGAAGCCAACAAAGCGTTGGAAGAGCGTGCGGCCCTAGACGCTGCAAAGACTACTCCCCTGCAAGAGCGCATCAACGCCATCGTATCCGGCAGGATGGATACCCCGATCACGCAGGAGGAACTTGAAGCCGCCTTCAAGTACACCAAGGAAGATATTGCTGCGATGCAAGCGCGTATGGACGCTGCACGCCCGGGGTCTAAGGCGTATGAAGAACTTGATGCGGCCATCAAAGCTAATCAAGGAGCGCTGCAAGCTCTAGATGTTAAGAAAGCGCAAATGAGCGCTTTTGCTAGTGCGGTCCCTGATGAGCAAGGTATGTTCCGTGCGCAGCAGCGTGTGGATGCTCAGGCGCTTAAAGAACTTGGCATCAGCCCCCGCTCTAAGATTGCACAGTCATTGGTTGGGCTAGACCTAAACACTCCTGAAGGTGTTAATAGCCTGATCGGGGCGCTGGAAAGCCCGGGGTTCATGGGTAAGGTAGACGAGGCTGCATATGATGCGTTCATTTCTAAGTTGGATCCAACGCATGTGGAAGCGGCCCGTGCAAAACTCCAAGGAGCCCCAAGTGCGCCAGCCCCAACAACCCGTCGCGTCACTCCTGCCAAACCTATCACTGAGCCAAGTGGAGGAGGCACTAGCGTGGCTGGACAGTCCGCTGCAAGCACCACCCCCGCAGGACTTGGAGAACCTGAGCCAAGTGGAGTGGTTCCTCCTGCAACGGATGCTGGACGCACTGATGGAGGAGAAGAGGGTGAACCCGCTTCAGTAAACCGTGCCCGTGAAATGCTCCAACGTGCGGAGCAGGTACAGCGTGATTCTGAAGAGCTATTAGGTGTAGCTACCAGTCTGTATCAAACCGGCGTAACTGACGCTAAAGAACTGGCGGCGGAGCTTGGCATTGAGGAGTACCGCGCTGAGGCTCTGATCAAGCAGGTTAAAGAGTTTGGTAGCGAGCTTGATGCGGAGCCTAGTGGGGGGCTTGACGAAGAGCCTGACATCCCTGATTACGCTTACACAGATAGCGCGACGGATAACACTACCGTCAAATCACTAGACCGTGCCAATGTCACGCCACAAGAGCGTGATGCCCGTGCGTATTTCGGGCGTATGGATACCGATACGGCGCTACGTTCTATTGCCAACGATCTGGTCTATCAGGCCACGGCGTATCGCAACTCCAAGATGAAGGCGTTTGAAGGTACCACTGACGGTGCTGAGCCTGCGTTTGCCACCGAGAAAGAAGCCGCGATGTTCCGTGGCCAAGGTGGTGTGCATGCCGTAAACGCTGCTAAGTGGGCTCGGGCCAACCTGACCCCAGAGAATACGGCGTACCTTGATAAGTGGATTGCACAGTACACCAAAGAGAAGGAACGGTCTGCCAAGTACCGCAAAAAGCTAGAGAAATCCCAAGAGGCTAAAGCCGCCATCAAGCGTGAGGTTGAGGAAACTCCGACCAAGCTGACCGCTAAGCAGGAGCTAGACAACTACGGCATCAAGCAAGAGGCCCGTACCCGTTCGGAAGCCCGTAAGTTGGCTCGTCGTGCCGTGCGGGATATGGCTCAGATTGATGAAGATTTCATGCCCGTGGTTGACTCGGACCTTAATGCACTGCTGTCCTCTCCGGAGATTGCGTCTCTGTCTACTGCTGTCCACCCTACGGTTGCTACCGCGCTTCGTCAAGGTAATCTAGTCAGAGCGCTCAACCTTTTTGCGGAATCAACAGACCAGCCGCGTCTGGGCAAGATTGCTGAATCTCTTGCCACTGTGTTAGGAGATGTGAAAGTTGTGTATGGGGCCAAGGCTGCCATGTATGACCCCAAGACCAACACCATCTATTTGCCAGAAGGTGCTACCGAGTACGACCTGATTCACGAAGCGTCTCATGCTGGGATGTCCCACATCATCGCTAACCCGTCGCACCCGATCACCAAGCAACTTAGCAAGGTCTTTGAACAGGTCAAAGCGGACATCGACGGTGCGTATGGGGCGAAGAACTTGCAGGAATTCGTGGCTGAGGTTTGGAGTAACGAGGGCTTCCGCGCTCAGTTGAAAGCGAAGCGGTCTGAGGTTCCAACCATTTCTCTGTGGGACAAGATCGTTCGTATCGTGCGCCGTATGTTGCGCATGTCTGACCGCACTGAGCCTACGTTGGATCAACTGGATCGGCTGTTGAGCGCGATTGTTAGTCCGCCCCCTGCCACTCGCACGGGGGATAGCCTGTACGCCCAGTCGATACATGCGCCCAATACAGCGCAACAAATCTATCAGATGATGGGTAACGCCATGACCAAGCAGACCCGGATGACTCCGGATCAAGCTGCTAAGTTCCTTGGCATGGCTGAGAACACGGGGGTTAGTTTCCGTCGTCTTTTGCAGAAGTTCCTGAACCTCTCCGCGTTGGGTCAGGTGGGGGCCAAGATTATTGGTAAAGATGCAATCAGCTTTGCGGATGCTATCAACGAGATGGCTGGCTACCGGGAGACTTTGACTGAACGTCTTAGTCCTCTGGATAAGCGGTTGCAGGCGTTTACTACGAGCCCGGAATTTTCCAAGTGGACTCGGATGGTGCATGAGCACACCAAGGAAGACGTCAACCCTGAGGCTCCTGCCAGCAAGTATGTTGGTTCCCCGGAAAAAGAAGCTCTGCATAAAAAATTTAGCGCAGAGTTCAACTCGCTTACTCCGGAAGCTCAGAAGCTCTATCGTGATCTGTTTGCATCCTACAAGAACTTGTTTAAAGAGTTGCAAGACTCCCTGTACTCCAACTTAGTTGAAGTGCATGCGGAGAATACTCCTGAGCGCAAGCAAGCTCTGGGTGCTTATGAGAAGGTGATCAGCATGATCATCTCTCGGGGCGTTGACCACTACGCGCCTCTGTACCGTCAGGGTGACTTCTGGTTGCAGTACAAAAATGCGGAAGGTGAACTTGTCCGTGAGTTGTACAACACCCAGATTGAGCGGGCTACCGCTCGTACCCGCTTGGAGAAAGAAGGCAACACGGACTTTGATGAGTACGTGAAGATAGAGGGCCGGTACTCCAAGAATGCACCCACTGGTACGATTGCCGCGCAGATCGTCAAGATCATGAAGGACGGCGGCGCAGATGAAAGCTCCATTGATAAGTTCTTGGAGTTGATCGTCAGCGCCATGCCTGAAACCAGCGTCTTGAAATCATTCACGGCGCGTAAGGGCACTTTGGGCTATCAAGACAATGCAGCCACTGCGTTCCGTAACGTCACCAACAACTTGGTGGGGCAGCTTGCCCGGATGCGGTACTCGGATAAATTGCAGGGCTACCTTGGTGCGATGCGCGAGAGCGTTCAAAAACTCCGTGGGGAAAACGCTGCCCGTGGCGCGGACATCGTGCGGGAACTTGAGGGACGTTATCAGTTTGCCATGAAGCCGACCATTGAGGCATGGGCTCGGTGGGCCAGCAGCGGTTCGTTCTATTTCAACCTTGCAGGCAACATCTCTTCCGCAGTGATTAACTTGCTACAGACCCCCATGGTCGTCATGCCGCAACTGGGGGGTGTGTATGGGTATCGGGAAACCGCCCGTGCTCTAGCGCGTGCCACCAAGCTGTACTCTAGTTCTGGCTTTAGCCGCACCATCACTGACATCAACGGTGAGAAGACGGATGCCCGGGCAATGATGTCCGTAGAGAACCTTGTGAACTCCGGCAACGCTCCGCAGTATGAAGCGTTGGTCAAACGATTGAAGGACCTTGGCTTCCTACAAACGTCCACTGCGCGTGATGCGCTTGAGGTATCTAACGCCCCCACTGCCGATCCTAGCTCGTTCAAGAGTGCCGCAGAAAAAACCGCCTTGTACTCCGCATTCCTCTTCCACCATGCTGAGCGGATGAACCGTGAAGTCACTGCCGTTGCTGCCTACGATCTGGAGATGGCGCGGCTGGCTAAGAAAGGCATCACGGGTACGGAAGCTCAAACGCAGGCCATCGACAAAGCCGTCCGTATGGTTGAGTACGCGCATGGTGCGGGACATGCTGAGTCGGCTCCGAGTATTAGCCATAGCAGTCTCGGTAAGGTGCTGACCGTGTTCAAGCGGTTTGCCTTCACCATGTACTACATGTTGTTCGACACAATCCGCCGCTCGCTGCCTGTGGGTCCTGACGCTACAGCAGAAGAAGTTGCTATGGTTCAAGCCGCTCGTCGCCAGCTTGTCGGTATCTACGGCATGGCTGGAATCTTTGCCGGTGTGAAAGGTATGCCGCTGTACTGGATTGCTGAGGCCGCTTACAACGCATTGACTGATGACGACGATGATAAGTTTGATGATGTCATGCGGCAGTACCTTGGGGAGTTCCTGTTCAAGGGGCCAGTCAACTACATCACCAATTTCAGTATCGCTGACCGGGTGGGCTGGACTGACCTGATCTACCGCGACCAGAAGGGTGACAAGGCTGATGCCTCCGTGCTGTCGCAGTTCCTTGAGAACATCCTTGGTGCCCCGTACGCCATCGTGAACAACATCTTCCGTGGGCAAGAACTCATTGCAGAAGGACAGTTCTATCGCGGTGTCGAGGCCATGTTGCCTGTGGCACTGAAGAACCCCATGAAGGCGTATCGTTACGCAACCGAAGATGCCACTACCTTGCGCGGTGATTTAGTCGGTGAGGTCAACGGTTTCAATGCGGCTATGCAGGTGCTGGGCTTTGCTCCCGCCGATCTGCTCACTAAGTACGAAGCCAATGCCTACGGCAAGCGTATTGAGGATGCTACTGCTGGTAAGTCCAAGCGCCTGCTCAAGCAGTACTACACTGCCTACAACATGGGTGACGAAGACCGCATGGATGCAATCGCGGAAAAGCTGTTCGCTCTTGGTGATAAGCACCCTGAGCTAGGCATTTCGGAAGAGACCATCAACAAGTCTGTCCGTGCCCGTGATGCAATCTCCCGCGACATGTATCAAGGCATCTCCATCAACAAGCGGATGCGCAACGAGATCATCGACGCGATGGAAGACACCTACGAATAAAAAACCCCCCGGGGGTTAGCCGGGGGGGAACAGGAGGGTGATAGCAACTACGGAGAAAGGAGATCAAGTTGCTGAGCGAATTTAGCACATGATCATTTAATCCGCCAGAACCTAACGCCATAGGTGCCGCCTTCCTTGGAGAAACGGTACTTCACTACCATCCCTCGCTCCTTGGCGGCGCTTACTATTTCCTCCGACATAGTTTCTGGTGTCAACGTCGGAAGGTAGAAAGAGCTACCAACTGCGAATTTATGCCATTCTATTACGACTGGCACTCCGCTATTCAGTATCGTCATTAGACGGCGCAGGCAGGGGCGCTGTATCCTCAGGGTCTAGTTGTGTTGCCTTGTTACAGTCAACCACCAGTGCGTTAACGGGCGGTGTGGACATATCAGAGCCACGCGACATAGCCTTCTTGATGGAGCCTTGGCAAGCGCCCATCTTGTATAGGTCATCCACAAGCGCCTTGTAGGACACTTGGCTCTCACTGCACCACTCACGCAGTGCCTTGGTAGTGATGAACAGCAGCTTCGTATCTGGCTCGTAGCGGGTGATGAGTTCCCCACGGGGTTCCCGGATAGGCGCTGAGGTAAGCCCCGACCGCTTGTCTACCGTGCTACTGACAATCAACATATTGTTGTTGTGCAGGTTCAGGAACAAACCCAGATGCGCCAGTGGGCCAACAACCCCGGGGCGCACATCAACCCTCATCCTGCCTAGCTCAGCCACTGCCCATGAGTAGACTGCGGCAACATCAATGTTGTGGAGGCCCAGCTTCTTAGTGATGATGCCTGCCGAGATGGCGCAGGCGGCAGTAGCCGACCAGAACCGCTCACGCTGTGTGAACCCCGCCGCCTTATCTAACTTGCGTTGCACCTTCTGGAGCAGCTTCTTGACCTCTGGCAGGTTGGCAATCACGTACCGCAGGAACACTTCACCTGCCACACCGTAGTTCTCGTGCATGGCGTTGAATGCCTCGTCAGACTCGGCCTTGCTCATGCTGTCGTTCTTGGAGATGGTGAACTCCAGAATCCGCATCAACTCGCCCTCAGGAAAGTCCTTGAGGTTGTACAACTGGTCATACAGACTCTTGTTGCCTGAAGTGATGGCAATGAGTGCCCAGCGTAGCAGGTTGCTCCGCTCAGCGTTGACCTGTGACTGCATCCGGTTACGGCCCCGACCATGCGTGATGCTGTAGGCCATGTTGCTGACCTCTTCATCCGCCATGTTGGTCAGTTCATCAATCGTCGCAGGGATGTTGCCCAGCACCGAGATGCGGTGCATACGCGCTAAGTACTTGTCCTCTTGGTTGAGCAGGGTCTCCACCGGGCGACCCCAGATGCTATTGACCATGTGCTGTATGGTGGTCTTACCCACACCAGAACCGTTGTTGGTCAGGTGGATGATGGCACCGCTGAGCTTGGTGAACTTGAAGAGGGCTGACCCAAACCCTGCAAACAAAGTGAAGGCGCGTACCTCGTTGCCGGGCTTGCCGTAGATGTTAGCCATCTTGGCCCACTCAGCCACAGTGCCCTTCTTGGCATACATCGCCGCTAGTTCTGCGGTTGCATTCGATGACGGGCTGTAGTTGACCCCAGACGAAGAGACCTCCCGGTTGCCGATCACAAACTTGGTGTCATCATCTTGCCAGCCAAACTGCTGACGTGCCTTCTCCGCCTCACTTAGTTGCTGCAACTCACTTACCCAACGTGTAACGTACCCCATCAGTCCATCCAATCTCGCGTTGTACGCGGTCACTCCTTGAAACGCCAGCACCTCCCGGAACTTGTCCCGTGATGTAACGCTGGCAAGTGGGCAAGAGAATTCCCGAATGCCGTCCTTAGGCATGTGCAGGCGCATCCATAGGGACTCACCCACATCAGGATCGGTCAGGCGCTTGACTACATAGAAGTCGTACTCATAGACCAACTCATCCTGCGGCTCGTCGTCCTCTTCGTCTTTCTTGCGCTTCTTGTCGCCCGAGAGGCCACGCTTGTAAACGCCACCGTTCTTGCCGCGAAAGTAAGGGAAGGGGAACTCAGGAATCTCAACCGTGATCTCTTCTTCCAACACAGCGTTGCGCATGACAACGATGTTGTCCTCAGCCTTGGCCTCCGCAATGGATGCGCCAATCTGAATAGGAGAAGTGATCTTGCCCCGGTTAGGGCAGTCATCGCACACACCCGGGTTCAGGCCGTGGAACGTAGCGCACTTGTAGGGCTTGCCTAGCAGTGCGTTAGCCTTGGTCTGTGTCTCCCCCGGGTCGTACTCTGAATGCGCGTGGGAAATCTTATGGATCGCTAGTTCCCCATCTTCGCAGTTGACGGCGATAGACAGGCCAGCCCTCCATAAAGGCTCCTCAGTTTCTTCTTGGTTCTGGTAGATATGAACAAGCTGAGCACAACCCTTACCCTGCGCACTTTTGCGCATGATGTTGCCAAACCGAGAGACACTGTTACCCATCAAAGCGCGGGTGGTAGCGTCGATTGGACGGCGTGGGACATGCTTGGCAAACGGATCATCCGGCTCGTCCTCATCCACACCAATGCCTACGATGGTCTGGAAACGATCCAGTGTGATTGGTTGTGACACCAGCATCACATCAACAGGCAATGGGGGAGCACCCTTGTAGTTCAGGGTCTCCGGAATCCGCAGGATACGGGCCGCATCAGCGGTCACTGCCGGGTCAGCCTTGAGGCTGTAGGCAGCGCAGAATTTCTTGAAAGCCTCAGCAGTAGGCTTCCAGTCGTTGTAGTAAATCGGCTCCGTCAGGGGCCAGTAGGCGTGTAGGCCACGCCCTGAATTCACGATGGTCGGCCTTGGTAGACCGGTGACCTTAACAAAACCCTTGAGGGCATCTAGCGCATCTGACTGTGTTTCATACGGCTTACTTTCCCCGCAGTCCAGATCAAGCCAGAAAGACTTGAACCATTTTGCGTTCTGGGCGGTGCGTCCTTCCTCATCATTGAGGTACTTGGCGCATCCAAAGTAAGTGTCATAGCCTTGGGCCATAAGGCCCTCAACCACACCGTCGATCTCTTCAATGGTCTCTACAAAAGTCTGCCTCGGTGCACCTTTCTTTAGCCCAACCACACAGTACAACCCTTCTTCCGCAAGAACGGAAGACAGAAAGGGAATCCGTGAGGTCATGTTCGCTCTTAAAACAGCGCCCTGCTGGCGGCAGGGGCTGGGGGGTTATAAAGACGAGTCAGCCTTCAGTCTTTTGATAAGTTGCTTGAGTGTCTCCCGCATACGAGGATGCGGTAACGACTTACCCAAGAACCACATGTAGACTGCCTGACGAGATACACCGAGGTACTCGCACACATCAGGGACCGGGATGTCCTTGGCGATGCATATCTTGCCAAGCTGCACACCGACGTGCGCTTGGTCTGCCTTCTTGTTCGCATCAGCGAACCGGCGAGAGTAGCCTCTGTTGTTCATAGTAGTAGGTGGGGGTACTCGCTACGTCTGTGGTCAATCCAGCGTCCGAGCCGGAAATCTCTCGATTTGTCACCACAGCATCCGCTTTTCCCCCAAAAATTACTCAGCCCAATCGTCAAGGATAGCGGACACGTCCTTGGGTGCCGCCCGTTTAGCGCGTTTCACTGGCTCTTCAGTAACTTCTTCAGCGGGTGCCTGCGCAGGCTCATCGGTAACTTGCGCTTTTGCAGGTGCGGCCTTAGCGCCGTCCACTGCCGCTGGAGTCTGGGTGATAGCAGCCTTAGCCTCAGGGCCACGGCCCTTCTCTTGGCAGTTCTTCAACTCATCCTCCTCCAACGGGCGCACAGCCTTGAAGGTCAGCTTGGGAGTGGCGCTGGCAGTATCGAAGCGCATCTCGGTCACCACTGCGGTGATCGGCAGGCCATGACCGCCCAAGAACTTAGCGTATGCCTGCATGGGCATCTTGCCGTTCTCAGCGTTACCAAAAATAGATTGCGCAGGCAACGTCAGTTGATACACGTCCCCTTGCATATCGTTCTCTAGCATCACAGCCATGCGTTGGCTGAAACGGCAAGCACGACCGCCGCCCTGCTTAGCAGACCCAGCGATGTTCTGGGGGCAGGATGCGCACTTGGAGGCTTGAGGCTCAGGGGCCTTGGAGGAGGGGGCAGTGCCGTCATCAGACCAGCACTCGGGGGCGATAACTTTTCCTTCTTCATAATCTCCAGCGTAGTAGCTACGGGACACGTGCGGGTTGGCCGCAACGATCACGATGTTCATTGCGCGGTCTTCGTTCTGCGCGATTTCCTTGCCATCAACAACCATGCGGAACACACCGCCCTTGATGGAGATACGTTTGCCAGACGCGCCGCTACCACCCATCAGGGCCTTAGTGGTTGCATCCAGTTCCAGATTGCGCAAGTGGGCAGGCAGGTTGTTGCCGCCTTTGGAGAACAGGGTCATTTCGCTCATGTTGATTACTCCTTAGTGATTTGGGTTGTGGTCAATGCTTCGATCTCGGAACGCTTAAAGCGCACCTTACTTCCCACACGGAAGTGCGGGAGCTTGCCTGCACGAACCATGATGTAGATGGTCTGTCGGGAGACTCGCAGGTAATCTGCAACCTCCTGTACCGTCATCGTTTCACTTGCCATTTGCTGATCTCCTTATCGTTACAGCGTACTTACTATCGACGTTCACCCCCGGGGGCATCATGTCGGGGTTCTCATCCAGCAGTTGCTTCAAAACGGATTGGCTAATGCGCTTCTCCAACAACTCCGGCATGTTGTGCTCCATGATGAACTTATGCATGGAGTTCCAGTCACTCGTCCAGTAGCGGGTCTTCACGGTGCGAATGACCGTGCCTGCTTGGGTCTTGAGACTGTCTGCGCCGATGGACTTGCACATGGACAGCAGTTCTGTTTCCACAAGCTCCATCTGTTCCTTCACGGTTTCATCCTGCTCCTCATACTCCTTGAGCAGTTGTGCCCTCTTGTCACGCATCTTGATGTAGATGGCGACTAACTTATCGGCTGATACACCCTCAGTCATACTGATCTCCTTTCTCTCTTGTGTGGCTATAGTAGCATCAAACTTGACAATGTCAATCTCCTTTCATCTCAGTATTTCCCCGTAGAGATCCACGATCTTGGTGTGGACATCGACCTTGTTCTGGAGCATGGCGTACATGCGCTTCTCCACCCCACTGCCTTGCAAGTGCACGACTATAGAAGGGTTCTTCTGTCCTGCTCGGTGTACTCGTGCGTTGCACTGCAAGTAGGTCTCCACGGACATCACCGGGCTCCAGTAGACGATGGTGTTTGCCGCATGAAGCGTGACACCATGTGATGCGGCTTGAGGTTGTATCACCAGCACCTGAGGGTCTGTGCCGGTCTGGAACCGTTGAAAGATGTCAGCGCGGTTGGTAGCAGACACACCGCCATGGATGGTCGCCGTGCTGTAGCCGTGCTTCTTGAGGTCTTCAGCTACGACCTCGATGGCGTGTCTGTATGGAACAAACACCAACACCTTGTGGCTTGATTCTTCGATGACTTCTCTTAGAACCGCAAGCCTGTTGCTGGCATCAAACTGCACCACTTCGCCAGTGTCGGAGTACACGGCCCCGCCTGATAGCTGCAAGAGCTTGTTGAGGTTGGCGGCAGCGTTGACCGTGGTGATCTCTTCACCAGCGGCTTGCACCAGCATTTGCTTGCGCAACATCTCGTAGTACTTGGCTTGCTGAGCACTAAGCGGGACATCACGGAACGCATAGGACATCTCGGGCAGATCAAGGCACTGCTCTTTGGTAAATCGAATCGCTGGCTGAAGCACACGGTGTACGGTCTCCTGCGCGTTGGGCTTGGGCACCCACTTGAACTGCGTGACCTTGTTCATCACCATATCTTTGAACGCACCGCTGAACCGAGGGACACCGTTTGGGTTGACCAACTTGGCTAGACCGTAGGCATCTACTGGGGACTGCGATGCGGGTGTGCCCGTCAGAATCCACAGCCATGTGTCGGGGTTGATGAGGCTGCTGATCACCTTCCATCTACGTGTCTGAGGATTTTTATAAGCGTTGCCTTCATCAATGACCACCAGATCGAAGTCACCCTTGCGAAGCTCTTCAGCGACGATCTCCACACCGTCGTAGTTGATGACTACAAACTCAGCATCCCCCCGGACAATCTCTGCGCGTTTCTCTGGCTTGCCATGCGCCACATCGACCCGACGGTGCATAGCGAACTTGAACAGGTCAGCCCTCCATGCGGCATCCATGATGGACAGCGGACAGATGACCAGTATCCGTTTAACCTTGCCAATCGTCATGAGGTAGTCAGCCGCCCAGATGACTGATGCTGTCTTGCCAGTGCCCTGCTCGTTGAAACAGAACGCACGGCGGTGCATCGTGAGGAAAGATGCTGTGGTCTTCTGATGCTCAAAGGGCTTGTTAAGCCCGGGCCACTTGTACTTGCCAAGGATGGGAGACGGCGCGTCGATGCGTAGGTTCTTGAGGATGAGAGATTCCTCCAACCCCCAGTTGACTAGCACCTGCGCTACGCTACCGTTGTCCTCCAGAACCTTGCTCTTAGGAATCACCGTAGTGATCCGGTCTGGGTTTCGCACTGTCAATAGCAGTGCCTTGTTATCAATGATCTCCATGCACTCTCCAATACCGTTGCACTCTAAACGCGGTGTTTAGAGGAAAATAGTGCCCCGTCTTTCCGGGGTGTCCGTCAGTTCCCAACCTTGGAACTACTTCCAAGAGAAAGCTGGTTGTGCTGACTGGTGCAGTTGTCTCCATGAGGGCCGCTACGGCCCGGCGTACCTATCACCCTCACCTTACGTCGGTACACTCACTCCAAAATCACTTCATCGACCTGTCGGCGTTACGCTTGAACGACCGGTTCTTGCTCGGCGCTTCAAGGCGCACGCCTTGTTTGTTACTGCCGCCCTTGCTTAGGGCTTTCACGTGGGCCACATCTTTGCCAGTGCGGTCCACGCCTTTCTTGTCCATCGCCCTACGGGCGCGTTGGCGCTCCATACGGGCTTCATGTGCACCGGGGCGCTTCTTCTCAAGCTGCCACTCATGCTTAGCGTCCCGATCCGCTTTGTTCTTATACGGCATCATTCGCTCCTTCCATTGTGACTACAAGATAGCACCGGGCACCATGCTTTGCAAGAGAAGTTCTTCTTGGGGTTGAACACTCCGGTCTCATACGCGGTTTCACGTGAAACAATCGTGCCGTCAAGCTCTGCAAAGATGTTGTAGCCAGAGTCAACTTCATAGTTAGATTTGACCAGATCAGCCGCCACAACGAACAGCAGGGCCGACTTCACCGTTTTCACTTCTGGGAACCGCGCAAACACGCATGCCGCCATGAGGGCTAACTGCTTGGTGTCTGCATATCGTGAGGACTTGCCTGTCTTGTAATCTACCACCCGGGCTTCCCCGGTCTCGTGGTTCACAATGATCAGATCAGCTATGCCTCGGTACCACACATCTGGGTCGAAGAACTCGCAGGCAACCAACCGCCCATGACTCTTCTTAAGTCCCATCTTGAGTTCGCAGAATCTCTCACCGGGGATGCGCTTTAGTTTCTCCAACAGGGGGCGCATGTATTCATACTTACCCGGAACGGGGGTGCCATCCCGCATGAAGTTCTCAGCGGCAAGGTGTACGTCCTTGCCGTACATCATCGCCTCACTCTCAGGCTCCTTGATGTCCTTAGCCACCCGTAGGTGGTAGTACTTCTTGGGGCACTGGTCGAACAGCGTGATGCTGGAGTAACTCCATGCGGGGGGTTTCTTCACTTGCGCATCTCCTGCATGTGCTTGACCGACATGATGGCGGTGCGGACATCGACGAGGGCTTGCTCCAACTCCTCCAAACCTGTTGCCATGCCATGATTCAACAGCGCCTCATGGGCAGCCCTCAGGTGGCGCTCAGCCATCATCATTGGATATGCGTAATCAATCAGTTCAACAGTCTCCATAGCTTTTTCCGTATCCAGATTCACAGTTCAGTGGGATGCCTTTGGCCCATGCGGGAACGTGGCGCATGCACTCCATGACATAGGCAGCAGCTTCTTCAGCCTCAGCCTCTGGAACAACACACGCCACAGCGTCATGAACAGTCATGACTACCTTATACCGCTTAGCAATCAAAAGCATTTGCTCACCAATGATGCAACGCGCCAATCCCTGACAGATGTTCTCCGTCAACTTGCCGCCGTACAGCTTGGTGGTTCCCTTGCGGGAGTCATAAATATACTGGTCTTTGCCGTCCTTGTCTCGCATTTTTCGCAGGCCCGGATACCGCTGGTACATGCCGTTTGGCATGAGGACTCCTTCCGCATGCACTGCGATCACGCCCTTCCTACCCCACAGCGCAGACTTGCCTTTTGACATAGCTTCAATGAGCCCGCTGCCGGTCTTCCATAGCGCAGGGATCCATTGAAATGTTTCCCTATATTGATTGATGATGCGGGACGCCTCGTCGTCGGTAATCTCAACTCCGAACGTCTTTAACTGCGCTTTGAATTTGGCTGACCCCATGCCGTAACCGCTACCTAGAATCGTAGTCTTGCCCACGAACCGCTCCGGGTCGGTAATCTCCAGTACGTTCTTGCCGTAGATGACTGATGCCATGATCTTGTACGGGTCGTACTGCATGTCCTTCTTCTTGACTCCAGCGGCAATCTCAGCGTTGTTCTTCTCAAAGAACTCCACCAGATCATCTTGCCCAGCAAACCATGCCAGCACCCGCGCTTCAATCTGCGAGGAGTCACAGTCGATCATCACATGGCCTTCAGGCGCAAGGATGGCGCGTTTCAGGGTGCCTGCGTTCTCACCCCGGCTTGGGAAGTTCTGGAAGTTGAGCTTGTCAGCCCCACCCCACCGCCCCGTGTGCGCCGCGTAGTAGGAGAGAGGTACAGGTATCAAGCCTCTGTCGGCTATCCCCAGCAACCGCTCGGTGCGCGTCTCCTCCAACGTGGTCTTGTTACCCAGTCGAGCGGCAACCAACGCCTGCACTCTTTCATCAGGGTGCTCAGCCAGCGCCTTGAACCCTTCGTCACTCTTAGCCATCGCCAGAGCTTCTTTACCAGTTGTGAGAGAGACCTTAGTGGGCGGCTCCACACCGAACCCGCGCAACAGTTCCGCAAACTTCTGGTTGGACATGAGGTCGTCAAGGCTGGCCCCGGCATCTGCCATGAGCTTCTCCTTCCTGCCCCGCACTTCAGACAAGTGCTTGGTGAGCAGCCCTTTATTGAGTCTGAGTACAGGCTCTGTAAACATCCTAATAGTCAGGTCGATGAGCTTGAGCTCATTTTTCTGCACACACGGGAGAAGTTCTAGAAACAACTTGTAAGTCAGCGCAACGTCATTGCAGCAGTAACCGGCGTACGCTGAGAGTTCAAGTCGAGTGAAGTCCTGCCTGCGCTTATTGATAGCGTCCAGCACCTCCTTGCCCTTAGCTCCCAGCTTATAGTGTTCCGCCAGCTTGGCGAGGCTGTTGCCCACCTCAGTCCCATGCAGGGCACGTGCCATGCTCAGGGTGTCAGCGATGGCGTACGGCTTGATCCCGAAGTGCCAGTTAAGGATCGCCATATCAAACAGCGCGTTGTGGGCCAGCGCCATGGACTTGTTCCAAGGGAATTGCATGAGCCACTCCTTGGTCTTCTCCTTGGTACCGCTGAACCACTCCGGCTCACCATCATCCACCTGCACCGACACACCGACCACCTCAAAGCGCGGGTCACGGATGTACTCCTCCGTTGTCTGCGTCTTGAAGCCTAGATCGGTGCTGGTGTAGTAGGTCTCAAAGTCAATCGTTATAACCTGCACTGACCCTCCTAAAAATTCAACTCAAAAAATGCGGCGATGTGTGCCTTGAATTCATCCTTGGAAAAAATTCTGCCTTCCACATCGTCGCAGGTGATCCCAAACGTATCGGCGTCCAAGTCCCAAACTTCATACTCACCAAAACGTATGGCAACGTAAACAGGTTTGGCTTGCTTGCCTTGCTTGAGTTCATCCACTAAACGCCCCCTTCAACTCCTTATAGATTTCCTTAGCCTGTATGAAGTTGATAGCCTGCAATATGTCCATGGGTGTGTAGCCACTCAAGTCAAGCCGAAGAGGGATAGTGCGGGAGACCACCTCGGGTTCAACAGGGACTGGCGCATTAAAGGGCAACGGCATCTGCACCCTATCCCGCTCCTCCTGACGTTGCCGGGCCTTCTGCGCTTTGACTTCACGCGCTTTCTCCAACCGATCTTGCAGTACCTTCACGCGCTTGCGCCTTGCTATACGCAGGTTCTTAGCTTCTTCATAGCTATTGAAGAAATACGCATACGTGGAGCGATTGCCTTTGTGGGTAGCGATTTCACGGCGGACATAGAAGTCCTTGAACAGCGAGGAAATCTGTGAGGACAACGCGGCATCCGTTTGACTAGGATGTTTTTTGCACATGATGTCTTTGAGTTGCACTCCAGTAATCCCCGGGTTCATTTGGATCAAGTGCAAAAGCTCAGCGCGGATGGTCTTGAACTGCGGCTCCAAGTGCACCTCCTGCGGCTCTTCTTTTTCGATAGGGGCTATCTCATCCAAGGTTTCGTTCCACTTAGCCACGACCTTCTTCATCTCTTCACTCATAGATCCCATGATTAAACTCCTTGTAGCATCACTAACACCTCCTGAACGAAGTTCAGGTTCTCTTCATTGACCACGATGGCAGTACCACCGTTGTCTCTGATCTGTTGTAGGTTGCGCTCTTGCAAGGCAGTAGGTTTGTTGTTCCCCGCTTTGCACTCAATGGCCAGAAACTGGCTGTTGCAACACGCAATAATGTCTGGTATCCCGCTGGCTCCATAGCCACCCATCACGGGGTAGAAGTAGTACACCCCTGCCGCTTTGAGCATGGCGACCACCTTCGCTTTGACCTTGGCCTCTGGGGTCATGCTTTCTCACTCCTGTATTTCCTGCGCCATGCCCGAACGGACTTGGTGTCTACGTTGTAGTGGTTGGCTACGTCTTGGATGGTTCCTTCTGCCATAGCCACTTCCCTCTGTTTTTCTTCGTGCTCCTTCTTCTTGCCATCGTGAGTGTGGATAAGAACCTCCTCAGTTGTGAACCGATGCAGGTTGCCGCACTCCCGTACTCGTCGGGGTAGTCGTGTTTGAATGACTCGGCTCCATGCGTTGCACTGAGGGCAGTTCATTACACGGGCCTCCCAGCCTTTGAATAGATCGTGAATTGCCGGACACTGATGGTGCTTTGCACCGACTTGGCGGACAGGTTGGGGATGGTGCCAAGGGAGATGCCCATGGCCCGGCTACGCTCAACCACCTGCGTCTGGCTCTGCGACATGGTTGCACCATGCCCCCTGAAGTGAGCGTCTTGCAAGAACACGGATGGACTGTGGTCGTGCTTCCACATGAAGGGGCTGTCCGATGGGCAGCGGCATTTCTTAGCGGTCATTTCAAACCTCCGTGCATCGACCACTCAGGGGCCTTCTCCGTCATGAACACCCCCTCGGCCCGGGTCAGT
>Ga0181343_1000374_pt1 | contig 19991 bp, 32 predicted proteins | sample Su13VDMLBSD_FD_130110 | JGI IMG/M metagenome (GOLD analysis project Ga0181343, IMG submission 130110) | Freshwater viral communities from Lake Michigan, USA - Su13.VD.MLB.S.D | ecosystem: Environmental > Aquatic > Freshwater > Lake | place: USA: Michigan | collected 2013-07-15 | reverse complement strand
AACACGAAGCACGGCGAGAGCGCCTCGAAGCGTGAAGCAATCCATCACAATCGCAGATACACGCTCTGCCTTCTCGACGGCATCTCCGATGAATGCAAGGCCATCCTTTGCAGGCATTCCAGATGCCTTCACGATGGACAGCGCCTTTTCTCGCTCGTATGCCACATGCGCCTCGACAAGCGCCATGCGCTCGCGCACGGTCAAAGGTCGCAGTCGATACACGCGACCGCCCTCTTCAATCTGAAACGGTGCAACGCTCATCTCTTCCTCTTTCTGAGTTCAGCGAGGAACTCATCTCCGTTGGTAACCAAAGATCGATCAGCAGCGCGACGCACAGAGTACGAGTCCAGATCCTTGAGGGAGATCTCGCTCGCGTTCATCGCAGCTCGAACTGCCGTCTCTTCATCGATCCTTCCTGGCGCGATCCTTCGATTCACGACGCGACCGTCGACTGTCACGAGCGTGACGATCCAGTCGGTATCCGAGGGGCCAAAGAGGCCCATCACTTCCTCTGGTCTCGCGATGTTCATAGATCAGACAAGCCAAGAAACCACAGGAGCCGTTCCGTCAGCGTTCTCGAAGTTTACAGTGACAGTCGAATCTCCGTTGCGATCGCTGTTGAAAGCGAATGAAGAGAAGATGCAGTTTCCAGTGATCTTCGCGTCGGTAGTTCCAGCGCCATCGTAGAGCGTCAAACTCACAGCAGGACGCGTTGAAGTTGTGTCTTGAGCGCTCATCATCACATTTGCCGTCGATGTTGAACTTGTCGATGCACTCGAATCGATACCGATTGTCGCGTTGAGCGTTCCGGTGAGATCGAGCATACCGAGGCGCTTTCGCTTGCCGGTATCACCGAATCCGGTTTGATCTGTCACGACGCGGTTGATGGTGGCCGCGTAAGAGCGCACTTTGAAGAGTGTCTGCGCCACGCTGTTGACCGTGTACGAGAAGTTTCCGTCGTTGCCTGTGATGTATGTATCAATGGCCATGGTTCATCCTTATGTGTCGTGCGCTATCGCTCTGTACCTTTCAACAATCGACCAAGAGTCGTCCTCGAATGAGGGTACGCCTGCTTCGACCTGCGTGAATCGAACTCGGTCATACCCAGTGACCGATGTCAATGGTGTTGAAAGCGCCGTCGCGAGCGCTGCTGCTGCCGTGTAGCCGGTTGTTGTTCCCGCGTTCCCGAGATGAAAGATGAAGTCAAGATCGATTTCAACTCTTCCAACAGCCCCGAAGTATGGAATCGTTCGCACTGCGGTTGCCTTGTAGACCAGCAACGGAGGATTCACATCGGTCGGCCCCTCTTGCAAGTAGATCTTCGATCCGACGATCGTGACCAGTGATGCCGTTGCATCGAGCCGAGAGTTCAACGCGTCAAGAATCGCCTTGCTCATCTAAACCTCCGAGCGATGGCTTCGGAAAAGATCTTCGGAATGGCCTTCGCGATTCTCGGCAGATTCGGTCGAATGTATGGACGCGCTGCGATTTTCGTTCTACGCCGTCTACCAGTGTTTCCGCCATACTCAAGGATGCGAGCGTATGGCACGGAAGATCCGAGTCGCAGAACGGTCTTCTTGGTGTCTTGCTTGATCGAAGCGAAACTATCTTGCGAGACTCCGACACGCTCGACAGACCATGAACCACGAAGGCGATTCGTGTTGACTGCTGGCGACTGGCCTGCCGCGGAGGCTCGGTGATATCCCTTTGCTCGGAGATTCCTTCCGCCTTTCTTGCCTTTCCCGATCCGATAGATACGGCCTGTTCCAGGCTTTGAAAGTTGCTTCTTGAGCAACGCAGATGAAACAATCAAAGAGACCGACATGGCAGACAACGCGGCCTCTTGCATCATGGCTTGAATCTTGAGTTTTTCGATTCGCACCTTCGCGTCGCTCACAGTGAATCCTCCTGCGTTACTTCGATGCAATCGACAACAACCATATCGAGATCTGATCGCGCTCCTGTTTGATTGAGGATCGCTGGATTCGTGACACCAGTGACAAGCCACCGTCGGGCACCACCGAGAATATCGTCTTTGATTTCGTGATCGATTCCTACGCTCGTTCCGCTCTTGAAATAGATCACAGCCGTTGTGCGGCCTTCGAGCCGATCTTGTGCAACGATCTGCGTCATGGATGTCGGCTGTACGAAACCTATAGCCGATGTATAGGTGTCGTAGGTTCTACTTTGCGATCCATCTGCACCATCGCTGTATCTCGGAGCATAAACATAGAGCGTCTTTCCGAATGTATCGATGAGGCTTTCGATACTCATCGGAGCCTCCGGTATCCGTCAAGGATCATCTTCGTCGATGCATCGACTTCCGAAACAGATCGCGTCGAGTACGAGTAGCCACCGAGGCTTTCGCTCGCGAGGCCTGGATCTCGCTTGCGACCTCGGTAAAGGCGCGTCGCCATCTCAATCGTCGCCTGCTGAATGTCGTATGGCACCGCATCGAAACCGCCCGTGTAGTCCACGAGGATCCCTTGATACCTCGAGAGCGTCGGGCCGTAAATGATGCCGCGATGGTAGTCGACCGTATAGTCGGTGAGACCTTCCGTCGGTGCCTCGAGCAAGCATGTCTGCTGCTTGAGATCGCGACCAGCCAACTTGCGAAGGTAGTTCGTCTTTACATTCAGCAGCGCGGATGCCGTGAATCCAGTCGTAGCCGAGATCTGCGCGGCCAGATCGTTCGTCGTTTTTTGAGATGAGAAGTTGATAGTTGTCGAGTGCTCTTGTCCGTTTGACTCCACACGGAATAGATGCACATGAGCATCATCGACCGAGATCGTTGCTGCTGCATCGGTCGAGATTGATGAATTCACGCTCACTACATTGTCGCCACCAACACCAACGAACCGAACATTCGTCACTGGGTTGTGACGCAGCGTGACCCGATTCGCGCCGTAGGTATCTTTCCACTCGTAGTAGCGAGCGGCAACAAAGTTACGAGCGCAGTATCGACGAATGTAGTCACTCGACCGATCGATCGTCGCTTCGAGAATCGCGTCGTCCGTCGTCGTTGTGATTCCGAGAAACGCTTTCAGCGTCGCGAGCGTAACCAGACTGTTCGTCGAGATTGCCATCGGCTCTCCTTGCTGTCTTCTTCGGCTTCTTCGGCGGATCAGTAGAGTTCACGAAGAGCGGAGCCGGCGGTACAGCGTGGCGAGCGTAACCCTTCGAGATGAGATTCTGAGCGACACTCGGAGGAACATTGACAAGCGCTCCAGGTCGAAGATCCATTCTGCTTCCATCTAGTTGAATCGAGCAGTTCCGCAAGATCATCAGAAGGTCATGCATTGTCGCGGCCTCCCGTTATCGTGATAGTCGGTGAGATATTGCGTGATTGCTCGACAGTCTTCTCCAGGCCATGTCACGACATTTTGCAGATGGCCGATGCGAACGCGAGGACAAAGGCAGATGCGTTTTCCCGCCTCTCGAAGTCGATTCCAGAAGAAGATGTCGTCATCGACGCGGCCCTCTCCCCAGTCGCCGTTTGGACTTGGAATACCTTGGAAGAATGGCCGCTTCATCTCTCGAACTGCATCGGTACGAATCAGCGTCAGGCCGAAGTGGCCAGTGTTCATATCGAGAGCATCTGTGAAGAGATGATCTTCTCCCATTTCTTTGAGGAGAGATCCATCTTCGCCGCGCACAGAGAAAAGAGGAGTCTCTTTATCTCGTCCAATTTGCAACGGACAAAGCGCGGCGACATCTGGATTTGATTCCATGACTTGCCACAATCGAATGATGTCCTCTGCATCAAAGATCGAATCGTAGTCCACCGTAAGTATGTACTTTGTTTCTGGACTCTTCAAAGCGATTTCAAAGAGACGCTGTAGACTCTGTCCCCAAAAAACTCCAGTCGCTCGAGTAACTTTAAACCCTAACTTGTGTGCCGCCTGATGTACCTCTCCTTGCGTATCCGTCCAACAAACGCGAGGAAGAGACATGATGCACTCGATGTCCTTCATCGGAAACGATGGCGATGGCCGCGAGAACTTCCGAGCGACTACAGAAATCTTCGTTCGCGTTGGATTCCATGACCAGCCATCACGACCTCTTGACACCTCAAAGCCTGCGAGATTCAGAACGCGAGAAAGTTTCTCTCGATTCCAAATTGACTTCGCGCCGTCACCAAGAAGCATCTCTTCTGTTTCGGCTTCTCCATGCTCATACGCTTTGATGACCCCATCAAGATCTGGAACTTCCAAACGCAACTCGCCGCCGTCTTTGAGTTGATCTGCAATGCCTCGAAGCCATGCAATCGCATCTTCGGTCTTGATCTTTGTGAGACCGTTTCCAATGTCACAGGCGCTCTTCTTTTCTTCCATGTTGTCTCCTGCCGTTGCGGCTCCAAAATGATAGGGCCGAAGCGGGAATTCCGCTCCGGCCCCACAAGAGGAAGAGGACGATTTTCGGATCAACCGTTCACAACAATCGCCGCACCAAACTCGGCAGCAGTCACACAGCCATCCGATGGATTAGACAGCGTGCAAACAATTGCGCCGGTTGTCATCGCGCCATGGCTTCCAGCACCAATCTTGAGGTAACGCTTCCTGCCTCGGAGATCGATGTTGTAGGTGATCTTTGCGAGTCCGGTTGAAATCGCGGTCGTAGTAACTGTGTAATCGGTTCCAGATACGAAACCCGCAATGTTTGCGTGGCCAGAATTACTGGTGTCCGAATGCTGAACGATGTTGTTGGTGACTACGGTTCCGATCGTGTGAGTCGTATTGCCAGTGCCATCGACAAACGAAATCGATGCATACGAGAAACCCACGGTGTCGAATTCTGCCGTCAGAGTTCCAGCTGCGGTTGCAGCGCCAGCAACTGTGATGGTCTTGAAGTTAGGAGCGAGCATGTATGAGATCCTCCTTCGGATCAGAGGGTGAACTTGACCATCGCGCCAGCAGCAGAAGAACCGCCGACATTGGCGCACACAATATCGACGCGCTGAGTACCACGAACGACGCGCTCGTCTTGCTCGAAAGCGTTGAGAGCAGAATCGCTGAACGCGATCGCAGTCGAACGACGATCGCCGAGGTAGCAACCTTGCTGAAGATCTCCAACATAGAACGCAACATTGCCGTCAGCATCTGCCGGATGAGGAATCGCTTGCGTGAACTCGACTGGGTATCCGAGGTATCGCGGTGCAAGACCGTTTGAGAGTTCCGCCATCGTCGCTCCGCCGACGCCGTGAGCAAGGCGCTCAAAGATCGCGTGGAAAGTCGACTTGTTGCAGAAGAACTTCACATTGTTGCGCTGGAAGGCCCACTGCGGAAGGATCGCGAGCGCGCTCGAGATTTCGTCGCGAGTCACGCCTACCTTTGTATTCGTGCTCGAAGTCGCGACTTGGTAGGTCGCGTTCGTGAGAGCATTCTTGAGGCCGACGATACCACCGTACGACGAAGTACCGTCGCCGTTGAAGCCTGCGTCGTCTTCCTTGAAAGCAAACTGGTACGCGATTTCGTTCGCAACATCGCTTGCAAGATCGATCACGCTGTCTTCAAGCAATTCGTTTGAGACAGTGGTCAGCGCGGTCAACTTGTGTGCGACGAGTTGGATCGAGTCGAAGCCCATCGTCGACTCGGTGCCGGCAATCGCTTCACCCACCCAGTACGCGGTGAGGCCAGTATTCTTGCGTGGGATTCGGAGCGTGTCCGATGCCATGCGATAGATCTTTGCGTTTCGACGGAACACGCCGTACTGCTCGCGAAGCGTGACGAGTTCAGCGGCCATCTCGTCAGGAACAAGGAAGCCACCTTGCGAGTTCACGCCTTCAGTGTGTGCCTTGATCTGAATGCCGTGATTCTTGCAGTTGTCTTGGCTCTTCTTGTGACCCATGGTCGCCAAGCACCAAGTACCGAACTTCCAAGCCATTTCCTTCGAGGAGAATGACTTCACCTTGGTCGAGTAGGTTGCAAGCCTTTCCCAAGGCTTCTCATCGACATTGCCGACGACAGAGAGGCCGCGTGGCATCGCGTCGAGACGAGCGGAAACCTCGCGACGAATGCTCTTGGTCATCTCTTCCTTATCTTCTTCCTTCATCATGTCGGTTTCTGGCGCTGCGGCCTTGATGACGACATCGAGGCTCTCAGGATCAACCATCATGCCATCTGCATCGGTGACCATGTAGCCTTCAAGGATGAGCTTCTTCTGATGTGCGACGCCTTCAGCGCCTTTGATCTTGGCAGCGCGATCGAGCGCGGCCTTGAACTGATCGATGTTCATTGTCTTCATTTGAAAAACTCCGTGAGACATCTGCGTCTTTCCCGTAAGGAAGCGTTTCAAGCGAAGTGCCGTAAGCGCGACCGCGGTATCAGAGATAGATGGAGCCGCGAGCGCGAGCAATCTCGCGAGCGACGGCCTCTTCAATCATCGGCTTGCACTTCTTCGCGAATGAGGGCGCAGGGATTGAAATTGAAACCACGGTGCGCTTTGGTGCTTCGATACCAAACCAACGCTTCGCGCCAGCCGGCGAAACGATTCCCTTCTTGACCGCAGTGATGAGTGCTTCAGGATTCGCTTGCAAAGGAGCAAGAGAGATCTCAAGCAACTTCCATCGCGAGTAGATCGTCTTCACGGCATCGCCGTATCGCTTGCGATCTGCATCGGTGGCACGACGAATACCGCCGTCCTCTGGAACATATCCAACAGAGACAGCGCGAACGATGCCTTGGCCGACGAGAGCCGCGGCGACTTCAGGGAAGAACTCTCCTGCGTAGCCATCTGGTCGCTTCGCGAAGACGAACTCTCCGAGGATGTCTCGCTCACGGCGCTTGAGTTGCGTCGTTGTTCCGACAGGCTCGGAGTAGTCGTGATTCCAGAAGAGCGTGGGGTTCTGCTCGAACTCCTTTGAGTTCATGCCGCTCGGGATAAGTACCTCGCCATCGCGATCGAGCGTCTCTGCCGTGATGACAGCGGAGAAGCCTTTCGCTGTTTGCGAGAGTTCCGCACCGAGTGCCTTGCGCTTGAGTTCGGTCTTCATTGTTCAGCGTTCCTTGCTGCTTCTTCGAGTGCGAATTCCGCTTCTTGATCTGCAAGCGCTTCGTCGAGAATGTCTTGATACGCGCCGTCGAGTTTCGGCATCAGCGAACATCGGCAGTTTGGATGCAGAGGAGGGCCATCGATCGACTCGTAATCCGCGACCATCGTTCCGCCGTCTTTCCCTTGGATCTCAGATCCTTGCTCATAGAACGAGCCATCGATATCGACTGCGTTATCCGAGAAAGCCTCCGACGCGGCCTCGCAGAATTCGCACGGATCTGGCGCGAGGAGCCAAGTTTTTCCTGTCACAACTCCAGAGGCCTTCCATGCTTGAACTTCAGCACGACGGCTTGCTCTCTGTGATTCCGTTCGAGCGATCGTCAAGGCGCGTCGCTTGGTCTGGCGCTCTGCGTCGCCTTCAGCCTTGGCCCACTCTTTTACGGTTTCTGCCAGTTGCGGAATCGTCTTTCCTTCCGCAACGCCGTCGCCCAGGATCTCTCGGAAGCGAACTGCTGTGTATCCGTTTACAGAGTTTGCGGCGCGATCCGCTAGACGCACCGACTCGCTCTTCGCGTAGGCTCGAAGATCATCACCGCGTTTTTCAAATGTCGCAGGAAGAGCAGAGAGTTTCTCGAGCGTCTGTTGACCGATGGCGAGACCTGCGAGAAGCGAATCCTCGAGATACGGTCGCAGCGCATCTACAAGTTGCTTGCTCCAACGCTTCGACTTGAGGAGCGTTTCAACTTCCGAAACAAGTTCTTGCGTCGGTGCTGTGCCGGTATTGATCTTCTCGATGATGGCTTTCACCTGACGATCAAAGACCTTGCCGACACTCGATCCAATCTCTTCTTCTTGCTTCGTGATCTTCTCGAATTCGCGTTTTGCGTCTCGCTCGCTCGCCTTCGTGTGAATCAATCGCGGCTGGATCTCATCGGCCTCGATGGCCTTCGTCCATAGCGATTCAAGTGAGATGCGCTCTGAAGGTTTCGCGAGAGGATCGCCGCCGCCGTTTTTCGCGCAGCATCCGCACGACTTCTTCTTTCGCTCGGAGTTGCGCTCGCGCTCGCGATCAAACTCGTCGCGCTTCCGCTTTGCCCATGCGAAGCCGTCATCGCCGCCCCAGCCGTTCCACGCTTGCCATCCCTTGCCCTGCTCGTCCCAAGTCGAGCCTTCCTTGTCGGATTCGTGTCGCTCGAAGTAGGCGACCATGCGGCGGATCGTGTCCTCAGAAAGCGCGACGCGATTTGCGAGATCTCGAGCGCGAGCGATTCCTACTGCCGTCATGCCGCGCTCGGATTCCGGCTTTCGTGCGCGAACCTCGAGCGCTCGCTTCGCATTGTCCGCGACGGACTGCGGAGGCCGCGTATCGATGTCTCCGAGCGCCTTTGTGACCGTAGGAAGAGTCTCCATCAATTCATCCAGCACGAACGATGCAGCGTCTTCGATAGACTTTCCTTCGCTGCACATTGAGTACGCGATCGCAACGGCTTGATCTTGCTCATAGCCTTCATCAAGAAGCTTGCGGATCTTCTCGGATACGCAATCAGAAAGTGCATCCTTCCGATCTGGCTCCGGCATCGGCTCGAAGGTAAGCGCTGCGCTCTGCGGAGGATCATCGAGATCCGGTGCTTGATCGAGCGGCCCGACGAGTCCGTCAGGCTCGGCGTTTGCGAGTCCAAGCGGCGCTGCTGGCGCTGGGCCGCCGAGCGGTTGACCGTTGACGAGAAGCGCGTCAGCCATCGGATCTTCGACGGCCTCCAGTCCCTCGCGCATTCGCGCCTCGTTCGCCGTCATGATTCCGCCGGCCACCATCGAGCGCAACTTCTCGAAGGCGAAGCGCTCGTCCTCAGAGACAGGGTTGTCATACGCGAGGAACGCATCTTCCTCGATGCCGAAGAGCGGGAGAAGATTCTGATTCAGCGTCTCTTCATCCATGCGGAGAAGCGGCAGGATCGTCGTCTGCTTCCATGATGCGAAGCCAACCGTCGCGCTCGCAAGATTCGGATCGTTCGCCTTGAGCATGGAGACAGGCACGCCGAATACCGCGGCGATTTCCTCGACGATCTCTGAACGGCCTGCGAGATCCTTCGGAGGAAATGAAAGCGGCTTCAGATCGATGTCCGCCGTCGTGGTGAGGAAGCGGCCCGTTCGCTTCGATCCGCGGAGCTTCTCGTCGATGGCAACTTCGAGACGCTCGATCTCGTCATCGTGCGCTGGCGACTTCACAACAAGCAGATAGTCTGGTCGCGCTTTATTCGCGAAGAACGCGAAATCCATTTCATGGACGGCTTCGTTCGCCATCGTCGCGCCCCAAGCGGCTTCGACCTTGCCGATGCCGTAGTAGATATCGCTTGGATTCGGCCTTCGGAAATGGATCACTTCATCAGGTGCAAATGTGTTCGAGCGCTTCTGCTCTTCAGTCGCACCGTATCGATAGCCTTTGATGAATGGATCGCCTGCTTCCTGTCCTGGAATGATCTCGACATATTGAGAAGGCATCGTCCAGAGTTCAACTGGAATGCCTCGCTTCTCATCGATGACCGGATGGATGTAAGAATTCCCTGTCAATTCGCCATACAACACACGAAGCACGGTGGCATCGAATCCGTTCTGATACGGATTCACTTTCGACAGCAGCGTAAGGATCGGATGCGAATCCTCGACAACCTCGTAATCGTCGCCGTACTCTGCCGCCTTCGTCATCGCGTAGCGTGATGGAATCTGCTCGAGCGATCCGCTGAGATACGCTTTTGTGCGGCGGGATGCCTTGCGCGTGTTCCAAAGTTTCGTGCCGGCGCTGCGATTCTTCACATACAACCGCAAAGGTTGTGACGCTACCGCGACTGCGTTGAGATTCGCTGCTGCGTAGATCCACGATCGATACGAGGAGACCGCAGCATTCTGCGAGAAAGGCGCTCTCTTCGCTTCTTCTCCGCGAAGTACCGTCATCGTCGAGCGCATCCATCGCTCGTTGGAAAATGCCGCTTTGATTCGTGCGAGTAGATTCATCAGATGACCTTGAGAATGAGCGGCCTTCTTGCGCGTCGAGCAAGAACGGCGAGCGCTAGAGCGCAAACGCCGTCATCGTGACCGACCGTCGCCTCATACGAGACGCTTCTTCCTGAGTATCGGAAACCGAAGGATTCAAGTTCAGCGCGAAGCCAACCGTCTGGAAAGCGAATCTCGCTCGTTGAGATTGCGATTTGCAGTCCTTCCATGAGTTGTTGCTTGCTTTGGCTTGTGAATTTGAAGCCTTCCACACGACGGCAGACCTTGCGAAGATCTTCGACGATCGGATCTCCGACACCTGTCGAGTCAATCTGTGCAGATTTGTCACCGATCAGCCGTGCTAGACGCTCTCTTGTCACATTCCACGGAGCCTGCCACCGATCGAGATGAGCTACGCGACCTTCGCTGTCGAGGCCAATGATGACAGTCCAATCTTGAGACTTCGCAAGATCCACGCCATAGCATTCAACTGGAGCCGTTGAAAGAGGCCCAATGCAAGCGCGGATCGCGTTGATACCGAATGGGTTTCCGCCGTCCTCAGCCGGCACGCCCTCGAACTCTTGCGCGAAGATTTCCGGCGGAAGCATGCGCTTCGCATCTCGAATCTCGTCGGGATCGATGAAGGGATTCGCAACGCTTCCGATGCGAAACGCTTTCCAAGCGCCAGTGGTATCGGATTCGGCCTCGAGGAATAGCCTGTGGAAGTCACCTGTTCCCTTGGGAGTCCCTAGGAAGAGTGCGCTTCCCCTGCGATCTGCGAGCGTTGGTCGCATCGATGCTCGCCATGCCTCGAGCAGATTCGGAGCGAAGCCAGCTTCATCGATGACGATTCGATCGTACGAACGGCCACGGCCTGCATCGACATCTTCAAGAGTCCAAAAGTCAATCGATCCGCCCGTTGCGAATTCCATTCGCTTCTCGACGCGATCATGGCGCGTAAGAATCGGCTTGAGCGCTCGCTCGAACTCGCGAACTGGATCAGCGAGGTACTTATACGACGGAGCGAACCAACCACACTTCCTACCAAGTATGGCAGTTTCGATCCCCAGTTGCATACCGAAGGTTGTCTTTCCCCAACGCCGACCAATCTCAAGCACGGAGAATCGAGCAAGGCTTCGGTATACCTCGCGCTGCGAAGCATGTAGGACAGATTCAATAGATGGAATCTTGATCTTCACGCAGTATCCGCGAGCGCAATCTTCGGAGCGATTCGCTCGATCGTGACGACCTCCTCTCGCCTCGTCTCGTCGATCTTGTCACGCTGGCCGAGGTACTGCTTGCCGAGCCAAATGAGCATCGGCACAGAGCCTTCCTTCGCTTTCTCGTATTGCCATCGGCGAAGCGACATTCTCATCTCGTCGTGTCCCTTGTCGATCTCGGCGCGAGCGCGACGCTTGATCGTTGGCTCCGATACACCGACGATCTTCGCGATCTCTGGGATCGTGCATCCGATTCGCGCGAGAGACTGTACGAGAGAGAGATTGAAGTCGACGCGAGGACGGCCCATCATTTCACCTTGCGATGCCTTTCGGAAATGATCTTCGGCGCGAGTTTATTCCAGTTGATTGAGTGATGCAGCCGCGCATGAACATCCTCAAGAACGCTGACCTTCACGGCTGATGGGACCATCATCACCGTGTAAAAGGACTTTACATATGTGCCAAGGTCGAGGTACATCTCCGTAAGGCCACCGGACTTCTGCTGCGTCTCCGCCTGGCAAATGTGTGTTCGCATAATCGTGAAGAAGAGGTCGCCTCGCTGCGTCAGCGTGCAGTAGGTATTCACATCGTCGTTCATTCGACCCACGAACTGAAATGGCCTATCGACGCTGCATACAAAGGTATTCATCGCCTTCCGCGTAAGACCGCAATATCGCTTCTTGCCTCCGATGTGATCGCCTCCCTGACTCAGGCACACGGAGAGCGCACCGCTCGTCTCAAGGAAGTCGACCATCGCAGAGAAGAGTTCGTCGGCGTTCTGGCATTTGAACGACCCGTATTCCATTCCCTTGCCGTATCGAGTCATGATCGCGCCGTAGTCGTCGTCCAGTTCGATGAAGTACTTGTACCCCAGTTGGCGAACGATCTCATGACATCGGTTTCGTGCGAAGATGACAGAGTTGCGCTTCCTCTTGTAGTTGTCTCCAAGATCGAATGTGCCATCCATCTCAGACTTGTTGAACTGGATGACCTCGTTCCCGAACTTCTTCCTGTACTCGTCAGCGGTCTTGTCCTCGTCGTCGATGACAACAAAGATCGGACCAGTATAGTTGCACTTCTTGAGTAGACTGTAGGTCTTCACATTGTCAGGTCGGCCATGACTCAAAATCAATGCGCAGAAGTCGTTACGCATTGTTTTCATCCTTGTCAACCAATGCCTCGATCTTGTCGTTCAACCTCACGAAGCCGAGTTCGACCGCACGATTGAAGTCGATAATAACGAGTGCCGAATCCTCGAACAGTCTTTGAATATTCGGATCAGAATGTGCATAGTATTCAGCGATACGTGCGTAGTTGAAGACGATGTGCCTCGTCGAAGCCATGCGAAGGAAAGACGATATTTCCTCTGGCAGTTCAGCCTTATTGATGGCCTCGATTAGACGATCATGCCTCTGCCGATCGCACAGGTCTTGGATCCGTGGGCATTCTCCTGTGATCTCGTAGACGGGCGATGTGACCTTTGTGCTGTACTGAGTCTCAATATCGCCACCGGAGGTGATTCGATCTAGTTCCTCAGCGTCGAAGCCCGTCGCGACCGCGAGTTCCTCGTCTTCGATCTGAAGAGCCGCGAGTGTTTGCGCGAGCGCGTCGTCGTCCCACTCCGCAAGTTCCGCCGTTCGGTTGTCAGCGATCGCGTACGCCGTCGCTTCGCTTCCCGCGAGTGACGAGCGCACGATGCGAATCTCTTTCCATCCGAGCGCTTTTGCGGCGGCGAGCGTTCCGTTGCCAGCGCGAACGACACTGTTTGCGTCGACGACGATCGGCTTCTGCTGGCCAAAGCGATTGAGGCTTGCTTTGATCGCCGCGAGGTTCTTCTCGTCGTGCTTGCGGACATTCGCAGGATCGAAGGTCAGCGAGTCGATATTGACCGTTTCTACTTTCACGAAACATCCTCCTCAAGATCCGCGGGCTGTGCCTTTGCACGCTCGAGAAACTCGATCTGCTCAATACACTCGGCTTCGTAGCCTTGAATCAGCGCCTTCGCGATCTGCCTTGCGTTGCGAGCGTTCACGAAATCGGGATGAATCCACCAGTCCTCAACTGGAACCATGTTGCCGCTTGTCGAGCTGACGGCGAGCATGTGAACATCATGCGCGACGCATAAATATCCACGGCTCTCCATGATGCCGCGCATCGCTGCTCGGATGTTCTCGTTGCCTCGATACAGATCATGCTCGACGCAGGCGACGGCGAACTTGACGCGATCGAGAGGGAGCGTCACAAGTCTTTGGAGCGTGAGCGTTGGAGGCTCAAGATCGAGAGAAAGAAAGTCAATCACGCCTGCGCTCTTGCGAGCGATCTCAAGCAGAGTCAGATCAACATGTAGACCAAATGCATCTCTGAAGATCTTATTGTCTTCGCTGCGTTCCTTCACCAAATCATCGAAGGTCGCGATGTCTGCAAGGATGCCACGCCATCCACGCTCTTCGAGCATCTTCGTATTGCTTCCGTGTGATGGATGACCTGCACCGAGATCGACGAATGTTCCCGTGTTCGATCTTCCTCGGCACAGCCATGCGAAAAGATCTTGCCTCGCCTGCGAGTATGTCTTCAGTTCCTCTCGTTCCATGATGTCTCCTATGCCACCATGATTTCATCTCGACGAGCCTGCGTCAAGATGGAGATCGCGACAAGGTAATCCATGCCGGCAATCGTCATCGGGTCGCCTGTATCCACTTCCTGCGCCGCCTGTGCGAGAGTCAAGAATCGCCAGCAAGTCGCGTCAATCGCGGCCCGAGATCGCACAAGTTCCAATTCTGCATCTGTGAATCGTTGCAGAAACTGAAACGATGTGAAACGCTGCGGAGCGAAATCCCAACCGTTCCACTGTAGACCGACACGGCACGGCAGATCATCGATCTTCACCGAAGACGGCGGACGAACATCCGCAGAGACGATCTCGATGACGATGTTGCTCAAATTCAGGACGGCCCATCTCATCGCGACACCTCCTGCTCGAATGTAAGGAAATCCGCGTACATGGGTCGCGCCGTTGTTCCGAGCGCTTTGACGCTTCCACAGAAGATCCCGCATGGATTCGATGTTCCTGTTGGAACAGAAGCACCGCTGATCGTCGCGACGAGCGATCTATTGATGTAGAACTGCACTGGGCCGCCGCTTCGAGCAAGTCGCAATTCAAGCGTGTACCAAGTATTCACGGCTACCGTGATTCCGGTGTCAGCCGTTGAACTTCCTCCGGAAGTTTCCGAACAATAGGCTTGCCACTTTCCAGAGTTTAGATTGTCTCGATATCGAAACTGTGCTGCGATCGTTGGGGATATTGAGGTCACAAGATTTGTGAACCCAACCTGTATCGAATATCGATTTGTGCCGTCGCTCAGATTTGATGGAGTCTTGATCGCTGCTCGAAGCGTCACCGTCCCGCTGTTGAATATCACCGAATCCGCCGTTGCGGTTCCGATGCTTGCTCGGCCTGTTGTTGTTGATCCCTGAGTCAGCGTCGCAAGACCAAAGCGATTTGTCTCAGCGATGGCCGCAGTTGTGAATGTGACTGCTGCTGCAGTTCCTGAAACTGATGTCGTGAACGGTGCAGCGGAATCAAGATCAGACGCGAGAAAGACGCTCGTCTTTGGATTGAATCGATCTCGATCGCCTGAGAAATTGCGAATCATGCGCCTCTCGCCTTCTTATATCCGTGCTGCTTCTCGAACTCCTCGAGCATGTCTGGGTGAACTCGACGATGCCTAGATTCAGGAATCCGAACGCCAGGAATCACGCCTTTATCGATGAGCCTTGCTGCATGATTGAGGCTGATTCCGATTCTCGCTGCCACCTCTCTAGTCGTGAGCCACTTTGTGACTCGATCGCATGGCTTATCAAGTGAATGCATGAGGCGGTTTCTAGCCTTCATCGATCCAACTCTCTATCGATAGCCTCGACGAATGATGGCGGTACGAGATACCAACCCTCTGGGATCTCGACCGTATTTCCGCTGATGATCCATTCTGTGCCGTTCGAGGTATAGACGCGGCCTCGAACATTTGGCCCGATCCGAACTGGAGACGATTCAGGAACGAGGACCGTTCTTGGAGCGCAACCTGCGAAGACGAATTGCAGCGCGAGTAAGAAGAGCGCGATCTGATTTTGCATCTGTGGCCTTTGTGCTTTGCTCTGCACGGCGCTCGAGGAAGCCAATGATCGCCGTCGCGAAAGCGAGAAGAATTCGTTCAAGCATCTTCACCCTCAAGCGCTCGGATTCGTGCTTCAAGTCGCTCGATGGTATCTGCGGCCTGCTTGAGTTCGTCTTTGACTTCAGTCCAGAACGAGTACATAGGAGCGTCGGAAATCACGCGTATCCGTTCGGATACGGTCTCGGCCCGAGCCATGCGAGCGCGGAGTTCGAGATTCGCGGCAAGCAGGTTCTCGAGCTTCTGCGTCATCGAATGCCTTCTTGCTGTGACGAGACCTTCGCGTCGCGAGCGAAGATCAAGCCGAGGCCGGCCATCACGGCAGCGGCGACGCTACCCCAATCTGCAACGGTCACTGGATCTCCATCAAGTTCAGACTTGAGCGCGGCAGCGAGCGCTACCACGATCGCGAGAATTCCGGTGGTTGTAGTCTTCCAAGATGCCTTCGAGATCATGTGATTCCCTTTCAATCGATGATGATTTCTATGGTGTCAACACTCGACGACGCGATGAAGAAAGACGAGATGTCAACTTCGCCGAGATCCTTCCACGCGCCGGCGGGGACTTCGATTCGCGGATTGTGCGCGAGGTTGAGTCCGACATATGCGTTCGCCGACTGCGGATACACCTTCACGCGGCGAAGCTCTCCGGTGCGACTTCCGCTCAAAGCGAGAGCCGGAGCCGGATTCGCGAATATGTTGAGGATCGTCTTCATGTTCAATCCACGATGAGTGCGATGGTGACTCCTACGCCAGACGCGGTCACATGCAGCTTTGAGAGATCAGTTTCACCGATGTCGAGCGCGGTATTCGCAGGAACGGTCACGACTGGCGACATGCCGCTCTCGAGTCCGATTGTGACGGCCGTGCCGCCAGTCACGGCGATGATGCGTCGAAGATCTCCGAGTTGAGCATTCGCGTCGACTCGCTGTGCCGTTACATTGGAATAGCTGATGATCCGTTTCATTTGAACCTCCGCTCGATCATATCGAGCCTTCGTTGAATGTCTTCAAGAGTCTTCGCGTGTGTCGCGTCTGTGACCGCGGCGCTTGCCTGCGCTCGAGCGAGATCATTGACGGTCGCCGCGAGTTTGTCGATGTCCGTCCTTGCTTCGTCGATCGCTGCCGACTTCAACCCAAGCGAATAGACCAGCGTCGAGAAGCCGACGATCATGGTCGCGATCTGCCCGATACCGATGGCCGTCGTGAGGCCACTGCGCTTTTCATCTGCCATGCGGAGTAGATCGGCTTCTCGATTTGATCTCTCGCGTTCTCTTTTTATATGGCGGATCAAAAAGGCCGACGCGGAGAGGAGGCAACCGCGTCGGCCCAGAGGCGAATGCTAATTCACAAGCCACAGAACGAAGAAGAGAATACTGAGCGATCCACTGATGACACAAGCCGCACCGACGAAGATTGCAAGCGTTTCCCGCCGTGCTTCTTCGATGGTCGGCTCTTCCCAAGGGTTCTCAATCCATTCTTCATCATTCATCGTCTTCATCCTCATCTTCGATTTCGTCTTCCGGTTCTTCGATGGCGTTGATCTTCTCTCGGATATATCGCATCAGACCGTGAACGGTGAGCATATTTCCGATGGCCGTTGAGTTGATCTCAGTCTTCCGCTTTCGCTGTCGAGTCCAAACGATGACGATAGCGTCGGCTCCGATTGTTTCGATAGCCTCTCTCGCAAGTTGATCCATCGTGGCCGCTTCGATATCGCTCGCCTTGAGCGGCTTCGGTGGCTCAGGTCTTGGATCGTCGCTCGTCATTTGGCCGGCTCCAGACTGTATCGAATTCTCTTCGATTCGCTCTTGTCACCGATCCAAACCTTCAGCCACCACGCGCCGAGACTTTGCGGCATGAAGCCTTTTTCGACGGCCCAGCCTTCTCCCTTGAGAGTGTCCTCTTTGTAGCCAGGCGATTTGATGTGCGTTTGCTCGTCGCGAGTAACTGTGTCTTCAGAGTTCAGCCTGATTCGAGCGAGAGAAAGATAGAACTCTGTATGCGTGTGTCCACTCCACACGATGTCCGCGTCTGGGTACGAGATCGCCATTCGATTCGATTGAATCACACCACGCGTTACTGGTGCAGATCCACCGAATCCGTGGTGATATGCGATGGCGATATTTCCGAATCTATGGCCCCTGCGACTGACGCGAATACGAACGAAGCCTTGGTAGGTTCCGATCTGCAAGAGCGGTGCGTGAGGCTTGAGCCGAGCATAGAGGCGCTCGGTGAGATTCGTATCGTTGTGCTTCGCGACCGATGTTTCGTGGTTTCCTGGCGACATCAACAGCCAGCGCTCTGCGTATGGCTTGTATCGCTCGTATGCGACATCAATGAGCCGATCTAGGTATGGCCCGTGCTGATACTCCTCGCGCAGCGCGGAGCGATCTGCTCGCTTGTCGTATCGACCTTGCATACAGTCGAACAGGTCGCCGATATCAAGTATGTACGCGTTCAGCGCGAGTGCCATCTTGAGATGGCGCTCCTCTCGATCACGATCCGCGCCTACTGCGTCATGGTGTGCATCTGATCGAAGAAGAAAGTAGATCGGTTCAGAAGGATTCTCTGCGTTCTGTTCAACATCGAGAACGATGACATTCGGAGCTTCGAGACGACTTGCGGCCTTGCGAGTCAATTTCCCTCCCCTAGGGTATCTCCCCTATCCGAGCGATCTTCGCGGCGAGAGTTCTGATGTGCGTCAACTCGACGAGCGCGAAGAAGCGCGTGTCGCCATCTTCACGAAGCAGCACTACGGGGATTTCGCCTTCCTTAGCGTCTTCCTCTGCTTGCTCCATGAAACGAAGAGCCGAGTGTGCGGCTCTTGCTTTCACCTCGAAGTGAACGCCTTCGAGAGTTGTCTGTAGGTCTGCGTCGCCGGCTCTGCCGCAGAATTGCACGGATCGCCTCGCTTCACAGGAAAGCGCCGAGGAGACGGCCTTTGCTGCCTCTCGCTCGACGCGTTTCCCTTTCTGTCTCGAGTGTGATCCCATGTCGGCTCTATCGGTCAGATGCCGCGATTCCGTGCTTCCTCGATCTCGAGTGATCTCATCGCAGAGAGCATGAGTTCAAGATCCCTGCGAGTCAGGATGATGAGTGCCAGCGAAGATCGATATCCGAACTCGTCTGGTCTGTTTGATCGTAGACCGAGTTCCGCTTCGTGATGCGTATCGATTCGGATCTCACCGACGATCTTTGCTTTGTGATCGTCAGGCGAACACCCTACGACCTTCATGCATTCTCCGCGGTGTTCCGGCGAAATGAATTCAACCTCGTTGTCGAGTTCGATTGTGATCATGTCAGCCTCGCTTCGTCGCGTTCCTTCCGGAGCCGCGCCACGATGTCATCGGTCATCGGAATCCTCCCCTCGGTAGCAGTCCCAGCCGCGTCGTTTTGCTTCCTTACGCGCCTCGGTTTCTGCGTTTTCTGACGGTCGATACATCCACGCCCAAGTCATACACGCGTCACACCTCGCATCGTCGCGCTCCTTCCGCAGCCGCTCGATTTCGTCGGAGGCTTGCCAAGTCAGATCCTCGCAGCGCGTGAACGCGTCACGGTGTAAATCGTTCAGCGATTCATTTTCAGCGAGTTTCTTTGCGTGATGGTTCAAAACGCGCAGCGTGTCCACGATGTCATCGGTCATAAGTTTTTCCCCATGTGTTCAAGATACTTGAGGAAGATGGCTCTCTGGCATTCGGTGATGATCTCAAAGTCTTTCTTGCTTTTCGCATCGCTGAAAGTCTCGTACAACAAGCCGAGCATCGATCGCATCTCACGAAGAAGTGGACTCGCATCCTCCCATTCCTTGAGAAGCTTCTGCTTTTCCTCTGCTGCTTTCTTGTATCGATCACGCTCGAGAGCGGCCTCCTCAGACATGCGAGTGTGATTGTCTTTCAACTTCGCGAGGATTTCGACTGCTTCTTCTTGCACCTGTACCTTGTACTCGTCTTTGAACGCGACCCATTTCGGATCGACTGCAAGGATTGAGACCAATTTATCTAAGAGCGCGACTTCCCTGTCCGTGCTTTGAAAGTTGTATGCAACGCGCACAGCGCTACCAAGCGCCTCGCGAAGGATCGCGTCCATGCGATCATCAACTTGCAGATTCTTCTTGCTCATCACTTCTCCTCTTTCTTTCGCATGAATTCCAACTTCGTCTCGGCCTTGCTCAAGAGATCGATGCAGATCGAATGCTCTGAGTCTGGCTCACGATCGTCTTCGTGAAATCTCATGTCTTTGATGAGTTCTCGCACTTCGAGAACAAGTCTTCGCACTTCCTCGATTTCCTCTTTCATCGTGCCTCCTTGATGCACATGATGCGCTGTGCGCGGCCAGATCGAGCCGTTCGCGTCTTGCCTGTTGGTACGATCACACCGAGCCTGAGAAGATCCGAGCAGCGCTTCCAAGCGCCGTCGAATCCTGCTCGGTCTCCTGCTTCTTCAGCCGTCAATCCTGTCGAGCCAGCCTCGCGAAAGAGCGCCGTGAGTGCTGCTAGTTGTCCGTTCGCATCGAGTACCTTCGCGGCCCGCTTCGATGTCGCTGGATCGCTCGAGCGAGCGAGAGGAGAGAAGAGGCTATTCGGTGGTGCGATGAATGCCTCAACGCGAGGTTTGTCCTCCTTTT
>Ga0181343_1000373_pt1 | contig 20014 bp, 34 predicted proteins | sample Su13VDMLBSD_FD_130110 | JGI IMG/M metagenome (GOLD analysis project Ga0181343, IMG submission 130110) | Freshwater viral communities from Lake Michigan, USA - Su13.VD.MLB.S.D | ecosystem: Environmental > Aquatic > Freshwater > Lake | place: USA: Michigan | collected 2013-07-15 | reverse complement strand
GACCATTGATCTATCAGGTCGTTCAGCATAATCAAAGCATCTTGCGAAGCTTCAGGCGTAGGAGTTTCACCCGCTTCAAGCGCACCAATATCCTTCAAAGCACCGCTAATGATTTCAATTGGCTTAGTCATAATTTATTCCGTTGGTTCAGGCGTTGCAGGTACTAGCTGCGGAGCCATTTGCGCATCAATCTTTTGTAGCAAAGCAGCAACTTGCTTGTACGGCAAATCATGTAACGCAGTCGCTATTGTTTGCAATTCCTGCATTTCAAATTCTAATTTATATGTTTTCATAAATCTAATTTAAATTTAGCTGGTTTCCAAGGCAAACTAACCGGTTCAGTAATAGCTTGTAATTGCTCTAACAGCCTAGCTTCAACCATGTTTTTGCCATCTTTCATGGTGGCTTGACGAACCCATTCAATTACCGTTTCTTCAGTCAAAGATTCAACCGGATTACCACCGTTTTCGTCAAAATACCAATAACCCTCAGAAGCAACCGTTTTATCGTTTTCCGACATTTCAGCGTGATATTTGACCGATTTGACCACGCCTTCAATAGCGTTCATTTCAGTAATTGACCATTTCAAAATCATAAAGCACCAATGCTAGAGCTTGTTAAAGCAGGGGCTTGGTTTGTTACTTGCTGCCAAACTTGGTTTGAAACAACAGTAATTAACGCTTCAACATTAACCGCGGCATTAATAGCTGTTTCTAAACGATTAGCTTCAGCAACAATAAACGCACGACTTTCAGCAGTAGCCGCAGGAATATCAATATTGCGTTCAGCCTTACGAATAACCATCCAATCAGATTGAGCCAACAAAGAGCCAGCCGTTTGTTTTACTTGTCTTACCCAATCAGATTTCAATTGCGTCAAATCTTTTGGATTATCAACGCCCCAATAAAAGCGTTGGTCATACCAAGGCGCATCAGCAACTTCAACGATACCTAATTGCTGCCTAATAGCTGGGTCGCGCAAATGCGGGTATTGCGTACCATTAGGAGCAACATATTCGTTATCTATACTTATCGGTGTTCCGTTTAATGTAAACATTTATTACCTCGCCCTGCTGTAGTTGAAAGGTGATTCTGCAAATGCCATAAAAATATAAGCTCTGCTTGCGTTAGACATAGCGTCGGCGCTTCTAAACTTAAAACCATTAGAAAGCAAATCAACAACTGTGCTATCTCCAGTATTTTCCGCATTGCTTAAATTTGGATACAGTCTGCGGAATGCGACGTTATATGGGTCTCGCGATGAATCAATAATTCCCCAAGTTTCTAGCCCTGTATCTGTATTTTTAACCATTAAAAATTTTGGTCTAAAACCACAATACACAAAAGTTCCATCGGTAGAACCATTGCCTTGATATGAGCCAATTTTAGAAAATCCAGCTACTTCAGCAAAACAGTAAGCAACCCAATTGTAACTAGACCCATTATTTGTGCTTGTTCCAATACTAAAAACAGAAGAAGTTGGAGTCGTGTTGTTCCAATAAGTTGAATCAGTTGTTGAACCATTTGTTGTATTTAATAACAAATATTTTGTATTTCCAACATCAGAATGATAAACAGGCCAATTTGTTGCCTGATTTCTTGATTTCATAATAATCATTTTAGGAACTGCGCCTAAACCATGACCAACCGTAGCATTTCCCGCTGTGCCTGTATAAGTCACCACACTAAAGCCAGACGTAGTGTTTGCGCTTACGGTGCTAGTAATTGAACCGTTGGCATTAGATACGCCAGTACCGCCAGCTTTCCAATTCCAAACGCAATAAGTTACTGCGTTTTGGTTTGTATATTCGCCAGCAGTTCCTTTTGTTACTTGAAAACCTGTTGAATTAACTGAATTTACATAACCTGACGTTGCGTCATCATTAAACGCGCCTTCTGTTGTAGTCGCATTTGATGTAATGCCTTTTTGTATGCCAAATGTTCTAAGAACGTCATATAAAAGGTGTGAATACGCATTACTACGGGATTTTGTCCAAAGAAAATCAGTTTGAAAATTTAAACCTAAAATTGTTTTTGTGGCGTTTCCATCGCCTGTGTATAAAGCAATGTCAAAATACTTATTAGCAAGCGTTGCGCTGCTTGCGCCTACTGTTGGAGTAGCAAGGTTTTGCGTTACAACAGCTTTAAAACCTGACGGTGCTGTGTAAGCAAATGCGCGTTGACCAAAATTGCCTGTCCATGCTGGAGTGCCGCCACCAGAAGAAACGGCAAAACTTAACGCTTGATTAGCAGTAAAAGTAAATTGCGGATTTGTTCCTGTGCTTGGCACTCCGCTTGACATCCAAGTTCCATTTACGCCAAACCATAATTTGCCAGCGTCAATGTCAAGAGCCATCATTACAACATCGCCATTACCCGCACCAACACCTGTGTTGCCTGTTACAGAAGCATTGTAGTAAAGGCGACCATCATACAAATAAGCCCAACTATTAGGGCCAGAACCAAGGTTAGTATCAAGGCCGTTGTTGTTTGTTATACCAATGCGAGGATTTGCGCCACTATTTAAAACCACTTCGCAATACCATTTACCCGCTGTTGGGAAAAAAGTAGTTGGAGTAATTAAACCATTGTTGGCAGCAGTTACGTCCAAATTACCGTTGGCAAAAGTAGCACCTGAAGCAGCAATTCCGTTCCAAGTGGCGTAATCACCACGCACTTCACCACCGATGCCAGTATCTGTGCCGTAGTTTGTAGGCGTATCTACTAAGCTATCGTTACCAGCACCGGCAGTAACGCTGAAATTGTTAGGCGTAAAATTATTGCTGTTGCCGCTGTAATCTTTACCAAGCGTTGCAGCAGTAGTGTTGCTGTTGTCGCTAAAGTTTAAGTAATAGCCATTTGTGCCATAAGTGCCTGTATATGCTTTTGGATTCCAAACGCCAGTAGTTGTGCTTGTTTCGCCAAACGAAGAAGGCGTTAATGCTTGACCATCAATAAAATTGGTTTCGGTCATGTATCCAGAAAAATATTCTTGGACACTTGATCTGCTACTAGCACCAAAAATAGTTGCAAATGCGTTATTAACGTAACAATCGTAATTCAAACTTGGATACGAAGAAGCTGAAAATGCTGTTACTTGCACTCCATTTATATAAAGAATAGCTCTATTAGATGCCGTTGCTTGCGTTGTATCTACAGCAAGAACAATGTGCATCCAAGCTGTTGAATCTCTAAAAACTTGTGTTGTTTGTAATTGCCAGTTATAACTTGAACCATTGTATTCAAAAATATTAAGCGTATCTGAACCTTCAAATCGCATAGCAAAAAACATATCTCCGGAAGCAGTATTTCTAACCGAAAAATATGTTCCTGTACTTAAAGCGGTTTTTTTAAACCAACCGCTTACAGTCCAAGTTTTTCTGTTGCCAGCACTTGCAGGAGTTCTATTTAAATACGCGCTATCAGGCGAATTAAACCGCAAGCTACGCGAAATTTGGTAGCCGCCACCCGCGCCGCCAGGAACAATGCTTGACTGAAGCAACGTCATGCCATTGCCCCCGAAGGTGCTGTCACATAAACATTTGTGCCGTCGCTAAAGTAACTTAGCAAATAAGTTCCTGTCGCTGAAATGGTAGCCAATGTACCGCTTACCACTTTAGTTGTAGCCGCAGCCGCAATTGTGTAGTTGCTGCCGTTTACCAACAAAATAAAGCCAGACTGACCCGCAGTTATATTTGTAAACGTAAGCGTAAAGCCGCCGGTAGGCGTACATTTAAAGTTGTTGGTTACGTTCATATCAAACGAACCGTCATTGTCTGTTGTAACCGTTCCACGCTGCGAAGCTGACCATGTGGAAGCCGTAGCCGGTGCGCCGTAATCCGTTCCCGCTGTAGCCGCAGAAAACGCGCTAGTGCCATTTCCTTTAGCAAGTCCGGTAAGCGTTGCAACACCTGTGCCACCAACAGCAACCGTTAGCGGCCCTGAAATCATAGTGCTAGTGACCGTTGCTGTGTCGCCTGAAGTAATTAAATTACCGGCAACCGCTGGCACATTAAGATTAAATGTTGATGCGGTGTTTGGGCCAACCAGATTAACCTGACCGCCTAAAGCCGCTTGAAAGACTAACTGGCCCATAATTTATTCCTTAAGGAGCAATAATAAGTTGTGAAGCGGTCAACGCTCCGGTGCTAGGGTTGTATTGCAATTTTGTTGATGAAACAAACGTTGTGGCCAAGTTGCCTGTTGTTTGGTTTGCAAACATTATGTAACGTGTGCCGTTAGTAGTTGTATCGTCAGTCACCGTTGCATAAGCTGTAGCAGCCGCCCAAACAGCGGGTGAACCAGCACCGGCAGACGTTAAAACCTGACCTGCTGAACCAACCGAACCATTAGCCGAAACCGTTGAAGTCGTTGACAACGTAGTAAATGAACCGGCTGCAGCAGTAGCGCCGCCAATAGCCATATTGTTCATTGTTCCGGCTGTCGCAGGATTAATGGTTAAAGTGCCAGTACCTGTCGGCGAAATTTGGATTGATGCGTTGGCAGGGTTCATATTGAACGCACCGTCCAGCGTCAAATTAACTGCACCACCACCGCCCCATTGCAAACAATTACTACCGCTGGCAGTTCTTAATCCACCACCAGCAGAAGTGGTTGCATCTAAAAAAGGACTAGCAAGCCTAGTGCTGCCTGTAACCACAGTTCCAGTTATCGGGCCTGGCGACGTAAACGTTCCAGTTGAATCGGCGAAACTCCAAGTTCTATTTACAGCGCCTGTCGTGCCAGTTTTAATATTAACAAGACCATCACGCAAAGAATTAAGATTTGCGCCACTAGCCAATGACAAATCTAATTGGTTGCCGTCGAAGTTGCCGCCAACAATCAAATAATTATTAGTGCTTAATTGACTTCCAAGACTAGCCGTTGTCAGCGTCATGCCTGTTAGCGTGTTTGTCCAAGTAGGAGCAGACGCACCAGCAACCATTGCGTAATTGGTCGTGCCAAGACCTAAAAACGTTGTTGCACCCGCACCTGATTGGTAAGGAACCGAACCTGTAGCGCCACCCGCAAGATTTGTGGCTGTCGTTGCACTTGTTGCGGTTGCCGCAGTACCACCAATAGATAAACCGGCTGCTGTGCCAGTTAAACCAGTACCAGGGCCGCTAAATTGTGTTGTTGCTGTAACTGTTGTGCCTGTAACTGCGCCAGCGGTTATGCCGCCAATTGTCGTGCCGTCAATCGTGCCACCTGTAATTGCAACACTAGCAGCCGATTGCGTTGACATTGTTCCAAGGCCAGACACTTGCGTGTTAGCGATAGCAATAGCCGTGTTGGATGCCGCTGTAAGCTGCCCCTGTGCGTTTACTGTAAACGTTCCTACCTGCGACGCAGAGCCATAACCAGCCGCTGTTACCGCAGTATTTGAAATGCTGAATTCGTTTGCGTTAAGACTTAGTCCTGTGCCAGCCGTATATACAGCAGCAACGCTAAAGTTTGACCAATTAATGGCTGTAACGCCAAGAGTGCCACCTGGCTGTGCTGACGAATACCACGCCGAACCCGCTTGGCCACCTGATTCAACAAATACAACAGCGCCTAAATACTCATCCCAAGTATCAGCATCAGAAGCACGACTCCAAGCAGTAGCAGAAGCGACATAAATACCATTTTGTGATGCGGTTGATTGATTTTTAACTAAAACACGCTCACCGGCAGTCAAAGTAATAGTGTCAATTGTCAGCAAACCCGACAAAGTAGGAATATTTGCTGTACTTGATGCCCTGACAGCTTGTTTCCAACTCAATCCGGCAGCGACAAAGTCAACGTAAGCCTTGTTTACTAAGTCATTGCTGCCGGTTGGAGTCGCTGAAACAGTTCCAGACGTAAACGCAGCCGTTGATGGACTTGTTGCCCCAATGGTTGTGCTGTTTATCGTGCTGTTTGTAATGGTCAAACCAGACTGAACCGGATTGATATTAGGATAAAAGAAGCTACCCGCAGGGCCAACCAAATTAATCAACGCATAAGTCGGCGCAGGTTCAAATATCCCCTGCACCGGTACTATGTTCGTCGTGCTATTCGTTGCGACTTCATTAGACATAACAAGTCCTAGCTTTGATCGGCCATCGGAGTTACATAAATATTACCTGCGTTTGCACCGCTAGAAATTGCCGTAATGGAGAACTGATTAGGCGGCACAGCTACAACCATCGGTGAAGGCATAGAAATGCCCAAAACAATGCTTGTTGAAGTATTACCAGCCGTTGGCAATACTGCTGCCCCTGCCGACGTAGGAGTAATCGTCACAGCTACCGGAAAGTTATTTGTATTTAACAATCCTGCGTAGTTGATCTGATCGTTGCCAAGTGGCGTACAAGTTAAAGCTGTTGACGAAGCAGAAGTCACAGCTATGCAAGTGGTCGGCCCATTTACTCTAAAAACCGTAGTGTTAGCCATTACTTACCCCTTAAACCGCTGTAACTGGTGCGGGGCCTTCAAGACGAACAACTTGCAAACTATAAGTGCCGATAGCTGGAATTTGTGCGCTTGCAGTAATGTTAGCAAATTGCATAGACAACACATTGTTTGTTAAGCAATCAGCCTCACCAACAACAACGCCAGTTGTTTGTGCGCCGCTGTAACCTATAACTTCAACTAAATCAGTTGTTGTTAAGCCAGGCAATGCAAAGGTTTGAATTGCTGTTGTGTTTGCGGAAACAGTTGTTGGGGTCAACGAAGGTTGAATGTAAAAAGTTTCGTGCGAATTACCGCGAGTAACTGTGGTGCTGGACATGATTAATCCTTTCAAAAATTTTCACTAATTATAGGCTTTCATGCGAAAAAAGCCACCCCTTGTGAGAGTGGCTTAGTCCGTTTTAGCCAATCAATTATTAGCTGTAAGTAGCAAAGTCATAGCCATAAACGTAAACGTCCATAGTGGCTGCAGCGCCTTGTGCTGTGCCAACATTAACGTATAGGTTATCGCCTGTGAAAATAGCAGTAGATGCAACGGTACGCTGACTAACAACTGTTGAAGAAGTCAGAGCCGACAAAGCTGCGTTAGCAACAATTGCGGTTCCACCAGCCGACGGAGCTGTAAACAAACCAGCGGCAGCAGTTGTCAAACTGATCGAAGCATTCGTGAAAACCACGTTTGAAACAGACCAATTTGTAGCGTTAGCAACAGTCAGTTTGGCTTGGTCGCCTGTTGCATTTACGTTTACACCTGTGAACACCGCTAACAAACGAACTGCCTGATTAGACAATACGTTTTGCGGGTGAATAGTTACGGTACTTGCTGGGCCTGGATTCGCCATAATATATATCTCCTAAATTAAGCTGCAACGCGGCAAGCGAGTTCTTGGTAAAGCGGAGCCCAACCATATAGAACATCAAGTCTTGTCGGAATACTATCGTTATTAATCGTATACTGCCTAACGACACGCATGCTTAGACCGATTTCTTTGTCGCTTGCACGACCAGCAAAGTGAACGCCTTCTGGCAACTCAAGGTCAGCTACTGCAAGCGTAAATGCGTTGCGGTGCATGATAATGTTTTGCGGCGAAACTGTACCAATCTTGTCGAACTGAGTAATTGCAGCAGTTGCCGAAGTTGTTGGAATCGACACGTTCTGGAACTGACCAGCTGTAATAATAGCTGGCGAAACAGTTACCGAAACAGACGAACCCGAAGCAATAGCAACAGCCGATTTGACTACGAATGAACGCAGCTTGTTCGAACCGTAAGCTTGACGGTTTTGTGGGTTGACTGCATACACACCAGCAATGGTAAATGTATCGCCAGCATTCAGATTCAGCGTACCAGTATTGGCGGCTGTAACTGTAATGGTTGACGAAGAAGCCCAGCCAGTAGTCAAGAAGCCAGTTGCAGTAGTTGTAGCAACCGAACCTGTGACAGTAGTTGTGCTGTTTGAGCCAAAAGTTTGTGACACAACGTTCTGATCTAATTTCCAGTTCATACCACCAGAATCACGACCCATCAAGCCCTTGCGGTACTGAGTTGAAATTGCTTCTTGTGGAACAAAAAGACCTTTCAAGCTGTCAACAATAGTCGCGCTTGTGAACGGTTCAACGATACATGAACGACGACCATCGCGAGGTGCGCCTTCAGAATCAAGGTAAGCTTGACCTGTCAGATATGTAATCAGACCGGTTGGCGGTGTGCCAGCAGTACCAACGATGTTAGCTGTGTTAGCAGTAGCCATAACCAAACCATCGCGGTCAATCTTGTTGGCGATAGCAGCAACAGCAGGTTTCAGAACGCGATCGCTAAACATATCTAACGACAGAGCCAAATCCTGAGTTGTAAACTGCGTGTCAACGTGAAACTGTGTGCCCAAAGTAACAGGAACCGAAGTCTCGTTGAAATCTTCAATGTTCAGCGCAGGGCCAGTTGTACCGATGAAACGGCCAGGGCGACGAACGTTTACGGTGTTACCAATCTTTGCGCCGATAACAGCGAATTGGTCATCATAGTTACGATCTACTTCTGAGGTGAACGTTAGTTCGTTCTCTAAGACCATTAGAGCCTCATTAGTAATTTTTGATATAGTCAATAAATTATTTGCCACTTTAGCAACTCCTTAAAAAAGTTATTTAGCTACCGAATTTTTCCCGACTTACGCATTTCCTTCCATTGCTGGATAGTGCCAGTAAATTCGCCCTTATCATTGATCGGCGTATCTACCGCGCCAGAAGTACCTTTAATCGGGTTAATCGGTGGCGGTGCTTTACTCTTTCTTACCGCAACAGCTTTTTCCTCAGACGGAGTATATTTAGACTCCAACTTGCCCAACTCTTTCAAAGCCTGTGGCAGCGGCATCCCAGCGAACTTCTGCGCGAAATCTTCGTTCTCAGCCAAGTGATAAAGAATTCTTGGCCCAACGTCGCTTTCTAAAATTGCGTCTCGTATAACGTCGTGTATAACAACGTCAGACGAAGCGATCATCTCGTCGTAGTCCGGTAGCTCTTGTTTCGCCTCATTAATGCGCTCGTTCCAAGTCGATAAGACTTTTTGCTGCGCTTCTTGAGCCTTAACATTAGCTTCAGCTTGCTTTTCAGCCTGAATCATTCGCTTCGCTTCGTACTTAGCTAAGTCTCTAGCATAGTCAAAAGCGTCGTTATAATCACTTGGCTGTGGTTCATCAGTCTGAACCTGCGCTTGCTGTGGCTGCTGCTCCAATGCCTTAATGCGTGCTTCTAAAGCCTCGCGCTGCTGTCGCTCACTTGCTGCCTCTTGTCTAGCAGCATCACGCGCTTTGCTTAACTCAGAAAACCGCTTTTCCAGCTTTGGGTTTTGTTTCTTTGGTTGCTCTGTTGCTTCCGCTTCCGTTTCTGCTGTTGGTTCACTCTGTTCTGCCTCTTGGACAGGCTCCGCAGGACTTTCGTCAACTACGGCCTCAGTCGGGGCATCATCAGCTAAACCTAACTTATTTGCATAAAACTCAGCTGAATTTTCACTTGTTAATACATTGCTTGCTTCTTTTACATCTGACATGAGTTTCCTCAAGAATTTACCCAGTTTGCCTAACTGGTAAGGTTTTGCTAATAATAATCCTGCTTAATCTATTGTGCAACCTGTTGCTGCATAATTAATGGATTTTGCTCTTGGTCAATATCAACAACCGCTTGAACCATCGCCCGATCCTGCTCTGCATTCCTGCGGTCAATCTCTAAATTCAGGCGGTTTGTGTCCATGTTATGCAATAACAATTCAGTAATTGCCTCAATTTCAACCTTGTTCTGGCTAGTAATGCTGCGAGTATTTTGGTCATTGACGCGCACTTCAGCCATAGTTTCGGTGTTGTGAGCTTTAGCGGTTTGACGCATTAACTCGCGCTTATTCTCGTTTTCTTGCTTAACCTGCTCAATATCTTGACGCTGTTTCATGGCCAATTGCATAGCTTGCAACTGTTGCTGTAGCTGTTGGTTCTGCGCTTCAGCTTGTTTTAACTGCATTTGTACCTGCGGCGGAATCTTAGAACGTTCGTCAATCTGTGCCAGCGGGTTCAACGTGGCCAAACGGTCAGCAATAGTGTCAGCGCCAGGGAAATCCATGTTCCTAAACCACAGGTCGCCGATCTTATCCATTAACGCAGGGTCTGCCCCTAATATTGGCGTCATAGCTTCTACAGCCTCTTGACGTTTGGAGTTGTAACCTGGCCCTGTTTCCATCACAACGTCGTATTTGCCGACGGTCACATCATTCATTATGTTGCCCAACGCGTCCTGTTGATTAACTGTCAACAAGTCTGGCTTTCCATCTTCGCCAATAATGCGCAAAACCCGCTCTGTGTCGTAAATCTTTGGAATCAAATCAAGAATAATCTTGCCAACGTGACAAAGGCTGCGCGTCAGATTGTCGTAATAATCAAAGTTTGTTAAATCAATCTGTTGCTGCTGGCCATTCAAAGCCTTGCCGCTAATATTGCCAGTTGGCATTTGGCTAGGGTCAAATATGCCCATGATCGCCTGCATATCGTTATTCACGCCCTGCGCTGCTGTAATTATTCCGGCAGGTGGTGGTTCAGGCTGCAAACGTATTGGCGCAGGTGCTGGCCGACCTTCAATGTCTGTCTGCTTATAACGCAAATAAGCATTAGATTTAACGTTAGCCGATGCCCAATCAGATTCGTGGCCTTCGTCTTGGCCTTCAGCCATAATCCATTTAGCTTTTGGCGCTAATGCTATGGATTCGGTCAAGCTTGTTTGCCAGAAGTTGTACATGCGTTGCGGGTCTTTGCCGAAACGTACCATGCCAAATTTCTTGCGCTTGTCGCCGACAATCATATGACGGCCATACACAGGAACCAATGGTATATATCGCCCAGGCAGATCACGTTCCTCAAGAACCTGAACGCCGGTGAGCTTCTTCCACTTGATAACCTTCTTGAAGCTGTCGCGCTTAGAAACTAAAGTAATACCGGCAGCATCCATTTCGCGCTGGTCTAGCTCATCTTCGTAAACGTGAGAACCGTCAGACAACAAGCACAACTTAACTTTCTTGCGCCATGTGTAGAAGTATTCAGCCAGCCGAATATCTTCCTTCATGATCCACTCATTCTGACTGTCGCCTGTACCACGCATAGACCAATTCGTTTCGTCTGCGTCTGGATACATTTTTTGAAACACTTCTTTGCTCATAACGGTAGTAATCATTGCTTTTTCAGCGTCGCTACCGTCAGGCAATATGCTATTCGGGTCTAAATAGACTGTAAAAGGGTTATCTACAGGGTCAATATAAATTTCTTGGTCGAACGAATCTTCCGACATGTAGTTAGTATTGACGCGAATATAGCCCCAACCCATACGCACCGCATAATCAAATGCGTTGTCATAAGCATAATCAGCATTTGAATTTACTTCGATGTGGCGAATAATGCCTTGGATGATTTGCGCTTCTGCCGCTTGTTCATTGGTATTCATTGCATGAACTTTGATGCGCGGTCTTTGCTGACGCTGCTGATTGATAACCTGCCGACAGTATGTGTCTAGCTTGTTAATGGTCAAACATGGTCTGGATTCAAGATTCCGGCTGTTCTGTAGCTCAACCGGCCATTGATCGCCATTGACGAACTTCAAGTCCTCCAACGCTTCTTGACGATTCATAGTGTCAGCGTCGTTGCAGAACTTTAGAAACTGTTTAGCTTCTTCGATAATTGGATCGTAGTCGCCTTGTTGATTATTTGCCATCATCCCATCCAAGAATTAATTTGTCCGTATTGCGCAGACTGTGGCCTTTGCCTTACTTTGCGCGGTTCTTGAATCATTAAACTAAGATATTTAAAGGCGTCTGCGCCATGAGAATAATGGTCATGCAGCGGCGTTCTGCTAAATTGCTTAGTATCCGGATCGACTTCGTACCGGTAATGCCGCAGACATTGTAAGCCTTCAGCACAGTTTTCTCTATCAAAATAACATTTTGGGAAGATTGTACGCGCTGCGTTTATGCTGTCAACAGTTGGAACCCTGTCCAAAACCCTAGTTTTATATCCTGAGTTTCTGACAATATCTTCAATGGTCATACCGGCTGCCGCAAGTGTTTTATTTTTTGCATCATGCGGTAGCCAGATCGTATCGTACACATAACCAAACGTCTGCAACTTAGCCAAGTAATACGTCATGGTCTTTTGCGTATCTTCAAAGTACCGAATCAGCCTAGTTTCCATTCCAACAAATTGCACTAGCCAACAGGCTGTATGGTCTGCCCACCCAAGATCGAAAATTGCATGAACTGGCTTGCTTGGATCATAGGGAACCTTAGTAATTCGGCCATCAAACTCTGCTTGTTGCATTTGGTCGGCAAAGATTGCACCGTCAACCGTAATGCGGCAAAGACCTTCCCAAACGTTGTTGTAAGCCTGTATATCTCTAAGCTTTAGCTGATCCTTTTCCTCGCGCAACGTCTGTGGGAACCAAGGATTGTCTGACCAGTTGATCTTGCGAACTATTGCGTTATCAGGCGCATGAACTACAAACCGTTGGAACGTCTCGTCAGTTTCTAACTCAGGGTTAAACGTAATCCAAATCTCGCTGTTTTCTTTACGAATGGTAGGAACTAGAACATTCCAGCTTGATCGGCTAACCGTCTGAGCTTCTTCAACCCAACAAATATCAACGCCTTCGTATGATTTAACGTTGGCAACATTGTTCTTTAGACCGACGAAATTGAACTCTGAACCGTTCTTAGCTCTAATTGTGGCTTGTGTTACGTCATAGAACGTTTCTAAGCCCAACGCCTGTATCTGGTCGCACAGCAGCTTATGGACTGAATCTTTTAGGGAAGTTTGGAATTCACGCGCACAAAGTATGCGAAGCGGGTCTTTAGCAGCCAAGATCAATAACGCTCTGGCCACGCCCCAACTCTTAGCACCGCCACGACCACCGTATAGAACTTTGTACCTAGACTTTTCAAACAAGCACGACAGCTTTTCTGGAAACTCTGCTTTGCTTACTGCTTGCGCAACTACATCACTCATTTGGCTTAATGAACGTTACTTGGATGCCTGATAGCAATGGTGCGCCTTCTGCGCCTGTTAGCTCTGTTTGTTGAACTGCTTTGCCGTCAAGCCTGTCAATCAACTCTTTTACAGCCCAAGGTTCCATAGCTCTAGCTGCTTCAAACAAGCCTTCAGCTACCTCGCGTAGCTTTGTTGGTTCTTGAACGGCAATCTTACGCAACTGGTCATAAAACATTTTGCCCTTAGCTGCATTATTGTTGCCCAAAGGTGCACCTGCTGCCATATTATTTTAATCCTTAACTATTTGGTTTTCTTGGGTTTCTCTGCTGAACGTTTTACTGCATAAGCTATCGCTACCGCTTGTTTGATAGGTTTTGTCTTTACTTCAGCTTTTATGTTTTCCTTAAAAGCCTTGTCAGATTTGCTATGCTTTAATGGCATGATTATTTCTTTTTCATAGGTTTGGCTGTCTTAGCCGAATCAATAAACGCTTGCTTAGTCGGTGCGCCTTCGCTGCCAACCTTACGCATTTTTTCTGCTGGCTTCCCTGCTGCTTTCTGAGCTTTAATGCGCTCTTGTTTAGCGTGAATGTTTGCGTACAAGCCTGGTTTAGTAGCCATTAGCAATTCCAATTCTTTAATGATGCCTTTGCTCTTTCAGCAGGGCCTTTAGCTTTCTTGACTACGCCTTCCATCCTTGCGCAGAAGCTTGCTTTCCTGCCCTCGTCAGCCTTTGTCTTTGGGTTTGGTGCTGGTGGCTTTAGGTTTGAGTTGTTCTTCGCGTTGTATTCAGCACGACCTTTAGCGGTCATACCCGCACCTTTTTCGGTCGGGTTGTAAGTCTTACCTTTGCCGGTAGTCTTGTGTTCTATCGGCTTATCGTGTTTAGGCGGCATCTTGTTCCCTTTCAATCCAACAAATATCAGCTTCTTGGATAATTTGGTAATCCTCGCCCTTCAGCTTTACCGTTGGCCACTTTAGATAATCACCGTTGCCATAGCGAATTGCATCGCCTGGCTTTGCATCTAATGGCTTGACGTTGCCCCGCTTATCACGCTTGCCAGGGCCAACAGCCACAATCGTACCCATATTGAAAGATTCCCGATTATTAACTATCAGGACTTCGGAAAGTTTGCGGATGCTGGGTTTAACCAGCACCCTATCTTGCATAAGTCTAATCATTGACCGTAAGACGAACGCTTGTGTTCGTAACAAATGCCGCTGGTTCTGCCGGTGTTCAAATCCTTGTAATCACCCGCAGCCTCAGTTTTACCCATAGCAACGCCGCCTTTAACAACTGGCTTCATTTCGCCACCAGTATCAGCAGTAGTTGCGCCTTTTGGCGTTTTAATGCCGGTGCTGCTTTTAGCGCCAACCATTGGATCATGCAATTTAGCCATGATTTAACCTTTATTGACCGTAGCTGTTGCGTGTGTGCGTATAGCAAATGCCAGCGGTTTTGCCGGTGTTGAACTCTTTGTCCATACCGGTTGCATCTTCTTTACCCATGCCAACACCGCCAACGATCTTGCCACGACGTTCGCCAGTAGAATCAGACATATCAGCACCTTTTGGTGGTGTTGCGCCTGTCATGCTTTTAACGCCTTTCATGCCGTCCATCTTACCCATGATATTTTCCCTTTTCTTTGCAAAGAAATTACTACGATTATTAACTTAACTTAACGGTGTGTCAATAACTTGAATAGCTACTGTTGCGCCGCCTCCTGATTTTATAGTAGCTCGCTGAATAGTCAAATGGTCAATTTGCTCGTCATCATCAAAAACACCGGCATCTTGTAAAGCATCTAAACAAGCTTTCAGCCGGTTATCAAGATCAATTTTGCGCTTGTCTCTTGGATGCAAATAAATGAGCACCTTTAATCGGTTAATGCCCAATTTCGGCACTTTCTGATCAATTACGCATTCAGCAACATCAATTTTGTATTGTCTTCCAGCTTTGGATAAATATCGTCGGCCACCAGATTGAAGCCAATAATGATTCACAGAAGGGGGTAATGGAACATTAATGAGTATCAAGCAGTTCCTCCGTCCATGCTAAGAGTTCTTCCTCTGTCGTTTGGTAATGCCTCTCAAACGCTTTACGCCCCATTCCGTGAACACCAATGTCACCGCGATGATGTGCAGGGCACAAACCAATAACAGGGGCATCATTACGACGACCAGCGCGGCGAATATGATGAATTTCGCCAGGAGTTCCGTCATAACCAATCTTTTTGCATAGTATGCACCCAAGGTCAGCAACTTTGTCGTAGTGCTTATTTTTTGCCATCTATTTTTTTGTTCATACAACTGCTACACAGCCAACGTCTATTCTTTCCGTTTGCAATTATTTTCCAATAACCACCTTGTGAATTTTTAGTTAAAGAACAATTGCTGCAGTATCTATCACCAGCTGGACTTTGTTTAGCCGGTTCAAATTCATCAAGATTTAACATTAACAGTTTAATTTAATTAATTGTTATTATTGTTGTATTTATAAATGTATTACAACGAAAGGCAAAAATGACTGCCAAATCTTGTACCGACGAAGAATTTATAGCAATCTGGAACAAATATCAATCAGCGTCAAGAGTAGCAGAAGTTTTGAAAATTCAAGTTAGAACTGTATATACAAAACGCAGAGAAATCGAAAATAAATTTGGATTAGCCTTACTTGCTACTGACAAAAAGTCTTTAGATTGCAATATAACAATTCCCAACAATGGTGTTCGCGTTCGGGTAGAAATGGATGAAGGCCTAATTATGGTGGCAAGTGATTGCCATTATCACCCTGGACAAATATCCGCAGCGCACAGAGCTTTTGTCAAATTGATACCAGAATTATCCCCTCGCATGATTATTATGAACGGAGACGTTTTTGACGGCGCTGGAATTAGTCGATTTGATCCGCAAGGCTGGAAATCAAACCCAACTGTAAAACAAGAACTTGAAGCTTGTACAGACCGTTTGCATGAAATAGAAAATGTTGCTAAAAATGCAAAGCTGCATTGGACTTGGGGAAATCATGACCTTCGTTTTAATATTTCTTTAGCTTCCCAAGTAGGCACAGCATTTGAAGGAGTTAAGGGCTTTAATCTTACTGACCATTTTCCTAGATGGAAGTTTTCCACATCAATAATGGTTAATGAAAGTTGCATGATTAAACACAGGTGGCATAACGGAATTCATGCTGTTTATAACAACACTTTAAAAAGTGGTTGTTCATTTGTTAGTGGGCACTTACATTCCTTAAAATGCACCCCCTACAGCGATTATACAGGCGACAGGTATGGGGTCGACACAGGGACACTATCAGCAATTGACGCAGAAGGCTTTAGCTACCACGAAGATGCAAGCGTCAACTGGCGTTCTGGATTCGCTGTTTTGCAATTTCATGAAGGCAAACTTTTACCGCCGGAACTATGCCAAGTATTAGATGAAAGTGCTGGAAAGTGCTATTTCCGTGGTTCAATATTTTATGTGTGAATAGTCATCTAAATGCCACATGACAGGATTATTATTAACTTGCAGTTCCCTATAACCTTTCTTGGAGTAAACAAATGAGCATGATTATTGATTACGAAAACAAATTGATCTATATCGGCGACGGTTACGAAGTTGTCCAGTACGAAGAAGAAGATGCGACTTTCTTTGATGACGAAGGCAATGAATACTGGTACGACGAAGCAGAAGATATTACTTACATCTACGACGAAGAAACTGAAGATTGGTACGAAGTTGAAGAAGACGAAGACGCAGCAGCATGGTAAAACAAAGGGGCGAAAGCCCCTTTTCTACATGTTGTCTCGTATTGCTCTGACCGGAATATCTGTTCTCTCATGAATGCGCAAAATGACCATATCCGATATTGGCGCACCGTGTCTTATCTTGCTTATAGTTGGCACTCCTAACTGTAATATCTGAGCAACTTCACGATCTGTCTTTAAATCAAGTTCCCTGCGTAAAAAGTCGATCAATTTATTGTCAACGTGTGTTGGTCTCATAATGAACCCTTTCTGCGGTTAGCGGATAATGTTTGCCAAATTTCCGAAACACGAATTTCATGCAATCGGTCATTATTTAAAATATGAAAATCTGTATGGCTTTTGATCCATTTATTAATTGCTTCTGCGTATTCATCGCTTGCTTCAGCTTTTGCCTCCCTTTCAGCTACCGTACCAGTTGAAAGCAAAAATATCTTTGCCTTAACCTGTTTAAGAGCCGCCTCGCAGCGTTTTAAGTCACCACTTAAATAAGCGTGTTGTTCGTCAGTCTGACTTAATACAATTAAAGCCTGTTCTACTCTTGATTCATCTAATTTTTCTAAACTCATCGCCAATCCCCTTCATTTCCTCGATTATTCTTATTCCATTGCTCACGCGAATCTTTTTCTAATTTGTCGGTACTACGCCACTTTTTTACTTCTTCAAAATAATCAAGCATCGGTTGCCGACCTTTGAGCCGCAGCTTTAATACATACCTAACCTCACATTGATGCCTAAATTCTTCGCTGTCATTCATTACACAAAGTTAGTCCATAATTATTTATTTTTGGCATGTTGTTAGTATTTACAATTTTGATTAACTTGTTTTTCTTAAAAACAGAATAATCAACATAGTGATGCCATCTATTAAATTTATAAACAACTTTTGCAACGTCTGGATGCAGCTTTTCTAACATTTCGCTTTTAGGTAATGTTCCTTCTGTGTCGTAAAAATCAGCACTATTACCGCCCCGCATTCTTTGCGTAGTTATTTTCCCGCAAAGAAAAGCATTAAATTGAATAGTGCAATTACCATCTTTTAAAACCCTTAAACTTAAATCAGTATCTTCGTTATATCTTGCTCGCCATTTATAGCCAGCGGCATTCTCAATAAGAAGGCATGAATAAATTCTAGTGTTCAAAATATACGGTGGAACCTTGTCAGTTTTTTTGCAGAAAGAATAGTAATTTAAGCCAGCAACAGGAACATTTTGGTAACGGTCAACAAAATCTTCTGCCGCTTTTAATGTTGCCCCTGTTCTTACTTCAAACTTTTCATTTCTGTTTAAATAATGAAACGCATCTATGTTGTCATCCATAACCCAATGACGTTTAAACCCATTTTGTGCTGAATGATCTATGCAAAAATTCCTTGCCGGCCCCGGTCCTGTGCTTTTGGCAAAACCATAGTCATCACATAGTTCATATTCTTTTTTATAGATGTTTGGCAGAATCAATAATTCACCAAAATTTCTGCCATCTTTGTAAAACTCGTATTCTTGTTCTTCCACAACAATATAATGTGGAACATTCATTTCGTGTAATGCTCTAGTTGTTAGGCCATTTTCTGATCGGCCCTTAGATACGATATAAACAGGATAATTAGGAAGCATCTTTATAAACTTTTCTTTCTAGTCCCCAATGTGATTTAAATGGATGCCAAATGCTTTTAGTCTTATTGGTTAGCTTTTGATTTATTAATCTTTGAAAATCCAAATAATCATCTTCGGTATCAAACCTAATTATTAATTCTTTGAATGGTTCTTTTTTTTCCTGCACAAATTCAGGCATACCAACCCATTCAGGATATTCGTCAAATAAGTTTTGGTCTTTGCTCATGCCAACGCTCTAATCTTTTCTGCAATACGTTTGCGCAACTCGCTAAAGCTTTCACCTGGCTTAGAAGTAACGCCGACTTCCTTGGCTTTCGCCATAGTCAACTGTTCGTCGCTGTACCAAGGCAAACTTGGCGGTTTCTTTTCTTGCATATCAAGTTCATCTTCCCAACGGCCTTGGTTTAACCAAGTTGCTGCATGCGGAATGAACTCTGTTTCTGTCTCTTTAAGCTTCCAGTATTTAATATGCACCGGCAAAGCTTCAAACGCAGCTTCTTGTTCTTCTTTTGGCATGCGTTCCCATATCTTCTGCGCAACACGCTTGCTAACCTTTCTAGGGTATAACTTCCAGAATTCTTCAAACATATTATTCCTTTGGCTGCGGCAATCCTGACCACAGCGGCCAACCTTCAAGCAATGGCTCTTGATCTATAGGTTGTAAGGATTCCGCTGGTTTTGTGTATGAATCTTGTATATTCCTTTCGGACATGCGGTTTTTTTGCTCCGCTTCCAATACGCGCAGATCATTCGCTGCGTCAGATACGCCATGCCAATCATGGCGGTCTATCATGACCTGCATATAATCCATCAAAATAGCTCGCTGTGTTTTGTGGTCTGTGTAATCTTTATTCATATTTCCTCCTGTGTATATTATTAAGGCTGCTTAATCTTTACGTCAAGCATTTTCTCTACTTACTTTTATTTACTTTTGTTTTAGGCATAGGACAAGACAATTAGGTGGTACTCACCCAATTTAGCCACCTGCTTCAGTAAAGTCGATAAGTAAAGTCATGCAAGCTACTACACCCGAAGGATTGCGTTCAATTTCCAGAGGGACGATTTCGGATCGCCTAGCCGCCATACCACCTGTGTTCCTCTGTTCCTGTGATACCCGCAATAAGTTCACGCGCTGTCTTGTCAGTAGGCGCATAGGTTTTCTTGGTAGCCGCCCCTACAAGGCGCATTGCTTCGTGACCAGTACGGTCTAAACGCAAAAAAGCCCTTTAGACTTGGCTCTCTGCGTGTGTGGGCACGCCCTAAAAGGTTGAGAACCAAAGCTAAAAGGCTTTGATTTGTCTTATGCCCACACATAGACAGGCACAAGATAGCATAGTTAAAAAAAAGCCTCAAGTACATTCTTGAGGCAAACCGCGAAGGATAGCGGAGCGAGAAATTAGTACCAGTACACTAGCACTATTTGCGTCATTTAGTGCCAGTAGCCTAAATTTCAGGCCAAATATAACGCCAATTAGCAGGAAACATCAACTTTCTTGTTAATTTTCCGTCAGATTGTTTTTCTATTTCTGCGGCCAAATACACCCTTTTATCTACAGGAATGCCATTACGTCGCCAAACGCATACCGCTGGCGGTGAAATATTAAGCTGTTTTGCAATAGCTGTCGGCCCACCTAGTAAATCAATTATCTGAGAATCATTCATTAACGTAGATTAACAAATAATGTTTGACAGGTCAATT
>Ga0181343_1000371_pt1 | contig 20172 bp, 31 predicted proteins | sample Su13VDMLBSD_FD_130110 | JGI IMG/M metagenome (GOLD analysis project Ga0181343, IMG submission 130110) | Freshwater viral communities from Lake Michigan, USA - Su13.VD.MLB.S.D | ecosystem: Environmental > Aquatic > Freshwater > Lake | place: USA: Michigan | collected 2013-07-15 | reverse complement strand
GAGGCTGGCTTGCTGATCGGACAGACCTTTGTCTGCCGGACCCCTGCGAGAGCCCGGTAGATGCGGAATGCTGCCGTATGCTTTCTTGCCGAGTGGCTTGTGTGGTTTTTCGTGTGTGTTCATTGTTTCAGTTCTTCAATATATCCAGTCAAGCAGTCATGCTCAAGCTGTGGCTCATCCAGCTTCAGGCCAAGCAAACCGAGGAATTCGTTGGTGTCGTCCAGTTCCGCCTGTTGCAACTGTGGCCCGCATGACCAGAAGTCCCGCCGGAAGTAGAGCCTGCCGTCTTGCTCGGTGATGTGCGGCAAAAGCATTGGCGGAATCTTTTCAATCGTCATTTGGTTTTAATCGTCTTCTTGATCTGGCTCAATGTGATACTCGCACCAGAACGCAATAATCGGCGGCGGCGCAATCCATGGACCGATGCCATTCCTCGGCGCAGTCCTTCGCAGGCAATTCTCGCATCCTTCACGCCATCCTTCCTCGTCGCTGCCGAATCCTCTGCACCTAGCTATGTCGTTGGGAAGGGTGTTCATTTCTTTGTCTGGATAAACGGAACTTGGATGATTTCGATGTCGTCTGCGGTGATCGGGACGGAACACATTGCCATTCCCCTGCTGACTGGTCCCGTTCCATGGACGAGCTTGAGGATTCGCAGTGCTTCTCTGGCGACTTCCTTCTTATTGGTCCCGGCGCAGATTGGTTCTTCGCCTCCGGACCACTTCATCTGGGCGAGGTAGATCGTTGTCATTTTTTGCAATATACTTTCGCCCACTGGACGAGCGCGTCCAATACGTAAGTGCGGTTTATTTGCTTTTGATTGAGAGTGTCCGGCACAGGCAAACCATGCATCGGTTTCTCTTTCGAGGATGTTCATTCCACAGGATCAATGCGGTAGTTGTGATCCATCTTGAATCTGGTACACCAGTCTTTCAGTTTCTCGTTCCAGATGTCTTGGACTGAGTCATCGGGGCGCTTCTCCATCTCCCGGAGCGCATCGGTGATCGCGTTGACGAGGTAGACGAGTCGGAGTTCTGCATTCATGCCTTTTGATTCCTCAGCCAGCGACGGCAGTTCGATGCGATTACCTGCGTTGGGGTGACGATCTTCCAGCCTTCCTTGTCAGAATCCGACACTACGCAGTCTCCCTCCACGCGGGCTTTCAGGTATGCGACAGCCCTGACTGCGCCATTCCCTTCAAACTCGCAGGGGCGGTTCTCGGAGATCGCGTGCATAAGTTCGATCCCGGACTTAGGCCGGAATACTTCTGGTTGTTGATTTCGCTTCATGTTTCTGGAAATTGGTGCCGCTCCGTTGATTGAGCAAGTCCTGCGGCATGAACCCTATGAATCCCTCGCTTTCGCGAAATAGCTCTCCACTCTTGACGGCTTATGGGTGCAACACAAATTACTTCCGGTGGTTCTTCATCGACTCATGAAACGCCTCAGTCGCGGCCTTGAGGGATGGTGAGATCCCGCTGTTCTTATTCCAATCCCGGAGGTTTAACTCCATAAGATAGGCCATGCCCGCATCAGTGGTTGCCATTCTGCGCAAAGACGAGCAGGCGCGACGGTAGATGAACCAATCCCATTTCCTCATGATTGCCGATTTGATCGTTTTGCCATTCATTGTGCTGCTGGTTTTCTCTTAAATTCTCCAAACAGGATTGCAGCTTCTGATTCGTATGCGCAACAGGCTTCGTGTATTGTCTTGAAGTAGCCGATTATTTTCTGTTTTTTATTGATCTTAATATATGCCATCCATGCTTTTCTTCTTTGATTCCAAAAAACACCCCTCATTCCACTGGAGTTGTTTTTCTGCATCCTTCTGTTCATTGAATTCTGAGAGTTCGTAGCCAGCCGCAAATTTTCAATGCGATTGTCAAGACCATTTCCATTGATATGGTCAATCTGCATATCTCCGGGATCTACTCCGTAATGAAGCGCGTACACTACCCTGTGAGCCAAATACCGGACTTGCTTGATTGTGACTGTGTAATACGAAACCTTTGACCTCATTAAAGTGCCTGCATCTTTCCCGAAATTACGTCTTTTGGCTATGCTCCACGCTCGTTTTCCAGAAAAATGGTGCATTGGTCTTTCCAGCCACCGTAGCCCAGTTGCGCTTGACGAATCAATGCATACAGCTTCGGCAATTACATCCATTTGAAGTTGCTTGTACGCAGGCATGTTTAGCTACACGATTCACAATCAGGATTTTCGAGACTGCATGCTTGCCCGAGCGGGACATCGTCGAGGTCGTCGTCGAAAACCCCAGCGGCAGCAGAAGGCAGAGTCATTCCGGATTCCTCCACCGTTCCGTCGCCACAGAGAGATTGATCTAATGTGTCTGGTTCCATGGTTCAGTTCCGTTTGCGCCTCATCAGAAGGACCGCGCCTGCCGCAGTCAGTAGGACGATTGGAGACGATGGCTCTGGCACTGAATGCTGCTGCGGATAGCATTGCAGCACGCCGTTCTCAAGTCGGCACACCCCGTCAGGGCCGTTCCTGCCAAGGAATGAGAGTCGGGCGTGCGAGGAAGAAATTAATGCGATTAGGATGACGATGGTTTTCATGGTGTCTGTATTAGGTGATCGGATTAAAAACTACGACGCATCAGGACTGCGGCCCCAGCCAAAGCGAGGATGACGATTGGTGAACTTGGCTCTGGGACGGGCATCGGTCGAGTGTCTTCGCTCCAGTACGTCCCGGCAGTCGTCTTCCGAGTTTCCTTGCTGGATTCTTCGCGGGACTCCTTGGACTTGTCCTTGCTTTTGTCTTTACCCCTCTGGCGATCAAACTCAGGGGCGATGACGACGGCAGTAGCTCCTGCTGCAATGATTGAGAGGATTATGGTTTTCATAGTTCAAAGTCTTCAGCAAGTTCGTCCCAAGGCAAGTCGATTGCAGCGTTTGCGACTACGGCATTCAGAGGGTGGTCGAAAACCGCATACGCAAACCAGACAACAACCAACTCAGAGCCATCTCCATTTTCGACGGGGTCGTGGCAGACAAGCCATGCCTTGCAGGTCCACTCCGGAAGGAGCGGAGCGCCGCATTTTCCGGTAATAACCACAGGTTCAACTAGATGCGTTTTGCGCTCACCCCACTCTTCGCTCAGTAGCGCGGCGGCAATGATCTCGTCGTTCAGCTCCTTGTCCGGAACTCCAGCCAGCATTCCGCCATAGGTTGGCTCAACCGAGAACGCGTCCACATGGACAACGCGACCGCAGGCGAGGTTGATTGAATTGGGGTGTTTATTCATTTGTTTTCTTCAAGTGCTGCGACAAATGCGAGCTTGGCCACTTCTTTGAGATGGCACATCAGCACATCGCCGCCCGTCTTGTTAATCTCGGTCAACTTTGTTTCAAGCGCCGTGTTCGCGTATTTTGTGTGGAGCCAGCAGTTTGCTGCCGTTTCAAACTGACCGCCGATCAGGTAGTCGCGCATGGCTTGCTCGGCATGTTCAGGCGAAACCCAGTCACACTCCTCGCATTCAGGAAGATCCTGCTGATGTCCAGCGCCGCAGTCTGGGCACTTCCAGACATACCCAAGGCAGGCATCGCAGTCGCAATCAACGAGAGCGCCGGGTTGATCGCAGTATCCGTCGTAGTTCATATTCTTCATTTTATCGCACACGGCTGGCTGGACAAATACGCAATCGCGTGTTTGCAAAATCTACGTGGTCGCGTATTCATTCGGATGATTCTATCGGCAAACGATCTTTCTCAGGCATACGTCAAGCAGATGGCGGACCTCGGGCACTCTGTCTTCGTCATTGCAATCTCTGGACTCCCGGATGTGGAGAGCGAGTCGGACGAAGAAGGGATCTCGCTCTGCGTCCTTCCAAGCTGCGCCGCTGAAATGCCGGGTGAGGACTACCTGAACTTCGCCTTGAAGCGGATCGGCCAAGCCTCGGTGCTGGCATACGACCTGTTCCGCAAGACCGGAGTCGAAGTCGTGGAGCAGATGACGGATGACGAAAACGTGATCGCCAGCGTCCAGCAGATCGTCGATGAGATGCTGCCGCCACGGGAGATGCTTGCGCCAGGGAATGCGGATAATTGAATTATGAGTACCCTACACCTACGCCAGAGACTTGTTGACATCGCCAAGCGTGATGTCGGGAGGGTTGAGATCAGCAGAAATCGCGCCCCGTGGGTTCAAAAGCTGTGGAGTGCTACTGACTATCCGAACGGCCATCAAGATCGTCAGCCGTACTGTAGTTCCGGTATGGCTTATTGCATGCGGGAGTGGTTGAGAGACAAAGAAGTCTTGGCGGCTCTTGGCTTGACTCCAGATATGGCTGAGCGTTGGCGGTGCAAAACTGCCGCCGCCTTCGGCTGGGGTGACTGGGCGCAGGGAAAGATTTCATCTTTTGCTAAAGAAAAATCCTTACGAGCAAACCCGAACTACAAACCGTCACCGTCCAGTGTCCAAGCACAAACCTTTGAGGCAAACAGACAGGTCTATATCATCAACGACAAAAAGGATGCAGATGAACGGAAACCTCGCCAGCGTCTTCGCGTGGGTGATATGATGGTTTTTGATATGTCACATGTTGGCGTTGTAACAAATGATGTTGGCAACATTATATCAACTATCGAATATAACACCGGACAATCTGGCAGTCGTGACGGGGAGGGTTGCTTTCAAAAACAACGAGATCGCAAGATGGCGCGTTTCTTCGTCCGCCTCATGGACCCGTGACACACCTGCACTTCCCCTTCGCCAGCGCCCTGCCTCTGCGATGCCAGCACCGGGCGCACCAACCTTCCGGCGTGTACAGCTCGTCATACTTAGGCCGCATGGGCCGATAAAAGCCTTTTGCCGACGTTCCGGATGACGGGCTCTGCGACGAGTCCTCGCTTGTTGACGATCCTGAAGAACAATTCATCCGATATAGTCCACCCGTCCGACCGTTCGATCAACTGCTCAAATCGAAAGCCGAGGGCGATCCAGTACCTGCGCAGGTGCCGCGCATGGACTTCGCCTCCGTTCTCAATCTTGCGCACCAGATCGTCATTCGCCTCCATCAGCTTCGCCATCTCGTTCTGAGTCAGCGGGAACTTCGCCCGCCCTCGGCTCAGCCGGAAGAACTTCAGCATCTGGCGGATGTCTCCGACTACGCTGGCTGGGTCAATCTGCGTCAGGTCTTTGCGTCTGCTTTTTTGTTTCATGGTTTTGTGTATTCTTTCGGCTTCCTGTGCTTCAGCCTCGTCCTCTTCCGGCTCGTCTTCATCCCGGAGTCATCCACCAACCAACGGGCCATGTGGTGACACGGCGAGTCAATGCTCGGCAGAGTGCCCGTTTCAATGCTGGCGCAGAACAGATCCACGGCGAGCGCAAGGTTCTCCAGCGTTGGCTTAAGTCGGACTGGTTTCATGACTCCTCCCTCCCTCATCCTGTTTCGGCCACACCTGATGAATTTTTCGGATCACCGCCGCCTTTTCCAGCGCCCTCTGCGCCGCCGCCTCGTACTGCTCAGCCGTTGGGAATCCGGCAACCTGTCCGATGGAGACATCCTCGCGCCCCGTCAGCAGCTTCTGTACTTTCCCGTCAGATCGGACAAGCCGATACGCAGGGCGCGGCGACTGATCCTGTGCGCGATCCAGCCAGCCGAGGCAGTATTGCAGATACTCCCCTTTGATGATCGGCATCCACTTGTCGCCAAATAAGGTTTCGATGCTGTACGTGTGTTTCATGATTCAAAGCGAAGATCCTCCAGTTTTACATCCGGCATACTCTCCATGCAGTCATCGCAGTAAATTCCGACACTCTTCGACTGAAGTGTTTTTGCCATGTATTCTTGCGGGGAACATGGACTCCCTGCGAATGTCATCTGCTGAGGCCAATAGCAGTTAATTGGCTTACTACATCCAGTGCAAAGCGTTTTCAAATGAACGACATTTGGGTGCAGTCTTGCATTTTGATTGCGGTCGGATTTGTATCCGTTTCTGTGTGTTTTGCCAAAATCCGCAGCCCAGATTGATTGCCCACATTTGTTGCAGGTTTCATCTCCACACACATCGCCTTGCAGTTCGTATGGCTCATCCCCTGCCTTTAGACAAATCTGAACTGATTTCATGGCAGCACTGGAATAATTCTGAATGCTTTTGCTTTTGTTGCGCTTTTGGCTGCGATGTTGATTACCTCTTCGGCGTCGATATAGGATTCAAATGGTGTCTCGTTAATAGATCGCCACTGACCGTCTCGACGAACCTGCGCATCCCACAGCCAATCCTGCGTGAGTTGTTTAATGCTCATGCAATCCTCCAGACTCGCATTTCGGTTTCGGACACCTTGCGGGTGGCGACCTTGATCTTTTGATGCCATGCCACTGAACGGAGATTCCGCCCGAACTTTGTCTCAACCAGCACGGAATCACCTTTCTTCATGGATCGCAGCAGTTCCGCGTACTTGTTTCCACGGGTTCTGTCTGTCGGCGCTGGGATGTCGTTCTCAATCTTCGGTAGCGTGTTTGTTTTGCTCATGTTCAGCAATACAGCCTTGTTTAGTTGAGTTCAAATACGCAATTACGGTGTCACACCCCGCACATGCCCGTACATTCATTCCCAAACAAAGACATCTGACCTCGGTCCTCCTCACTGGAAAAGTCCACTTCCTCAAGTGGTTTGCAGGATTTGTGGAGGTAGGGGACGCTGCGAAAATTGTAAGACTCCAGTTTTGCTTTCTGCGCTGCTTTTTCAAACGCCACCGCATCGGCAAACGCTTTCGGCTCCTCAGTTTTGAGCCTGCGCCATTCGTGATTTGAATGGTATGGGCAAAATACGCATGATGAGCGTGGTGGCTTTGGGTAGCCATTGCGCCTCATCCACTCAATGCAATCTCCGCGCCTCATCCCTGCATCAACCAACGGCCAAACGCATTTTGCCCACGGATCGCGGGATGGCTTCATCCGGTGAACCTCATCAAGTGAGATTCCGATCCATTGAATCACGCCGACGGTTTTCTGTCCTCGCTTAATTCCGGCAAGCTCGCGAGCTTTTTTCAGGATCGGTTTAATCTTAAAGTCCGCCGTGCAGGCCCGCCCGCGAATCAACCCCACATCTCCGTTTTCTGAAAGTGTGTGGAATGGAATGTCCGTTTTGCTGTACATTTCACCAGTAGCTGACTTGTTCATCTTGACGGCTCGTTCACTCAACCGTCCGTTTGTAACTCGGTAAACCGGGAACGGAAACGGACTGCGCTGGATCTCTGCTTCAAGCCAATCAAGCCAAACGTACACGCTGGCGGGTTCGTCCTGTGTATCGGCAAAAATCGCAGCGGACAGCTTCGGGTATCCCGGAACTTCCCCTCGCGCCGCCATGATCGCAAGAGTGGATGACTGGACACTTGCGCCGAGGCTGAGAATATGGATTGGTTCGTTCATTTACAGTTTGTTGTTGGTTTGTGAAATGTAGTGCAGTCTTGCGTTTATTCCGAATACGCAATGCCGTAGTGCTGCTTATGGCAGAACCTCCACCCATTCGATGACGGTGTAACCCTGCGCCATCCACTGGTTCGCTGTATCTTGCGAGTTGGTCCGCGACATCGTGTGTTCGATTTGCCACTCCCGGCGAGGATCTGGCTTCACGCGCCATCTAGAAAGGTTGCTTCTCATGGTTGGCGCATTGCGGTCATCGACTGGTCGCCATGATTCGTCTGTAAATATCTGCAACGCCTTCCCGTCCGCTTTTGCTGCGTAAAACACAGCAAGCTGCGCTGACTTGAATTTGATTTCTTCTTGATCCATCGGTGGAAGAATTTCCTCGTACTTTACTGAGTTCATATATCGTGCAGTTTATGCTTGTTCTGTTTATTTCAAATACGGAAGAACGTATTCTTACGAAGGACAGTAGAACTCTCCGTGATGCTCGCGGGCCGCTCTATCGTAGGCAGCAGCAGCATCCGTGATCTCTTCAAAGTACCCGAGGTGCAGCGTTCGCCCGCCGATCTGGATCTTTGCTTCCCATTTCCCGCGATTCTTGATTCGCGTAACACCCTTGCAGCCGCTGGTGTTGTTCTTGTTTTTCCCGCGATTTCTCCCGTTCTCGGTCGGGGTTGCCAGCCTAAGATTCGCTGGGTTGTTGTTTAAGCTATCGCCGTCCGCGTGGTCTATTTGCGAACCCCCTGGGTCTGACCCGGTTTTCAGCGCAAAGATAATTCGGTGGCATGTGTATTCATGCGCACCTACGCGCACCCGGTAGTATGTTTTTTCGTATCCGACATTCACTGTAGATCCAGCTTCCTTTCCTCCATACATCGCATTGAAGATATTCCATCCACGTTGATTCCGGAAGTGATGCCTCGGCCTGATCTTCCAGCGGAGCCATGTCTTACTGGTCGGATCTACGTCAAAAGACTCGCGGATCAGATCCATTTGCAGTGGAATCGCGGTTTTCGGCAGGTGTTTTATGAATACTTTCGACTGACTCATTTCTGGTGATGTTGTAACTTGTTCGGTATATTTCACATACAAGAGAACGTACTAATGGCTTGTTCGGAGAAGAGATGAGATCCGAAAGTGGAGGAGCCTGAGCGAAAGCTGCCGCCTTCTGTTTTGCAGTAGGAGACAAGCTGAAGAGATAACGTCCGCATAGCGTCGTCACCGTCGCATCAGGTGCTGAGGTGGGATTTGTCAAATCACGCGGCTGGGGAACTCTTGGCCACGACAATCATGACCTCCAAACCCAGGATGCGCACAGCGCCCTCTTCCGTAATCGGAAGCGTTTTAGTTTCCCGCGTTCTCCTACACGGGCTGGCGGCAGTCCCGTGGGGGAGATTTTCCAAGTAGGGCAGCAGTAGCCTCGCCGGAAGATTCCCGTTCGGCGCGGGTAGTATGTCTGCCGAATGACTTGGATTTTCGTTTGCCTCTTGGCTTAACCAGAACCAACAAAAGAAAACCCCACCGCAAGGGACGCTACGGTGAGGTTCTTGATCGGTTCGTGACCAATCTTGAAATGCTTCCGTCAACGTCCCTTTTGACTTGCGGGCTGTTTACGGCGTGCCGCTACAATCGTCAAGCAGATTCTTGGCGCAAATCCGCATTCACGTATTTCAGCGTTGACATCCAGCCGCCGGGGATGCACTGTCCGGGAAACAACCCCGACCACGACCCATGCTTTCCGCTCAATTTATTCCAGGGGGCAACCCCGTCGAGTTCGTCACTACCGGACCAACCAAGCTCACGCTCCCTACGACTGGGGTGATCGCAAGCACTACGCCAACGCCAACCAGCATTACCGCTGCAACTGCCACGCTGACTGCCGCTGACAGTGGCGGGGTGTTCTTCCTGAATCGGGCTGCTGGCATCACGGTAACGCTTCCTGCCGTCGCAACTTCCGCTGGCGTGACGTATGAGTTTATTGTCGGGACTGCTCCGACGACTGCTTATGTGATCTCCGGTGGCGGCACAACCGTCCGAGGCGTTGTGGTTACGAGCGCAACTGCCGCAGCCGACTCCGAGGCATCCGGTGCTGCAAGCGTCACCTTTGTCGCGAACACTGCAACCCGTGGCGACCGAGTCGAACTGAGGTGCGATGGCACCAACTGGTACGCCTACGCAATGTGCGCCGTGGCTACCTCCATTGTGATTCCATAATTCGTGGCCGACATCACGGAGCGTCAGTTCGTTCTCTCAACGGGCTGGCGCTTTTTCCTGTAACTCATGGTTGCTCCAGTCATCCACAGACAAGGCGGGCTTTCTCCGAAGCCACCGCTGTTCGACTACGACTCATGGGGGCTGGATGAAAATGGAGGGATCTACCACGAACTCTACGGAGAATGGTGGGATGGCAAAATTGGATACACCCGACTGGACATTGAGCTGTCGGCGTTCATCCGTGGATTGACTCCAGAGGAAGGAGGGATGGGGAAGTACGAGCATCTGCGGGAGTGCATTGACCTTCTGTGGAACTCGGGAGGCAAGAACGTCGTCGAGTGGAATCCTTGGCTGGAGAAGATGCTGGAAGAGTCCTGCGAACACAACTTCCTTGCCGTCGCCGGATGTTCATCCTCGTCCAAGTCCTTCGGCGGGGCGATCATCGCCATCGTTAATTTCATTGCGGACCCGGAGAACACGCTCGTTCTCGTCACCTCAACGTCCATCGGTGCGGCCAAGCGGCGGATCTGGAAATCCGTCATGCAGTTGTGGAACAAACTGCCGGATAAGTACAAGCGACTCGGAAAGATCAAGCCGTCGCTGAACATGATCCACTATCAGCCGCAGGACGGATCGGTGGCGCATGATGCAGCATCCATCTGTCTCGTTGCTGCCGAGCAGAAGCAGGAAGCGTCTGCTGTCCAGAAGCTCGTCGGGTTGAAGAACGAGAGGGTTATCCTGATTGCGGACGAACTCTGCGAACTCTCTCCTGCTGTTCTCCATGCGTCCGACAACCTGATCTCAAATCCATGGTTCCAAATGATTGCGATGAGCAATCCAAAGGATAGAGAAGATCCGTTCGGCCTGATGTGCGAGCCCGTCGAGGGCTGGGCTACGCTGGACGAGTCCATGATGGAGTGGGATACCAAGTACGGCAAAGCTATCCGGTTCGATGTTCTTCAGTCTCCGAACTACTTGGAGCAAGAGGTGATCTACAAGTACATGCTGACTTATGAGAAAATTGAGAAGTTCCGGCAGCAGCATGGAGAAAACTCTGCCCGGTTCTACCGCTTCTATCGCGGATTCTTCCCAGTTCAGGGCACCGAGGATACGATCTACACGGACACGGATTTTAATGCGTACATGCAGGAATCCGCTAAATGGAAGAAAGAACCTACAAAGATTGCGGGGCTGGACTTGTCGTTCTCCAGTGGCGGCGACAAAACGAGCCTGTGCATTTGTCTGTTTGGCGAGACAATCGACGGGGTGATGTGCCTCCAACTTGAGAAGTTCTACGCTATTCATGAGAACGCGGCGGACAAGATGAATCCTCGGACGGATCAAATCTGCGCTGAAGTGAAGAAGATCCTAGATAAAGAAGGCGTGTCGTACAGGAATCTGGCAGTCGATAGCACTGGCGGCGCTGGCACGGTGGACAGATTGACGCAGTTCATGTCGAAGGAGATCCTGCGCATCAACTTCGGCGGCAGGGCAACAGAGCGTCCAGTATCGTCGAACGACCGGACCCCGTCGTCAAAGAAGTACACCAATCGCGTTTCGGAACTCTGGGGCGTCGGGATTGAGTTCATGCGCGGTGGGCAGTTGAGCGGATTGCGCAGAGATCCTGAGCTGTGCCATGAGATGAAGGCTCGTCGATTCTCCATGGTAAAAGGAGCGGATGGCGAGCGGATGACGGTTGAGCCTAAGCCAAAGATGAAGCTGCGAATCGGTCGCTCACCCGACAAAGCCGACTCGCTTATGCTTTGTATTGAAACTTGTCGTGAGAGATTCCACTGGCAATCAAAGGAGCGCGGCTTGTCTGTGTTGCCGAAGAAGGACTTCTTTGAGGTAATGCGTAAACTGGATGTTGTAAGCAGATCCAACGGCGGCGGTGACTGGGCTGCAATTGCTTGACTTTACGTAGATGCGGATTAAACCTACCGATAGAAATGACTTCTTCTCGCGCCGACCTACTCCTTGAAAACATACCGGATGATGAATCCCCGGCACCAGAGGAGCGGATCAAAGACGCATCGACGGGCAGGGAGTTGTATCGGGCGATGCTTCAATCGGACAGGGGATCTGCCGCGCAACGAGTCAGGCAACAGGCAATGCTGGACGGTGAGCCTCCTCACGATCAGGCAGTTCTGACGGCGACAGGGCAGGGGAGTATGACGAATTTGAACTGGGGCGATGCCGAAAACATCGTAGAGTTCACAAAGAGCGGGATGATTGATCTCGTCAACTCTGTCGAGAACCTTGTCCGCACCCCGTTGCTGAATCAGTATTTCGAGGATGAAGAGCAACGGCGCGAGTACGAGCAGACCCTTGCTGAGGAAGTAACGAAGACGTTCCGCCGCTGGGAAGGGTTTGACTTCAACTACCAGAACCTGATCCATCACTGGCTTTGCTTCGGAGTCGGCATCGGTTACTGGGAGGACTCAATCGACTGGCGCTGGAAGACGACCGGATTGTCCGATTTCTGCATTCCACGACAAACACTGGCATCGGAGGAGCGCATCACAATTGCAGGATGTCGTCGCAGGTACGAACTGCATGAGCTTTACGAGAAGATCCGCGATCCAGAGCGGGCGGCAAAGATGGGGTGGGATGTTCAAGCCGTGAAGCAGGCGATGTTGCGTGCGGATCATCCGGCTGGATCAACGACGGCATGGTCTGAAACGGAATGGGAAAGGTTGCAGGCGCAATTCAAAAATAACGATCTCGGAGCAACGGCGGCAGGCAGAACGCAAACCGTTGAGGTGATTCACTTGTGGGTGCAAGAGTTCGACGGGTCCGTTTCGATGTATCTCGTTTCCGACACGCCGATTCAGGATGACGGGAAGCGAGATCCATGGATGTATGTCCGCCGCCATGAGTACGACAACGTGCGGAATGCGTTCACGTTCTTCTGCTACGGCATCGGGACAAACGGGACGTACCACTCTATCTCGGGTATCCTGCGCAAGATTTACCCGCAGGTGCAAGTCTCCAATCGCCTGCGATCCAAGCTGGTAGATGCCGCCGCGATGTCATCCGGGGTGATGCTCCAGCCGCTGAGTGAGACATCCTACGACAAGATCGTCTATACCACACTCGGGCCGTACACAATGCTTCCAGCAAAGGACATTGCCGAGTACGTCGAACGCGCATCACCGAATCTTGGGAACAACGTCACTCCGGTTCTCGCGGACATGGAACGGACGATGAACCAGCGGGCTGGGCAATTTCAAGGAGGGTCCGCTTTTGGTGGGAGCCAAGAGAAGACCCGGTTCCAAGTCCAAGCAGAACTCGAAACCCTGTCCCGCGTTGGGGCTACTCAACTCAATCTCTTCTACCCATCATGGGCGAGAATGATGCAGGAAGCAGTCCGTCGCCTCTGCCGTGTCGGATACTCGGACGCAACGCCTGGCGGGAAAGAAGCAGCAGACTTCCGCAAACGCCTCGTTCGTCGCGGGTTCCCGCTGGAAGCACTGGAGGTTATCGACTTTGACGCAGTCACCTGCGAGCGGGCAATCGGCAGTGGCTCTATGGTTCAGCGGAATGCAATGCTGGATGAGATCGCTCCGTATGTCGGTAGCTTTGATGAAGCAGGGCGACACAACTACCTGCGGGACAGAACTGCTGGCGCTCTCAAATCCTACGAGGTTGCTGGACGGTACATCCAACGGATGCCAGGGGACCAACGTCCGCCAGTGGACAAGAAAATTGCGGAACTTCAGAACTTCGTCATGCGCTCGGGTTCTCCAATTCCGGTTGAGCCGAATGACATGCACGTTGTCCATCTGGACACCCACATTCCGTTCATCGCGCAGATTCTCAACGATGTGGAAACCGGGGCGCTCAGCTTGGAGGAAGCGGTGCAACCGATGATTATCATCCACGAACACTGCATCGGTCACTTGTCGATTCTGTCGAACGATCCGACTGTGGAAACAAAGGTTGCCGAGTACAACCAGGCGTTGCAACAAGCTGGGGAGATCATCTGGAACGGCACCAAGAAAATCGAAGCCGCTCAGCGCAAGGCTGCGCAGGAACAGCCAGCCCAACAGCAAGATGGTCAATCGCCGGAAGCCGCGCAGAAAGCTGATGACATCAACAGTGAGATGCAGCGGAAGATCATTGAGTTCCAAGTGAAGATCCAAAACATGAACGCCACCGGAGAGGCGAAGCGCCAGAACATGCTTGCCGATGCCGCCATCAAACGTCAGATCGAACTGGAAAAGGCACGACAAGGAGCCGCGCTGAAGGACGCGACAACCGCCGCAGAACTCCTCTCTAAGTCACGAACAATGCAGTAATATCGAATGGACATCAACAAACGAATCAGCGAACTCAAACAGGAATTCAAATCCAATGCGAACCTCAGATACGAGTGGGATGCCATCAGGAACTCCGAAGCGTATCGCAAAATATCGGAACTGGTATTCCTTGAGAGTGCAGCATCATTGTCGAAAGTCGGGGCAGCAGAACATGACATCGTGGCAGCACGCAGGCTGTTCAAGCACCAGTCCGTCCAAGAAGTCTTCCAAGCACTGAACCAAGTGCATATCCCAGAGCCTGAGTCCGTGCCGATTCCGCCCGCGTGGGATCACATCAGCACCGATAAGGCTGAGTAAACTTTAGTCAGAACCACCACCAAAACCAGAATGGAATCACCATCAGCAATCGCGTCTTCGGACCCCGGAGACTTCCTCTCCGTCATCAACAACGTCCTCGACCACCCGCAGGAAGTAGCGCCGCCAGTCGAAACGCCAGTCGAGGAACCAGTGCCAACACTGGATCTGAAGCCATCCACACCAAAGTCCACAACCGAGACAAAGAAGGGCGCAGACGCCCTACTCGGAGACGACGAGGAAACGCCAGAAGCGGATGTGGCTGAACCGGAAGAAGCGGACGATACGCCAGAGGAGATCAAAGCCGACAAAAAGGCTTCGTACAAATGGGGCGAACTTCGGGCGGAAGCCAAACAGGCGAAGGTTCTCGCCAAGGAGGTTGAGCAGCTGAAGCAACAACTGGCTGAGCGTGAGAAGCTGCGGGATGCAGATCCACTCAAACAGGAAGCCGAGGAGATCCGCAAGAAGTACGAGGAGCTTGAGAAAGAGGCATACGTTTGGAAGATTGAGAAGACTTCCGCGTGGAAAAATGAGGTCGAGAAGCCGATCAATCACATCCGCGAGAGCATCCAGAACATCGCCAAGGAGTACGAAATCTCCGAGGATCTGCTGTTTGAAGCGTTTGCTGACGGGGACATGAAGTCCCGCGCCAAAAAGTTCGATGATGTGTTTGAGCATCTGCCCCGCATTGTCCAGAACGAACTTGCCCGCCTTGACGCTGCCGCTACGGACGTGTCTCGCCGCAAAGCCGAACTGGAAGCCAATGCCGAACAGGCATACAAGGAGCTGACGCAGCGCGAGTCCGAGATGACGGAGAAGCAGAAGACGGAACTGAGGGCGGCGCAGATGAGGGCAATCGAATCAGACATGGCAAAGATCAAAAAAGTCGCAGCGAACTTCGTCCATGAAAACAAGCCACCGGAAAACGTGATCCGCGAGATTGAGCAAGAAGCGAGCGCTACGTCTTTCGACGACATGACCACGCAAGAAAAAGCGTGGGCCGCAATCGCATCCGTCGCACTTCCAAAGATGAACAAGACGGTTGTTGAATTACGCAAACAAATCGCAGCGTACAAAGCGGAAATTGAAAATATCAGCAACGCTCGCCCAGGCGGAACTCCATCTGCGTCGAGCTCCGCGAAAGGACAACCGGACGGCAGGTCATTCCTTGAAGCCACAGGGATTCTCTAATCAATCACCCAGACCAGCAACCCGTCATGCGCTCACGACGCTGGCGGGTTTTCTTATGCCCGCAAAGATCCATTTGACATTTTCCAAATACGCATACACGTATCGGTGCGCCATTCCAGAAGGCGAGAATCTACTGGGAACCAACCTGAGCATAAACAACCGTCCGTTTCGGATGCGTGCTTTCCCCGGCTCAAGGAGAGGAAAACAACCAATTCCTAATACTAGGAAGAAACCTCGTTCCCAAAACCAAACCTAGACACCAAGCACCATGGCTGCTACTACCATCCCATCGACCACGACCAATTCGGCGGTCATTCAACAAAACTTCATCAATGAGTCCGGGCGGATCGGTGAAGGTCTTTTCCGTTACGCCTATGATGTCTCTCCCTGGGCTCGCGTTGTGAAACGTGGTCTTTGGCCTGACGGGATGGGCGATTCGATCCGCGTCCTGAACTACGAGCGGGCGCTTGTCGGAACCAGCTCCGGTAAGGGCTCTTGGTCTAACCACCGGGCTCATGGGTTCTCGTCCGCCGCTACTGGCAATACGCCTCCCGACATCAGCACCTCTCGCGGGCTTCCTCCAGCCGCTGTTGTCCAAGTCACGCAACGTCTGCGTGAGTACAACCTCGCTTGGACCGCCGTTGAGTCCACTCGGATTGACGTTCGTGACGCAGCTTTCTCGTTCCAGTTTAAGGAACAGATGAAGATGCTGTACGATTGCTTGCTTGATGCAGGTATGCGCGTCTGGTCGTACCGCACTCGCGAAGAATACTTCCGCATGTGCGCCAACAAGGTTGTCATCGGTACGCCTGAATCCGGTTCGCTGAACTCCCTCGCTGACGCTTCTGTTACTGGCGCGGTTGACTTTGCGACCTTGACCGGGTTCTCGCTCGCCCAGCTCAACATGACTGGCGCGGCTCCGTCTGGCGGATTCAGCACGAAGCACTCGGTCCTGACTGGCGGCGTTCTCCGCGACATCTACGCTCGCCTCTGCCGGAACGGCGCAGGCAAGAACAGCGGCGGCATGTCCGATGGCGCTCCGGTGTTCCCGCTGCTCACCTCGCCAGAAACGAGCGACTACCTCATTCGTGAGGCGGGTACTCGGAACGATCTGCGCTGGGGTAACGCTGGCGAACTGCTCAAGCCTCTCGGGGTGACTCGTTCGCTCTGTGGGTTCTCGCACGTTCTGGATCACGAAGTCCCACGCTTCACGCTGGCAATCAACAGCTCCGTGTACGACTTCACCGAAGTCACCCCATGGACGTACCAAGCCGGGAATATCAGCACGGCGATCTCCGGTGCGGCTACGGCATCCAGCGGAACCGCTACGCTTCTGACGGTAACGACTTCGGTTGGTATTGTCGCTGGCTCAAGCGTCACGATCACGCCATCCTCGGCTGCGGATGAGGAGTACAGCGGTTCGTTCCGTGTTATCAGTGTGCCTTCTGCAACAACCGTCCTGATCGACAAGGCTTGGACGGATGACGCAACCGGAACGCTCGTTACCAACACCAACGGTCAAGCCGGATGGGTTGAGAACGCTTCGTACCACACGGCTCCATACGAGATGTCCTTCATCCTCCACCCGGAAGTGATGGAAGCTCTCACGCGGAATGCCACGACCAGCCTCGGCGCAGGGACGAACTTCGATCCGACGACCCGTATCGGTGATTTTAACTGGGTCAACATCCGCCACGAACAGTACAACCCAGATGGTACGTTCGGCTACTTCCGTGGTATCCTGGAGTTCGCCAGCAAGCCGATGAAAACCCAGTTCGGCTGGGCTATCATTCACCGTCGCCCAGACCCAACCGTCCTCGCTGCCCCGTCCATCAGTGTGACGAGCGGCCTCGGGTTGACTGCCTAATCTGGTGGTGGTTCACTAGAAACGGGGGTGTCAGTCAAGTTGGCTGGCACCCCTACTCTAAACCGAAACGCTTACAATGTCCGCCTCCTACGCAGCAAACGACGAGCAAGTCATTGCGAATGCGTTGGCTCAAGCGATGGGGAAAATCAAGGCTCCGAGGATCTACAACTACGGATCGCCCGACCCTCAGTTTCCAATCGCAGCAATCTACTGCGTACAGGACTGTGTGCTATTTTCTGTGACATTATATGTAAATGAGAACAGCGTAACGTACAACGCAAAAGAAAACCAAGAAATCTCGGTTGATGTAGCAGGGGAAAGCGGTGGGGATATATCAAGCATTACAGTTATTCCGGCGGGAACTATCATCCGAGGTCATATTTATTCCTTTATTTTAGATTCCGGTTTACTAATCGCATACCCAGCATAATGCCATGGCAGTACCATACTCAGCACATCATCCGCAAATTATCTCCAATGCAGTTGCGCAGTTCATGGGTAAAACCGGAGCCCCGGTAATCTACAACGGAGCCGCCGCATCGCCGCCAGCCGGATCTTACTGCGGAATCTTTTTCATCGCAGATACTGTCCTTACATCGCTCCGATTTTGGGAAGCCGGGCGGGCAGATTTCACGACTGACGCTTCTGTGAACAACGTCGTTGGCGGATCGCTCGCCGGGATCACCTTCAAGGCGAACTCTTGGTTGTTAGGCAACATCAACGATCTAGTTATCGCTTCCGGAACGCTACTCCTCTACAAAGCCTGATATGCCATATCGACTAGATCCGAACACAGGTCAGTTTGTCTGGGATGGTTCATCTATCCCGCAGACAACCCGTGATTCGCTCGGGACTCAGATCCGGGAGTTGCAGGCGCAGATTGATGATTTGAGTTTCGTTGATCTGGATGATGTTCCGACTACGTACACAGGGCAGTCCGGGAAGATTCTGGCAGTCAAAAGCGCAGAGAATGGATTGGAGTTCATCACGAACAGCGGAGGTGGTGGTGGCGGGACGGTCACAGCGGTTTCTGTCGCCACCGCGAACGGAGTATCCGGCACGTCATCCGGTGGAGCGACGCCTGCTCTGACGCTGACACTGGGGGCAATCACGCCGAGCAGCGTAAACGGCATCACCCTGACAAACGGCGGCAGCGGTGCGCTGACGGTGACTGGCGCTGCATCGGTTGCGGGGACGAGCAGCGGCACCAACACGGGCGACCAGACTATCACGCTGACGGGCGACGTTACGGGGAGCGGCACCGGATCATTCGCGGCCACGCTGGCAAACAGCGGGGTGACGGCAGGGACATACACCCGCGCATCCATCACCGTTGACGAAAAGGGGCGAGTAACCGCGGCATCCAGTGGCTCAGGCGGGGAAATCAGCGGCACGTCAGGCACCACCGACAACGGTATTGTCAGGGCGGACGGGACTGGAGGCGGGGCGGTCCAAGGCTCATCCATCGTCATCGACGACATCGACGCCACTACCCAACAGAACGTCGCAATCCGAAATGTTGATCCGGCGGCGAGCAGCGCGGTGGTCATAACCCCGAAAGGCACGGGCGCTTTCATTTTAGGGCCGAAGCCTGACGGCACAACGGCGGGCGGGGTGGTGAGAGGAGCAAGAGCGGTGGATTTGTCCATGCAGCGAGCCAATTCAGGATTTGTTGCGTCTGGTGCTGATTCGTTTGTTTGCGGCGTCACCAATAGGGCGACAGCGCAAGCAGCAGGCTGTCTGTCCGGCGACAGTAATTCCGCGACCAGTTTTAGGGCTGTGTGCGCGGGCGGATTTGCTAGCACGGCATCGGGCCCTGATTCAGCCGTAGCCGGGGGCCAGTTCAACACCGCATCAAATAATGAGTCGGCCATTCTTGGGGGAAATAACAACACGGCGTCCGGCCTCAGGGCTGTTTGCATTGGCGGGAGTCGCGCAGTGGCAAACCGAATCGGGATGTCGGCCCTGTCTAATGGGCGATTTTCAACAGACGGAGACGCCCAGCGAGGAACCGTCGTCATGCGCCGACTAACGGTTAACTCCACGCAGGTAGAGCTATCGTTTGACGGGCTTGATCCGGCAGGGGCAACGATCACGACAGCAACCCGTTTTTGCCTGCTTCCTAATCAAACGGGTATGGTGGATCTTCTCGTCGTCGCGAGATCGACGGGCGGGACTGATGCCGCATGCTTCCATCGCCGCTGTTTGATTTCCCGCAACGCAGCGGGTACGGTGGCGCTGATCGGATCGACTATCTCAATCGGGGCCGATATTGAGAGCGCGGGCGCATCGGGATGGGATGTGACGCTCGCCGCCGACAACGCAAACAAATCACTGAGTGTTCAGGTCACGGGAGCAGGAAGCTCCAGTACGTTTTCGACTGTGACCGGAGTTGCATCAACGGACGTTATCACAGCCACTGGATCCAGTCCCGTCGCCAACGATCTGGTAGTGATCTCGGCGCTGACTGGAGGAACTGGACTGTTGCTCAACGTGCCTTATTACGTCAGATCACCGTCAGGGGCGACTTTTCAGCTATCTCTCACTCCCGGAGGTGCCGCAGTCAACTTCACCGCGGACATATCAGCCGCAACCCTAACGCTCGGGGGAGTCCCTATTTACTGGGTAGCCGAGCTACAGTTCCGAGAAGTCATTATGCCCTGACCTTATGCCAGAAATACTTTTACCTACAGTCGATGCCCCCACGGAAGCCCCGGACGAACGCGCCGCTCGCGAGATCCTCCAGAGGATGACGCAGGCCGGAGTGGATTTCGTCAGCTCGCAGCAGTGGTGTTTTGATCGGCTGTGGAAATCACCGGACGCGACGCCGCAGGAGATTCTGGCAAAGATCGGGCCGAGGGCGCTTGAGCTATTCCAACGCGGAGGGGACGCAGTG
>Ga0181343_1000370_pt1 | contig 20210 bp, 29 predicted proteins | sample Su13VDMLBSD_FD_130110 | JGI IMG/M metagenome (GOLD analysis project Ga0181343, IMG submission 130110) | Freshwater viral communities from Lake Michigan, USA - Su13.VD.MLB.S.D | ecosystem: Environmental > Aquatic > Freshwater > Lake | place: USA: Michigan | collected 2013-07-15 | reverse complement strand
TGCCGGCAATGTTCCGAAAGGAATGGATAGGCTTATCGAAGGGTTAGCCTCTCCTAAAATGAATTGGAGAGAAATTCTTCGTACGCAAATTCAAAGCACTATTCGTTCTGATTATTCTTTTCTCTCCCCTTCAAAGAAAGGTCTTTCATCACCTTTTCGAATCCCGGGAATGAAACGAGATGAGACTTTGGATATCTGTGTAGGTATTGATGCTTCTGGTTCTATTGATGTTGATGACCTCAAAGCATTTCTAAGTGAGATTGCTGGTATCATGTCTCAATATTGTGATTATCAAATTCATGTATGGAGCTACGATACGCAGGTATATAATCCTGAAATCTTTAGAGCTGATGAAGGTAGAGACATTTCTACCTATCATGTTAAAGGCGGTGGTGGTACTGATTTTAATGCATCATATGATTATATGAAAGAAAATTCAATTGATGCTAAGATCTATATCAATTTCACTGATTTATACCCTTGTGGAGGATTTGGAGATAGTTCTTATTGTGATACTATCTTCGTTGTGAGGGGCGAAAATAAGACACCGGCTCCATTCGGTATTACCGTTTGGATGGACTAAAGAATCTATATAGCTGAAGTAGATAATGTATCTGTGGTAGTACCAGATAATTCCTGGATTTCTGCGCCTATATAGAGAGTATTATCTACTTCATTAAAAGCTAGTTCACCCGGATCAATAACTGCTGGTGGTCCAGGATCACCAGCTAAACGTCGCTTTATTCGCCATATAAACGCCATAAAAATATTTAGGTGAAAATGTTTCCATTTAATTGATAAATAATATTATGAATAGAAGAGATTTCCTCTATGCTGGCCTCTTCGGAGGGTTGGGCCTAACAACCGGTGATATGCTTAAAGCTCAATCAGAGTCTAAGCTTACTGCAAAAGCGCAGTCTATTATTCATATCTATCTACCAGGTGGTGCAGCAGCTCAAGAAACCTGGGATCCAAAAATCAATGCACCTATTGAATTCAGGGGACCCTTGGGATCAGTTCAGACTGCTATTCCCGGCGTACATTTTTCAGAGTACATGAAGGAGACTGCTAAGATTGCTGATAAGATCACTGTTGTTCGTTCTATGACTCATGGCGAAGCTGCGCATGAAAGAGGCACCCACAATATGTTCACCGGTTATAGGCCATCACCAGCTATTAAATATCCTTCTTTCGGTTCAGTAGTAGCACATGAATTTGGCAGTAGAAATTATCTACCTCCTTATGTTTGTGTACCTAATATGAATTCAGAAGATGCTGGTACCGGTTACCTGTCAAAAGCATTTGGTCCTTTTTCACTAGGTTCAGATCCAGCTGCAAAAGATTTTGCTGTGAGAGATCTTAAGATGAATGCGGGTGTTGATGAAGCACGTTTTAATAGACGTCGTTCAATCCTAGAAACAGTCGATAATCATTTTAGAAATATTGAAGGTGCCGATGCCATTGCATCAATGAATAAATTTTATCAACAAGCTTATGATCTCGTCTCATCTTCGCAAGCTAGAGAAGCCTTTGAATTATCCAAGGAACCTGAACATATTCGAAATGCATATGGACAAACACAAGCAGGACAACGCTTCTTAATGGCAAGGCGTTTAGTAGAAGCTGGCGTACGATTTGTTTCTGTAGTATATGGCGGATGGGATCATCATGCTGCTATAGCCGCAAATATCAAAAATCAATTACCCGCTTTCGATCAAGCATATGCTGCTCTTATCAAAGATTTAGATCAAAGAGGAATGTTAAAAGATACAATTGTAATGGTATCTTCAGAATTCGGTAGAACACCAAAGATTAATAAAGATGCAGGTAGAGATCACTGGCCAAGAGTATTCTCCGTTGCATTTGCCGGGGGTGGATTCAAAGAAGGTTATATTCACGGGGCTTCTAATGCTACGGGTGCCGAACCAGAAGAAAAACCTCTGACTGTTGAAAATATGGCAGCTACAATTTATAATCAAATTGGTATCGATCCTTCTAAACATTTAATGTCAGATGGTAATAGACCAGTATCCATTGTATATAATGGGAATGTTGAACAAGATCTACTAGCTTAAAATTTATGGAACAATATAGAGTAATACAAATCATGCAAGAACTCATTAATGATAAAAATAATGAGTTATATCAATTGAATAATTATTTGAATGAAGCACAATCAAATTCTTGGTCATATGTCAATCCTCAGGATTACCAAAATATGGTCAATGAAAAGGATATGGCTTGGTCTCAAGTAGGTAGTCTTCAAAGTCAATTAATGTCAGTGCAACAAAACTATGATAATTTAGTTGCTAATTCAAACAATTCTTCAGCAGAGCTAGAAGCAATGCGTTCAGTATTAGATGCTGTACGTGCAGATCGTGATGCAATGCAAGCCATTCTGGATGCAAAAGATGCTAACCTAAATTCTGCTTTAGCTTCAGTTGATCAAAAAGCTGGCGAATTGAGTACAGCACAAAATGCTATTAATGATTTAAATGGAAAAATTTCAGAACAAAATACAACAATTACAGATCTGAATGGCCAATTAAATGCAAAGCAAGAAGAAGTTGTATCATTAAAACAAAAACTCAGTGATATCGAGGGCAAACTTCTGTCGTTAAAAAGCAAAATCAAAGCCGAAATGGAAGAGGCTACTAGTGAAGTTGAAGAAGCTTTTGATGAAACTAATTTGATTGATTAAAGAAACCCGTTAAAATGAGGGTATGAAAAAAATCCTCATTTGTGCAGTCCTAGTAGGAGCCACACTTATTTCCTGTACGGAAAAGACAGATGTGGCTCTCACTGTGTTAAGAGATAAGCAAGAAGATAAATTGATTAAGTATGTTGGTGAAGGCGAAGCCGCTATTGAATTTTATAAACGGCAATATGGTGTGCTTAAAGAAAGGTTAGTGCGATTGCGTACTATGGAAGTTCTATTTCAACAACAAGCCGACCAAGCTGCTGTCGATAATAAAAATACCAGAGCTTCGTTTCTTGATCAGAAGCTAGCAATGTTGCATGAACGTATCCCGCTAGCTGAAAGAGAATTGTCCGATTTTTATCAACTCTTGGAAAGGAAAAGAGAAGAAATTCGTTTGATTAAAGATCAAACCTATATTAATACAGCCATGGCTAAGACCAGCTTAGATTTACCAACAGTATCCGAATTCGAAAAGCGAAAAGAAACCATTGATAATTTGGTAGAGTCATTAAGAGAGAAAGCAAGTAGATCAGAAGCTCTTTTGCAAGTATCTTTGAATGAAGAAAGGATGCTAAAAAATGAAACTAAATAAAATTATCTCATTACTGCCGTTGTTGTTCCTAGCATGTGAACCAGAAAAGGCAGTAATTAATCATAATGATATTATTCTAGAGTATACACCTACTCTTCTAACAAAGAAGGAAGCATTGGAATATAGGTATGCGAAACTCCTGGAAGAAAAACAACTTTTCGAAAAAATTTATAAAGAAGTACAATCACCTAAGGCTAGGGAAACAACTTTTCTAAAACTTAGAAATTTAGAAAAGGAAGAAGAAAAACTAATAAATCAGTTGTATAGTATCAGGAATATTTCAGAGGAAAACGCTGTTAAAAAATATGATAGTCTTCTAGATGTAAAAGATGATTATGTAGATGATAAAACCTTGCAAGGAGAAAAGATTTCTTATCCTTTTTATAAAGAAAATGGTGAACCCATTCTTTATCCAAATATTAATAAATTTGAAGTTGTATCTGAAATGAAATGGCATAAAAAATTTAGCAAATATTTTAATGAGAAGAATGTATGGAGGATTTATTATAAATATCCTCAAGTCCTAGACGGCAATACACCAGCTGGATTTAAATACCATATGGCTCTAAGAGAATTGGGTGCACAATTGAATCCATTCGTACCTTATGAAGATTTTTTATTGGATCTTGCAAAAGAAATTATGGAATTACATGGTATTAAAGATCATGAAACCCTTCATTATAAGTATAATTATCAGAGACCAGATCATGTAATTAAATGGAATAAAAATACTCTATGAGATTAGGACTATGCTGCTTATTATTGGGTGACGTAAAAAGTGAATTCAAATCTACTACGGTTACGTGGGCTAAAAAGAATAAAGATAAAATTATTTCCAAGTTAGAAAATATCTATAAACATAATTTAAATGAATTAAACAAAGTTATTGATTATTGTATTAATAATAATATTTGGCATTACCGCATTTCCTCTTCTTTATTTCCTTTAGCAGATCTAGAACCTTATTCTGATTACTTCCAAGATTTTAATTATAATAAAGAATATTGGAATTCGTCAAGAGGTAAAATTACAGAATATATTTCTAAGGGAGGTAGGCTCTCTATGCATCCATCACAGTTTTGTATTATTACAAATAGCTGCAACAAGATATCTTCTTCATCTATTTCTAATTTAGAAATGCACGGTGATATCATGTCAAATCTAGGGATTCCTGAGACTTTTCAATATCCAATCAATATTCATCTGTCTAACGGAAAAAAACCTCAGGAAGCTATAGATGCAGCGTTTAAAAACATAGATAAATTATCTATAAAAGTAAGGTCTAGACTAGTCTTCGAAAATGAAGATAAAAGCTACTGGACATGGCAAAAAATTAAAAAAACTTTTAGCAATACACCTATCACTCTAGATTATCATCATCGGTTAATTAATAATGAAAATGAACCAGAATGGAGAGCTCATGAAGCATGTGCCGCTACCTGGTTAAATTGCGGCATTAAACCATTATTCCATTACAGTGAAGGTAAAGAACATAAACTAGATCGATCACACTCTGATTATATTAATCAATTGCCAAGATACTCAGACATGGATTTGGAAATTGAAGCCAAACAAAAGAATCTAGCTATTTTGGATATCAGACAAAAACAATATATTTTTGACTAAATATATTTCATGTCTGATGATCTTCAAATGAAGGTTAATATATTAGAACAGGAATTGATCTTTTTGAAATTTCAAAAAGAAGTTCTAGAAAAAGAATTAGACACCCTTAAATTAAAACTTAACGAATATGCCATACATTGTAAACATCACGGAGATAGAATATCATGCACCAATTGCAGAAGGTGTAAATGATGAAAGACCAGCATCACTAACATTAGGTATTGATGATCTCGATAAAGATTTTTTAGAAACAGAATTATCAGGATATATAGAAGAATATACCGGGCATAAAATCAAAAGTTTTCGTTCTGATTTTACTTTTACAGAAGATATTGAAGATTGATTTCGATACCCGTTAAAATAAGGTATGAAATTTACCTGGGGCAAATACAGAGATCATGACGTTAATCAGGTTATTGAGATAGATCCATTTTATATAAAATGGTGTATTGATTCGAACATTCAAAAGGAAATTCTTAATTATATAAAATCCAATAAATCTCTATTGGATGAAATAGACAGAAGAATTTCTGTGTCTACAGAAAAAAATCAACCTTTTATATTAGCTATAGAAAAACATATAATGATGGCGGAATTGGTGGGCCAATATAGGGGTATTAATTTTTTGAAATCAATTAGAGAATCATTAAAATATGGCCGAAAAATTACAAAAAATGCTCTTTTCTTGACTATAGATATCTTATCTCGCGGACCATCAAAAAAGCCTATTAGGAGAAATTCTAAAAAATATTTAGAAAATAAAAACACATATGAAGAATATGCTAGCAGCATATTGGGTGATTTTGCAACCGCATTTAGTATAAATAATATATATGGATTACCTATGCAATAACCGTTTTAGTGTCTCTTCTAGAAGAGACTTCCTAACGAAAACCAGTTTCGGAGTTGGCGGCGTAGCATTGGCTACAATCCTCCAAGATCTTCAAGCAGCAGAAAGCCCACTTAAACCACGCAAAGCGCCATTATCAGCTAAGGCTAAAGCTGTTATTCATATCTTTGCTGGCGGCGCACCTTCTCATCTGGATACATTTGATTATAAGCCAGAGATGAAGAAGTTTGATGGCACCTCTTCAGACGGCGGACAAAGAGAGATTTTCTATACACCATTTAACTTTACACCATCAGGTAAGTCTGGCATCCATATTTCAGATGCTTTTCCTCAGTTGCAAACAGTAGCTGATGAGATGTGTATTATTAACTCCATGACCACAGATGTTCCTGCACATGGACCTGCAGCTAAGTTGATTCATACAGGTTCATTAGTTCTACCTAAACCTTCTTTGGGTTCGTGGACACTATACGGTCTTGGTACAGAAAACCAAAGTTTACCAGGATTCATTACTCTAGGTGGTGCAGCTGAATGGAGACAATCTTCATTCCTACCTTCTTTATTCCAAGGTTCAGTTGCAAACTTCAATCGCAATGCAGCGCCAAATAAAGTTCTTCCAAACCTATTTTCAGAGTTCACAACTGCTGATTCACAAAAGAATCAAATCGAACTTTCGAAAAAATTGAACTTGATGCACGAACAAAGAGTTCAAAAAGACGAACAATTAGAAGCACGTATCGAATCATTTGAATTGGCATTCAGAATGCAAGCTGCTGCCACAGATGCTTTTGATATTAAGAAAGAATCTGAATCAACCAGAGAAATGTATGGTAATACAGAACTTGGTGCAAAGCTTTTAGTAGCTCGTAGATTGGTTGAAAGGGGTGTTCGATTCGTTCAGATTGATGCAGGTGGATGGGATCATCACACTGATGTGAAAACTAATGTAACACGCGTTGGTGGTGCTATAGATACACCAGCAGCGGCACTTATTAAAGATTTAAAACAAAGGGGTCTTTTAGATTCTACACTTATTATTTGGGGTGGAGAATTCGGTAGAACAGTCACAACACCTGGTCGTGTTAATGAACGTTCTGGAAGAGATCACCACAGCAAAGCATTTTCTATGTGGATGGCAGGAGGCGGTGTTAAAGGAGGTATTCGTTATGGTAAGTCGGATGAGATTGGTAAGAATGTTGCAGAAGATCCTGTAACAGCACATGATTTCCATGCAACGGTCTTGAGGTTGCTTGGATTCGACCATACGCAATTGACATATCGATATAATGGTAGGGACTTCCGTTTGACCGACAATTACGGAGAGATCATCAAGGAAATCATTGCTTAAAGAATTCACGCTGGTCACGTGCGCTTGAGTGTCACGGTGGAGCACTGCGTCTGAGGCTCCTTAATCACTCTGACAAAAACCGTCCGCTTCTTTTATTGATTTAAAAAATACCTATATTAAGATAGGTTATGCAAGTCACACTAATTGATAAACTAGGTTCAGACTTAACTGTAGTCAATGCCGCTCGCGTTTCTTTTGATAAAGAATCTGATTGGGAGTGGATTCAAGATTCGAACAACAAGTTTCCAGATACAGATGAACTGATTGATCCAGATTCTAGAACCTTTTATTTTTATGACAAAAAGAAGGCACTTAAAGCAGGAGATGAAAAACTCATTAATTTCTTAGCAAAGCATAATCATTGGAGTCCGTTTGCCCATCCTCAGATCCAACTTAGAATTAAAGCTCCAATCTTTGTTGCACGGCAGTTAGCAAAGCATCAAGTTGGATTAATCTGGAATGAAATTTCTAGACGATATGTAGACAATCCTCCTGAGTTTTTCTTTCCAGACAAATGGAGAAAGAAAAGTCCAGACAAGAAACAAGGCTCATACGAAAACGAATTTGTAGATTTTGCTGAACAACTTCAAGTAGAAAGCTTAGTTAAAACTATTGCTCAAACATATGAAGCAATGATTAACATGGGAGTGTGCGCTGAACAAGCTCGAATGATTCTACCACAAAATATGTATACGGAATGGTATTGGACTGGTTCGTTGTTTGCTTTCGCTCGTGTATGTGGACTTCGTCTAAAGAAAGATACGCAATATGAAACAAGGTTAATTGCAGAACAAATCAACAATATCATCGAACCTTTGTTCCCAGTTTCTTGGAAAGCTTTAAACAATAAATAAACTTATGAAAATCCTATATACATTATTGTTATCGTTGGTTTTAGTTACCGCAAATGCAGATGAAGGGATGGATTTTTTTGAAAAGAAAATCAGACCTCTTCTTGCTGAGAAATGCATTGAATGCCATTCTTCTGAAAAAGGAGTATCTAAAGGGGGTTTAACCCTCGATACAAAGAAAGGGTGGGAAGATGGCGGTCAAGGCGGAAAGACTATTATTCCGGGAAATACTAATGATAGTTTATTCATTAAAGCAATTCTTTACACAGATGATGATCTACAAATGCCTCCTAAGAAGAAGGGAGGTAAATTGTCAGATGAAGAAATCAATCTATTTAAACAATGGATTGCTATGGGTGCACCCGATCCACGAGAAGGTGGCGAAGTTAAAAAGCTATCTGGTCTTACGGATGCAGCCAAAATGAATTGGTCTTTCCTTCCTACATATGGTAAGTCAGAGGCTCCTATTATTGGAGTACTTTCCAGAACTGCAAAAATCAATTTTAATGATTGGGCTAGAAATGAAATTGATGCATGGATTGTATGGAAGATGATTAATGATAAGACGGGATTAACACCTTCTCCTTATGCAGACCCAGAAGCATTATTACGTAGGATGTTCTTAGATTTAGTTGGATTTGCACCGACAGCAGAATCAATGAAGCAATTCGGCATGCAATACAGAGATGCGATTCTCCGCAAACAACCAGGAACTATTGAATATCTAATTGATCAATGGATCGATCAACTTCTCGCATCACCTCACTATGGTGAACGTTGGGCTAGACATTGGTTGAATACAGCACGTTACTCTGATACTACAGGTAATAGAGAAGGTAATGCAAGAAATGCTGAATATCGTTATGAATATGCTTGGACATACAGAGACTATGTAATTGATTCATTTAATCAAGATAAGCCGTTTAATAAATTTATTGTCGAACAATTAGCAGCGGATCAACTACCTGACATTGGATCCAATGATCCCAGACTGGCAGCCTTAGGATTCCTTACTGTAGGTAAAAGATTTAACAATCCAGATGATGTTATTGACGAGCGGATTGATACTACATTTAAAGCATTCATGGGATTAACTGTTGCATGTGCAAGATGTCATGATCATAAGTTTGATCCCATTCCTACAGCAGACTATTATTCTATGCACGGTGTGTTCAATTCCATTTATGAACCTACAGATGTTCCTATGGTAGCAAATGTAGGTTCCAAGTATGAAGAAGACTTCATGAAGAAAGTAGAGGGGTTCGAAAAAGAAAGTAGAGATGCATACTACAATTACATGAGAAAGAAAATTAAAGAGTTTAATGAAAAAGCAGCTGCTTATCTCATGATCTCTACTAAAAAAGGTGCTGAACGTTTTGATGCTCTAAAAGAGTATGGATTTAATCAAAATAGAGAAGATGATGACTTCCCTGCCAGAGCCGTGAAGTTGAATGATCGTCATCCAGTCATGGGGATCTTTTCTATTCTATCAAAGACTCCGGAAGAAAAGATTGCAGAAAAATTTGAATATCTTAAAACTCTCCCCGATTGGAATCAAACAGTAAAAGCACAATTCTCTCCTGCCACACCCAAGACATTGAAGGATGTGGCTGCTATGTATGAGAATTTATTCAATTCTATTTCACCAACACAGATTAATGATTACTATGATCAGGTAGCCAAGAAGGAATTTACAGAGTATAAAGACAAATCTATGGAAGAGATTATTACTTCCGTATATCCATTAATTCCAGCTAAAGACATTTGGACTAATGAACAATTCTTAGAGGTATTTGGCGGCGGTATGAGGAGAAATGCAACAGCCAAATTACCTCCTCTACCCAGAAACTTTTTACAAACAACTGCGGTTAATAAAATTAACTCTTTAAAGATTTCGCATAAAGGTGCACCCGGTGGTGCTATGATTGTGAAAGATAAAGATAAACCAATGGATTCCAAGATCTACATTAGAGGTGAAAAATCAAAACAAGGAGAAGTGGTCCCAAGAAGATTTTTAACTTTCTTAAATCATGAAAATGAAATTTTCAAACAAGGAGCTGGTCGACTTGAACTAGCTGAAGCTATTGCATCTAAAGATAATCCAATGACAGCAAGAACTATTGTTAACAGGGTTTGGATGTGGCACTTCGGTGAAGGATTGGTGAAGAGCCCAGATGATTTGGGTAATATGGCATCTAAGCCCAGCAATCAAGAATTATTAGATTGGTTAGCTGATTGGTTTGTAGAGAATGGATGGTCATTGAAGAAACTTCATAAACTCATTATGAAGTCAGCTACCTATCGACAAACATCAGCACCTAATCCATCTTTTGCAGCTAAAGATGGTGAAAACAAATATTGGTGGCATTATCCAGTTCGCCGGATGGACTTCGAATCGATTAGAGATTCACTTGTTCAGATTACAGGTAAAATGGATAGAACGGTAGGTGGTAAACCAGTGAACATTACTGATGAGCCATATTCATATAGACGATCCATTTATGGTTATGTAGATCGTTCTGCTGTATCAGATCTTATGATGCAATTTGATTTCTCAGATCCAGAAATGACTAATTCAAAAAGAGCTAGCTCTATTGTACCCCAACAAGCATTATTCTTTATGAATTCTCCTATGATTATTGATGCTGCAAGAGCTGTTGTGGAAAGGAATGATTTCAAGAATGCAAAAGATGATGAAGAAAAAATTAAAGTAGTATATGCAGTATTATTTCAACGTTACCCAAAAGGCAAAGAATCATCATTAGGAAAAGAATTCCTTGTAGAAGCATCTAAAAATTATAAACCTTCTGCAGTTAAACCCAAGACTACAACTACCGCCGAAGACACTTTAGAGACTACTGTGGTTAGTAATAATAATATGGGAATTCTTAAGAATGTAGGCAAGCCTGTTGAGCGCAAACCAATCACTCCGTGGGAAGCCTATATTCAGGCATTGATTATGTCTAATGAATTCGTATACTTTAATTAATGTTAAAAAACTTTTGGTATATTTGGTGTAAAGCACTAGGTGACAAAGCACATGAAGATAGATCCACTGCAGATAAAATAGCTCTAATAAGAACATTAATTGTTTTTGTATATCTAGTGACAAATTTCTTTATAACAACTAACATTATAGTTAATTGGATTAAATGAAAATTTATATACTTTCAATTGAAAAGATTGCAGACTGTATCAAAGAATTAGGAATACAGCTTGGACTAAGATTATCTAGTTCTCTCTATTGGAAAATATTAAACACATTATATGGTCATGCATTTGACTTGAGAGTAAAATATAAAATTTTTAGTTCAGATAATTAATATGAAATCTTTGCCTATCCTTTTTGCGCGTACTAAAACAGGATCTATTCAACAATGGTCCGTTGAATTAGAAGATAACAAATACAGAACTATCTTTGGCCAAGTTGGTGGAAAAATTCAAACTACTAAGTGGACAGTATGTGAAGTAACTAATGCCGGAAGAGCTAATGAACGTAAACCCGAAGAGCAAGCTTTGTTAGAGGCTGAAGCTCTTTGGAAGAAAAAGAAAGATTCTGGCTACTTCGAATCAATAAACGATATTGATGTAATAAAATTCGTAGAACCAATGTTGGCTAAGAACTTCGAAGACTATTCAGACAAGCTTAAGTTTCCTGTATATTGCCAGCCTAAGCTAGACGGCGTTCGCAGCATTATTACAAAAAATGGCATGTTTAGTAGGAGTGGAAAATTAATTGTTTCTTGTGCGCATATCCAAAGAGAACTTGAATATTTCTTTACTAAATTTCCTGATGCAGTTTTGGATGGCGAATTGTATTGTGATAAACTCAATAATGATTTTAATAAAATTTGTTCATTAGTTAAAAAGACCAAACCAACAAAAGAAGATATTGAAGAGTCGGCCAATGTTATTCAATATTGGATATATGATACAATTAAACCAGAAAGATTCTATCTTAGGTTTAGTTGGCTTATGTCTTATATCAAAGAAACAGAATCCATACGCATAGTAACAACTACTACTTGCAATGGTCCTAATAAATTAGATGAAATGTATGAAGCTTATATGGGTGATGGATATGAAGGCCAAATGGTCCGTGTTGATGCACCATATGAAAACAAACGTTCAAATACTCTCCTTAAACGAAAAGAATTTCAAGATGCAGAATATACTATTTTAGATGTTATTGAAGGTGAAGGAAACAAAACAGAAATGGCAGGTGCTATGGTGTTTAAGAATGAATCTGGAATTATGTTTAATAGTAACATTAAAGGAGACCGTGAATACCTCAAAGAAATTTGGATTAACAAAGACTCATATATTGGAAAACAAGCTACTGTTAAATTTTTTAATCTGACACCAGCTGGTATACCAAGATTCCCTTATGTTATAGCCATTAGAGATTATGAATAAAATTCTTATGTTTAAAAAAATTTATATTAATTCGATTGGGTATGTAGCTGAAAAATTAGATAACATTTTTATGTATTCTGATAATAAATTCATTCAAAATACTTTACAAAAAATTGCATTTTATATATTCAATTTCAGAGTAAAGAATGGCATATATGATTAATAAATAACTGTATGACGTTTAAAGAATTTTTTTTGGGTAAGCAAATTGAATTGATCGAATCTGCAGCGGTTAGTGAAAATCTAAAATATCATTTAGAAAATAACATTCCAATACACCAAAATGTTTTTAGAGTATATTCCGAAGCATGGTTCTCTCTTATCAAAGAAGCAAGAGATTTGTATAATAAAAACATATTAGCTCTCGACGATGAAGATGCTGAATTGGTATCTACAGATATTGGTGAAGAAGTCGTATTCGAAGGCAGATCTGTATTTCTCGATGCTCCTATTCCTTTAGAAGAAGATCTTGTCATGGAAGAAAAATCTAAAGGCCGTAAGCATCGTTTGAATTCACCTTTCCGTACTCCGGGTGGTCCCAAGAAATTTGCGGTTTATGTAAAGACTTCTGGTGGGCGCGTTAAAAAAGTTACATTTGGCGATCCCAATATGAGAGTTCGTAATTCATCTAAATCCAGAGCCAAATCATTTAGGGCGAGACACAAATGCGATCAAAAGAAAGACCGCACTACAGCAGGTTATTGGTCTTGTAATATTTCAAGATATCGCAAAGCACTAGGATTAAAATCGAGCAGAGTATGGTAAATGATTTTCCATTTTCTGAAGAGAAGATTAGTAATAATACTTACTTAAGAGAGTTTCATCCGGATGTAGCTACAGATGAATTACAATGGCATTATGATGAAGAAGATCGTTTAGTAGAATCATTAAATGAAAATGATTGGTTAATTCAATTTGATAATGAATTGCCGAAAAGAATAAAAGGATCGTTCTTTATTGAAAAGAATAGATACCATCGAATCTTAAAAGGAACTACTCCATTAAAATTAAAAATCAAAAAAATAAAATGTTGATACTATTCGGTTTATCGTTATTATTAATTGTCATGCAAATTGATTCTATCTACATGAGACCAATCCTCGAAACATTAAAAGCAGCTAATACAGTAATCGAAAAACCAAAAAATCCCATAGATTCATACGGAACTATTCAAGAAAATTTTGGTAAACAAACACAGACCACCATCTACAATGCACATGGTATTGTGACACCAAATAGTCCAAACACTTTAATTGCTAAGGTTTAGTATGTTAAAAATTATAGCATCGGTATTATGTTTAATACTACCTTGTCATGGGGGTTTTAAAAAAACTAATTTATCTCTCTCCTTAGATCATGTCAAGCAAGGAACAGACTTAAATGGTTTGCCTAATTTAAACGTAATTGCAAAATTAAACGCAGGTAATATAGTAACCTTTAAGCTACCAGATAAAATCGTTACGGGCAGAGTTACTAAAGTTGAAGTAAATGAAAATGAATATATTAAAATTGTCGGTATCTTTGATAAAGAAGAATCAGCTGGATTTGCCTTCTTGTTTTCAGCAACAGAAGGAAAAATTGAAGGAGGTCTTTCCTTTAATGGCGGCGATTTGCAATACAATTTAAAATTCAATACAATCAATAACTTTTTCTATTTTGAAAGAAATTTATTCAATAAATTAGATAAGCTTTGATTTTTTAAATATGATTAATATAAATCCGGGTATTATGAACCATGCTCATGTACTGTATGGCAAAATACCCGAATCATATACTGTGATGGTATCGGGCGGAGTGGATTCAATTGCCGCAGCACATTTTCTTTCAAAAAATTACAATATTAATATCTACCATTTTAATCATAAATTAAGACCGCAAAATGATGAAATGGAACTACAAGTCAGACGTTTTGCCGAAGATCATAATATTCCAATTAGAGTAGCCATTAATTTTGATACAGTACGTGTAACTGAAAAAAAATTAAGACAATCAAGAATGATCTTTGTTAAGTCAAATTCTGCCGTATACATTACGGCACATCACGTAGATGATGCTGTGGAATCCCATATTAAAAATGTATTTGATTTTCATCATGATTATTTGCCAATCCCTTTTGCAACTAAGATGGTATCACATCTAAGACATTCTGTCTTAGCACACCCATTTCTTTTTTCAAATAAAGATGATATGAGAGAGTATGTAGAAAAAAATAACTTACAATCTTATATTGTAGAAGATGAAACTAATACACAGATTAAAGGCTCGCGTAGGAATATGATTCGCAACAAAATTATTCCTATCTTGAATGAACATCAAATTAGTTTCAGAAAGCATATTAAGCGCCTCATGAGTGAACGATTGGATACTCAACTCAAAAAAGATCTCCTTGATAAAATTAAGAATGTGGTTTAATATTACCTAAATATAAAAGTAATGAAACTTTTGCATATAGCATGTGCAGTTACGCTTTTAGCTACACCATGCTATAGTAGTCTTAAAAAGGCAGCACCCAAAGTCCAAAAAGAAGTAGTAGATGCAAAAACGGTTTATAAAGATAACGGAAGTCTGGATATATCTGCTATATTTGAATTGAAGAAAGACGATAAGATATTTTTTAATATTAATGATAAGAAATATTATGCTCTTGTTACTAAAGTTGATTTAACAAAAGAAAGAATCATAGTAGCTGGAAAATTAATAGATGAAGAAGAGGCTGGATTTATATTTGTAGGGACTTTTGCAAATCAAAGCGTTGGTGGTACTGTTTATTTTATGAAAGAGCAAGTAAATTATGTACTAAGACATAATGAAGAGAAGGACTTATTTTACTTGGAAGAAAAGAAAAATAGTATAAAATCAGGAGAAGGAGTATTTCAAAATTAATATGATTACAATACCTAGTTCTAGTTCTGGAAGATTTTGTGATGGAATGTTAAGGAGAGACTTTCTTAGGATAGGAAGTTTAGCTTTAGGGGGTGCAAATTTATCACAACTTTATGCAGCAGATACCAATAACGTATTAGCTTCTACGGGAGCAAAGTCTGTTATTATGATCTATCTTCCTGGTGGTCCGAGCCATCAGGATATGTTTGATTTAAAAATGGATGCTCCGTCAGAAGTCCGCGGAGAATTTAAACCAATTAATACAAACGTAGATGGTATACAAATTTGTGAACACTTACCATTGTTAGCTAAAAGAGCAGATAGATATACTATTATTAGATCGATGGCTGATTGCGAAGAGAGACATGATGCTTTTCAATGTTTAACAGGTAAGCCTTCGAAGAATCAACCATCAGGAGGATGGCCTTCTTTTGGTTCAGCAATCTCTTATTTTCAAGGACAGAGGGATGAATCTGTTCCTTCATTCGTAGGTCTCTCACCGAAGATGGGGCATATGCCATGGGCTCGGAGCGGAGAGCCTGGATTCTTAGGTATTAAACATTCCCCATTTCAACCTAATAAAGGAGGAGCTGGGGAAGATATGTACTTGAATGGTTTAACACTTGAGCGCTTAGCAGACAGAAAACAACTATTGCAATCATTCGATTCTTTTAGAAGAGAAGCTGATGCATCTGGTTCTATGAATGGTTTAGATGCATTCAATGCTCAGGCTTTTGGTGTATTAACTTCTTCGAAATTGTTAGATGCTTTAGACATCTCTAAAGAAAAAGAATATATTTTAGAGCGATACGGCAAAGGGGACGCTAAAAATAGAGATGATGGAGGCCCTAAACTGATGACTCATTTTCTTGCTGCTAGAAGATTAGTGGAAGCTGGGGCTAGAGTTGTTACGGTAGCTTTTAGTAGATGGGATCATCATGGAGATAACTTCGGTGCATTACGTCAAGATCTTCCTTTGTTTGACAAAGGATTAACAGCTCTCCTGGATGATTTAAAGGATAGAGGCTTAGAGAAAGATGTTGCAGTAGTAGTGTGGGGGGAATTCGGAAGAACTCCCATCATTAACAAAGGTGGTGGTCGAGACCATTGGCCTCGAGTATCATGCGCATTATTAGCTGGTGGTAATTTTAGACACGGTCAAGTTATTGGAGCTACTGATCGACTAGGGGGAGAGCCCATTGAAAGACCTGTACAGTTTGCAGAAGTTTTTTCTACACTCTATAATCATATGGGTATAGATACATTTACTAGTACTGTTAATGATTTTTCAGGCAGACCTCAATATTTAGTAGACCCAGGATCAATGCCATTAAAAGAATTGATGATTTAATATGATTAGAATAGACCCACTGACATATGAAGGAAGATTTGATTCTGACTTTTATGCTGATGATTCTTACAAACAAATAAGAAAAAAAGTCGAGGATTATATTAAGGCGGAAGGTTTTTTAGATAAACCCGATACTTATTTTTTAAATCTATTTGGACATTATTGGCAGATAGAAATTTCCTAAAAATATTTTGGTGCAAAACTAAAAAATATATTATATAAATATATATGGATCAAATTCTAGTAGTAGGAGACATACATACTAAATTATATCCGATTAAAAACTTTCTAGAGGAATGGAAAGGTAAAGTAGTCTTTACTGGTGATTACTTTGATGACTTTGGCGACGATCCATACCAAAACATAGTTGTAGCTGATTGGCTAAAAACAAATTTAGATAATCCAGATTATACATTTTTAATCGGTAATCATGATTTCCAATACATGACTTTACCCTATATGTTTCATTGTTCGGGTTTTAGTGAACATAAACACGAAGCTATTAATAAAATTTTGCAAAAAGAAGATTGGGAAAAATTTAAATTTTTTCATCATATAGATCAATATTGGTTTTCTCATGCCGGTATTACTGATTACTGGTTTAACCACCCTATTAATGGATTAACAACAGATAGTATTGAAGCAACTATTAAAGAATGTTATAACCATATTATTTCAGGTCCTCTAGAAAATATATTACCCATTTGGGCAGCAGATTACTTCCGTGGTGGTAGATTTAAGAAAGGTGGATTACTTTGGAATGATTGGAATAACAGGGAATATATTCCGGGAGTGACTCAAATCATGGGTCATACGCCACAAAAACAAATAATTGTCCTAGAAGACGAAGAAAAAAATTCTCGATGCGTTAATGTCGATGCATATAAACAATCTAGTCAGGTATTGTTAATTGTTGGAAATAATTTAACAACCATTTGTTTAGAATGAAATTAGAAGAGACAAGCATTAGTCATCTCAAATTTAGTAAAATAATAGAAAATTATTGTAGTAACTGGCATGGTCTTTCTGAACACAAACAATCCATACTAAGAAAAAAAATCAATAAAGATTTGGGTTTAATTTTTAAATGGAGAATGTTTTTTGAAGATCATTATTGGATCGAAGATAAACATAGGTTCATGATTTCAAAAATAAAATACGATTTATGAAGGTTTTTATTAACGCCGATTATTACTACCACATTCTAATCAACAGTAATTCTGAAAGATTTGTTAGAAAAGAACCAGTTGAATGGGGTACAATATGTTTTGAATTAGATGAAGAAATGGGCTTAGAGTTGATAGGTGAAGATACAAATGAATATTCTTTTCATGTAACAGATGAAAAGAAATGGATGTTAGCCAAAATTAAATGGGGCCTATAAGAACATTTCATTTAAGAAATTTTCCCATTTTAAATGATGTTCAGCTATATGTATGTGATTATTCTTCTTGAATAATAAAATAGACGCTGAACGATAAAATTCTGGTGACGGTGCACCATGGTATTTTGTTCTTTTTTCCATAGCTAAACGAAAGAACGATAAAGCTGTTAAAGTCTTTTCAGCTAATTTAAATCCGAAATCATCCATTAGATACGGTAATGGATTTTCATATGTCAATCCTTTATGTACTATAATAGCTACGGTTTGGCATTCTTCTTTTGAATTTGCGAATGAAGCAGTACAACATATTAAAGAAAGTATATCTAAAGGATTTGATAGCAATATGCGCTCGGAATCGACTATTTTATAACCTATGGCATGCATGATCGCATCCCGCGAAGATGGATCTGCTGAATACAATAGTTTTATTTTTTCACATTCGCTAGATTCGTATAGCTCATCAATTAAAGCCATACTATTATTTAGGCAAAAAAATACCACCCGAAGGTGGTATTACACTTAATATGTATTTTTTTTATTTAATTAATTATTTTATGGTTGTGATTTCTTATTTTTAAGTAACGACCAAACAAATCCTAGAATAGTTACAATAGCACCAGCTACTGTTTCTGTATCTGAACCTTGTGAAGTGCCCTGAACTACCATGGCACCGCCACCAGCCGTTAATGCGTGTCTAATAACACTTGTTACTAATGGATTCATAACATTAATAATTTATACTAGCTGTTAGAAATAATCACCCCGTTGGCATTAATCTTTTCAGATTCAAGTTTCCAATCATTCTTTTCCATCAATGACAGAAAAAGATTTGGTCTATATACTGTATTATTTAAAATTTTATTAGAATGCGTTTTGAGCCAGTCTCTCCTAGTTTTTGTATAAGCTTGAACCCATGCCTTTTCATCTCCCCCAGAAGAAGGTAATGTTTCTGAGAATTTATTTCTTAAAAACGGGAGTATAGATCCAGAATGTAAAAAGGAATCAGCAATGACTAATTGTGAAAGAGGTAATACCAAACCACCTTTCTTACACCATGCTAATGCTGGATCAATATACATTTCATTAAAAGCTTCTTCTTGGCACATTTCCATTACTTTGTCTTTGCATGATTCCTTAAGCAAATTTACAAACGTTTGGTCATTTACTAAAGAAACTTTTCCAATTTGCGGAAGATAGGTTTCTAGCGTTTTAACAGGTCCTCCTTTTCTGATATATGAGGTTATTAGTTTATTAAGATTGCCCCATTCTGTAATCCCGAAAGATACTGTAATTTGTTTAATTTTATTAGGCCCGTCATTCCAAAAATATAATTTATCATATTTTATAGAGGTTGAACTTTGTTCGAAGCTAATTAAAATTTTCTTAATTAAAGATATTTTATCCATATAAAATATTTAGCACAACCCCCATGGTGGACCTTACCATGACCTTTAAAGTTACCCGTAGCGAAAAGATAAAAAGCCCGAGATTCTTGGGGGTTGTGCTATAAAATATTTATCCATATGAAGGGAATTATTTTAGCCGGGGGTAAAGGAACTAGACTTTATCCTCTTACACAACCCATTAATAAACAATTATTACCGGTATATGATGTTCCTATGGTATATTATCCATTAGCGACTTTAATGCATGCCGGTATTAAAGATATCTTAATTATATCATCGCCAGAGTATCTAGACTATTTTAAAAGACTATTTTGCACTGGCGAACACTTAGGTCTATCTATATCATATCAGGAACAAGCTATTCCTAATGGCATTGCGCAATCTTTTGTTTTGGGTGAATCATTTATTGGAGATGATGACGTATGTTTAATTTTGGGGGATAATATCTTCCATGGTAATTTAAATTTTGATTTCCATGGTGGCGCTAAGATATATGCATATCAAGTAAAGAATCCATCTGACTATGGCGTTGTTGAATTTGATAACACCGGAAAGGCCTTACAGCTAGTTGAAAAACCAAAAGAATTCATTTCATCATATGCTGTTCCTGGTTTATATTTTTATGATAATTCTGTAATTGAAATTGCTAAAAATTTAAAACCATCCGCGCGTGGTGAATATGAAATTACAGATGTTAACAAAGAATATCTTAAGAGAGGTGAACTTTATGTTTCGCGAATGAAAGGTGAAATTGTTTGGTTAGATGCAGGTTCACCTTCAGCTTTAAGAGATGCATCAGACT
>Ga0181343_1000369_pt1 | contig 20264 bp, 25 predicted proteins | sample Su13VDMLBSD_FD_130110 | JGI IMG/M metagenome (GOLD analysis project Ga0181343, IMG submission 130110) | Freshwater viral communities from Lake Michigan, USA - Su13.VD.MLB.S.D | ecosystem: Environmental > Aquatic > Freshwater > Lake | place: USA: Michigan | collected 2013-07-15 | reverse complement strand
TAAGCCACGCTTACGTAATCAAATGACGTAATGCGCGGCCGCGTCCGCTTCGCTCCGCTCCGCTCGCGGCCGCTTCGGAGACGCGTAGCTTAATAAGCTTATGGCGCGTAGCTTAATAAACTTGGAATTTATCCGCAATTTATCCGCAAACGGCCGCCGGCGAATAATAGCCAATCAGATTTGAGCATGTGACTTGTTATGTAATTAAACCGCCACGAAATTTCTTGTCAATTTATGAAGAGAAAATCTACAGATCTAGATCAAGACAGGCAAAAGCGCCCAAGACTTGTTAGATCCAGATCCCATATTCAGCGTATCCGAGATCGCCTTCGCCTGAACACTGTTGCTCGTTTCCGTGCGTTTGCTGAACGACGGAATCTGCCAACTTATGAACTAGATCTAACGCACAGTTCAGGGAATCTTCACACTGTTACAGCTCGCCCTATAGCTATTGGATCTAACAACTACAGCCTTGAAGCAGCGCAGCGAAACATTGCTAATCTTTTGCGCGTGTTTACAAGAGACGAAATTGCTCGTCAAACTGGCTGGAGCATCCGAACAGCATCTTATCGATTTCGCGGGTTTCTACAGGTCACTAATCAGATGAATCCAACTACCACTCAGATGTATGATCTAGAACGTCTTAGCGACATTACGCAATCTAAATTTGATGAGATATTCAGTAACGTCCAACAAAGTGAAAGCGAAGTTCCATTTGAATTTCTAGAATGGACAATTGTAATCAATCCGACTATTTACAACACAGGATCAGGGGTTGAGATGTCCAGCTCGATTCCTCGAAAAGGTTTAGGCTGGCAGAATTATTACGACGCAGAAGGACATATTAATTGTGCAGCAATATCACTCACAATTCTTACTCGAGAAAATCGATTTGATCGACAAGAGGAGCTTTTGAAAAAGTAAAATATTTTTAAAGTAGATACGCCAGAGAATTACAAACAGAACTTGGTTGGGGAGAGCATGTATCGATTGCAGAACTTGGTAAATTTGTCGAGAAATATCCAAAGTATCGTCTCACCTGTTTAACTACTGTTGAAAAGGAGTTTAGCCGAAATACTTTTTACGGTTCAGAGTTTCAAGACGAAATAGATACATCAACAAACAAAAACAAATCCAAGTATATTTTATACATTGTTTTTGACTATCAGAAAAGACATTTTGCGCCAGAAAAATTCCCAGCTGCTTTTTTCCAAAAACTCTACAACAAGAATACAAACTTTTGTCATTCATGTATCAAGCTTTTCCCAAAAACAGACAACCATTTATGTGACGGTAAAACCATCACTCGCAAACAAAATTCCTTTATCGCCAAAGAACGCTGTGAACACTGTCTAAAAGAATTTAAAAAGGGACAACACAATTGTCAAGAGTATATTTGTAGAAACTGCAAAGCTCATATTCCAAAAAATTACCAGAACCATCGATGTGCAGTCATGATCCATGAAACAGAAGAGACTGGATACTGGGACGGCAAATCTGGCTATGAGAAGAACAAACCTGGTTTATGGGTGTATGATTTCGAAGCAGCAATGGAGCGAGTACAGGTTCCATACTTTGTTTTGAAAGATCTTGAGACTGATGATTCAGACAAGCTTGTAAAAATTGGGGCAGTGTCATTGTACAAACAAGATAACACAGCGCTCAAACACAATGTCAATCTGATTGTAATGCGCAATGTGATGAGCGGACAAACACTCATTTACAAAGGCTACAATGGAACCAACCCAATTGGAGATATGATTTCCTACCTAATCAATGTCAATCGAGGCAACCATATTTTGCTAGCCCACAATGGATCCGGATACGATTCCCGGATGGTGTACAACTACATTGCTCAAGATCGGCGCGAACTATCTATAACGTCAATCAATAATGGGTCAAAGTTTTTGGAACTAGTAATCAAGAGTCCTCGCCAAGGAAACTTTATTCGTTTCAGAGACACACTGCTCCATCTTCCAAACTCTTTACGGGCATTGGCAGAAGCTTTTAATAGCAATCGTAAGAACAAGGTTGAAATTCTAAAAGGACACTTTCCTCATTTATTTCCTGATGTCAATTACCGGGGCCCGATTCCAGACTTGAAATACTTTAACACAACCTTTTCATGCCGAACGGAAAAAGAATATAAAGAATTGTTAGAGTACCATGAATCATGGAAAGGCCGCACTGACTGGGATTACCAAGAACAGCATTTAAAATACTGTATTGAAGATGTCAACTGTTTGGAAATGATTGTTACCGAAGTAGAACAAAACAGCCGAGAAAAGTTTGGTCTTTCTCAATGGAAATTTATAACAATGCCAGCTTTTATTTCGCACGCTTTCAAGGTTTGGCTTACCCGATTATACGAACTTCCACCAATCAATGACGATAGATATTTATCTAAAGTTGAAGAATGCGCTGCTAAATATTGGTGCGTTGATTATCCACAGGAATATGCATTTACGAAACTAGCTTTACGAGGGGGCTCAACCGAGAATCGCAGACTTTATCACAAAGCTGCTGACGGCGAAAAGATTATCTACATTGACCAAAATTCCCAGTATCCTTCACAACAAATTATTCCAGACAGAATGTTTTCAAGAGGACCACCTGAATGCCACGTATTCGACAACAGCTTCCTCCCATGTTTTAAACACCGATACAGCACCGAGATGTGTTTTACATGCCCTAAAAATGACAGATATTCACCAGGCAGCGGGATCAATATTGTTTATGAGAAACAACAATGGTCTACCAAAAAAATTCTTTCTCTTGGACCATGTGGGGTTATTCACTGCAAAGTTTTCGTACCAGACATGTTCCACCCACCACTGATGACTTTTGATGGCGAAAAGGCGCTTAGCCCTTGCGGCGAATTTGAAGGCGCATTTACACTTTTCAATATCCAAGATGCTATCCGAGTAGGGGTAAAGATTTTAAAAATCAACCGGATTGATATCCGAAAAGCCGGGCCATCTCTTTGGCGGGATTTTATGATCCCACTGTATATGGACAAGGAGTGTTCTTCAAAAACAATTCCAACCCCTGAAGAAATCTCTAAACTTCCAATTGAAAAACAAAACGAGATTTACCGTGAATGGGAACAAACCATTGATGAATGGGAAGAACGAGCAGAGATGGGCGAGGAAATCCGTGCTGCACTGTATGGAGGGAAATATAAACAAGACAAGGTTATCAAGACACTCTCTAAATTTCGAATTAATAATATCTGGGGTAAGAATGCAGAGAATCCGGTAAAAGTATCGCTCATCACTTGTGATACTCGTATCCAAGAAAACAAAACATCTTGGTACAAAATGTTTCAAGAATGCTCTGATGGTATTTTGCAGATCAAAAGTTGTATTCCTATTTCTGACGATCGTCATCTTTACCGAGTTATTAGAACTGGCCAGGCTCCAAACTTATCAAAAGGTTATCTTGCAGCAGCGGTGGAGGTTCCCGCATACGGACGCCGAGATCAATGGATGGAGCGCTACCAGATGGGTAAAAATGTTTTGTATTACGACACAGATTCCATTGCTCTTGTATGGAAAGAAGGTGTATACTTGCCTCGTATTGATAACATGATTGGTGGATGGGAATACGAAGGCGATTACCAAAAAGGTATATCTGAAATGGTCTGCCCTGCGCCAAAAAATTATGCTATTAAATTAGTTGACGGTAAAACATTTGTCAAGGCAAAAGGAATCAGAGCGGGCCGAGGAACCGAGAACTTGGTCAATTTTGATTCGATCAAAAAAAGTACTTTGGATGCAATGGCGACAAAAAAAGAACAGATCATTCATGTTCCACAGCAAATGTTTGTTAATCGAACAGGTATTGATATGCGGACAATGACAGTTTTGAAGAAAATGTCTGCCAATGTTTACAAGCAAAAAGGGCCAGTGGATAAACAAGGGTTGATTTTTCCACAAAACTACTCGGGGCCTGATTTTGAGCCACTTTAATAAAAGACTGTTGAAAATATTTTACCAAAAAATGAAAGCACTCATTAGCAACGACTATTTTGGCCAACCTTTGGTTTGGGAATACGATCAAGGATCTGTTGAGCGAGTAGATCTAGAGGATTTCAATAACCACTGTTTACTCCTTGACGGGCCACAGATCTGTCCAACAGCTCTTCCATACGAACTTTATGAACTGATCCTCTTTTATGTTTTTGAAATCAGATCGTATACACGCAACTTTGATCAAGTATTCCAGCTCTGTATGGTTGATCGTAGATCGTGCTTTTTGATCTACAACAAGATCTACAACAACCAACAAGTTTCTACCAGACAAATGATTCACCAGCTTAGCAAGACATTCCAAATGGCTGAATCAATTTACGATCTCTACTTGTGCGCACCAAACTTGAGTCAGTCTGCAATGAACGCGGTTGTGTTTTATCGCGAGGGATCTCTTTTGGAAAACGATCGGTTTCATCCTTGGGATTTCAGACCTGCAGATCTAGAGATCAAACGACTTGAACTTGATCTTGAAAACGATCTCCACCAGATCTATGGTTTCCCTGGCCACTTTTACGGGGATACAATTTGGATTCAAGGAGGAGAAGAAGATGGAATTTACACAGTTAATAAGCTTCAACATCCTGTTGTTGTTTTGATTTTGTGCGATTACACTTATGCACTTATTCCTACCCGCCGATCCATCAGTTACAACTGGCGTTGCTTCTCATCTTATTTGCGTCTTAGTTTTGGAGAACGCGCAGGGTTTTATGTAATGGTCAAACACCAAATTGATACAGATAATCCTTTTATTCATACAACAGATCTGTTTGTCCAGATCTAGGTTATTTCAATATACTTGAATACGCCCATTTCTTTTGTTCCACTTGGCTGGAATGTGCAAGGTCTCCAGGAATTCCTTGATCACGCTCAATCGCCCAAAAAGAGACTCTGTGAACCCACCGATTATTTTTGACAAAGCTTTTTAAAAGAGCGGCATTTTGTAAAGTAAAAATTTCAGGCGTATCGTTTTTTCCAATCATCACAGTTACAGCAATCTTTTTTTTGGTTTGTTTTTTGACAGCATAAAGAGCAGAAACCACTGCAGCACCCATATCCTTTTCAGACCCAAAATCCATAGCCATGATATTCAAAATATCATGCGGAGTAACAGCCATACATGCAAGAGCTTCTTTTTCCAACCCAAAAGGCATAACAGGTAGAGTCAATGAAACTTCCAAGTGGGGATACGAATTTCGGAGATTCTTGATCGCTTCTGCGCGACGATTGCAAGCATTAATATCATTCAATCCCACTCCTTCAATATCAAAGTCGACAGATTTTAAATTATATCTTTCAACCACGCTTGCATATTTCCTAGTCAATTCATCAACCGAAAATACAGTCTGCGCTAGTTCTGTACCTGCAGCCCCACCAAACGAAACAATAACGTCGCCCTTTTTAGCGCGAACCTTTTTAATAATATCGGTATAAAAATTATCACTGATTTTATAATATCCTCCCCATGAAGGATCGTTGTTTTGATCAGCTACGATAAATCCGAGTAGAAAAGAGTTTGCAGGAGCAGTAGAGATATCAAACGTAGGGAATAAAGTAGTATCAGTATAAGGTACCAACATATCTCTTCTTGTTCATACATTTTGTATGTCAAATAAATCATGTGTGTAAGAACAGTTGATGGACTGGATATTGAAATAGATCCGCTGAGAACCGTATCAGGCGAAGCGTATTTTGAAAGTCGTATTATTTCAGGAATATTATCTACAGGCGGTTTACAAAATTTGAAACCCACTACAACCGTAATCAATGGACCTGCAGTAGGCTCATATACTCCACCCGCTGGGTGTCTTTATTTTGAAGCATACTTGCTCGGCGGTGGGGGCGGAGGAGGTAGTGGAGGAAACACAACTTTTGATAATTACGGTGGAGGTGGAGGTGGAGGAGATATTGCATATGGTATCTTTTCTCCAGACACATATTCATATAACATTGCAGGAAGCGCCGCTGGTGGGGTGCTAAGTACAGACGGCACATCAGGATCTAATTCTACATTTGATACTCTTGTTGCAGCAGGCGGATTGTTTGGGGCATTTGCGAATCTTCCAGATGGAATTTATCAAGGAAGAAAACGTCGTAGCAATACAACAGTCTCGTTGCTTGAATTTGGGTATTGCGCTTCTCAGCCTCCAGGACCAACAGTGAGTTATGGGGGTATGGATATGTTTTGCGGAGGCTACGCGCGAGCGTTGGTTACTACCGCAAATATAGACGGCGAAGCTGGCTTTTTTTCTGGTGGAGCCGGAGGATCATCACAAGGAGATGGGGGTGCTGGTGGGGTAGGAAGACTATTGATAATTGAATATTATTAATTCATAATGTATGGTTCAAAATAAAAATGGTTGTTCCTACTGTTTCTGTAGTTACAAGTACTGGTACTTATACCACTCCCCCAGGATGTAAATATATCAAAGCCTATGTTATTGGCGGAGGAGGGGGAGGAGGGGGAGGGGTGTTAGAGACAAGTAAATTAGGCGGTGGGGGAGCAGGTCAGGTGTTGTTTCAGTATTTTGACACAATGGGTACGTACAATGTAACCATTGGAGCGGGAGGAAGTTCAAATAATAATGGAGGTAGTACAACTTTTTCAATCGGATCAGAAACTGTTACAGCAAGTGGAGGAACGTTTGGAGGGGGAGGGACCAATAATTATAGAGGAGGCATTACTCCAAAAACTACACCTGATTCACGATTATTCGCAACGTCTGGATTCTCTGGAACAGCATTTGCTTCAGGAAATGGCGGCTCAAATTTATTTGGTAGCGGCGGTAGAGGATTAGTAGCTTCGACTGATACAACAGGAGGAACAGGTGTTGGATTTGGTGCTGGTGGTGGTGGGGGATATACTGCAACTACCTCTTCAAATGGAGGATCAGGATCAGCGGGAGCTGTTATCGTTTTTGAATATTACTAAAAACATTTTGTATGTATTTTTTCTCATGAGCTGTAGACAGATTGGAGGGTTCACTGTAAACAATTTTAAAAATCCAACAGTTACAGTTCTTACATCAGGCACTAGTTATACTTCACCAGAGGATACTGACTACCTTGAGGTATTCGCTGTTGGAGGAGGTGGCGGAGGGGGAAACTCCACAGCAACAGAAGCTGGATTTGGGGGTGGGGCGGGGGCTGTCTCATTTAAATTTTTTCCACCAGGAACATATACATATTCAATAGGTAGTGGAGGGGCTGCAGGAGGTGCTGGAATTCAAACAACCTTTGACACACTAGTTGCTCTTGGTGGAGCAGGAGGTTCAGCTGGTGGTGGAACAACAAAAAGGGGAGGACTAGCAGGAGGAATTTCAGGAACAGCCCAAGTTACATTTGCAAGACAACCAGGATTTCCTGCAGCATTGACTGGAGGGTTTGAGACTTCAGGCCAAGGGGGTTCAAATTTATTTGGTAGTGGGGGCAATGGAGTTTTTTGTGATACAACAACAATAACAGGAATAGCTGGCGAGGGTTTGGGTGGAGGGGGAGGAGGTGGTTCGAAAGGAGATAATGGTGGAGCAGGTTCTGATGGAGGAATTGTTATTATCGAACACTATTAATTTATTAATAAAAGACCCCACAATTCTTGCAGCGATTTCATTTTTCGAGAGGTTCTAACCAATGGAATTGGATAATTGGGTTTGATTCCATGAAACTCCAAAAGCTTTAAAACTATGAATCTAATGTTTGGAAAATACCTGCGTTTGTAATCTTTTTTAGTCCGATCAAATTTATCGCTTAGAAATTTAAAATCATTTATCAGTGTTTCAAATTGTTCAGAGTTTAGCGCTGGAAAACATCTACCATAAGATAATCTTTTCAGTATTGACGGGATTTGGTCATAGTAGCGCTGCTGTTTAAAATGTTTTAGTAGTTTCCTCGTATCATTCCATTTATCCATTGAATTTGGTTTCAAGTATGATTTCACCATGGTTAGAATATGGCAGGGAAAAGTGCCCCGTTCTCCCAGCAAATTAAAAAGACAAACTTTAAACCTCGCCAGCCTCGAGTATCGATGAATTTTTTTGAGAAACAATTCTTGCTCCATTTTATAATCAGTAACCAGATTAGCTTCCAAAGACTCGACTACTCTGTATGTTTCGTATCCCCAATGTTCCGGCAGACCGTAATCATCAATTTGCAGATTGGTAAACAATGGAACTCCATCTGGATCATACTTGAAAGGTTTCATTTAAAGATGCAAAATGTGAGCGTCTTTATATAAATGAGAGACCGTCTTGTGACCAAAGGGTTTGAAAAGGAAGCAGGGTTATTTGTCGCCACAACAGCACAGCCGGCTGAATTTATAGACGAGCAAGACTGGATTGTTTTAGAATTATGTACCAGTTTGTACACTGATCCTCTTCAGGAAAAGGATGGATGGGAGCTTATGGAAAATGGTACAACATCTGTCCGCGTATGGGTGAGAGACAATGAAGCGATTGTAGGGATTATGGGTACATCGCCAAAAGCCGGAATCTCCAATATATTAGACGATGCAGCACTAGCGGGTATTGTTGAAGATTCGTGTGATTTATCGGTTGTCAATCAAGCAGTCCCGCTGATAGAAGCATTGTCTGATAAACTAGTTACAGTTGGGGGACATTCATTGGGAGGAGCAGCAGCGTTTTGTTTGGCCCATCGGTTTCCAGAAATTCGAGCTGTATCATTCAATGGAGGAGCCCCGCCAACCGGCGGGGGTGTAAAAGGAGCTGGCAAAGATCGTTGTCGGTTTTATCATATTGTTGGTGATATCATAAGCACACACATCGACGACAGCACAGCAACTGTTTCTCGAATACATTTGTTGGGAGATGTTGAATGGAATAATACAAAGTATTACCATTCCACCCAAAGATTCTTTGAACACAAATCGTTTGATTACTGGGATGCACAGCGTGAGCAAAACAGTATGGTCAGCTATCTATACAACCAGAGTCCTTCAACTTTTTTCATTACGTTGCTAACAGGATTGATCTCCAAAGAATTCAACAAGGATAGAATTAGAGAAATCATTTGCCAAAATCCTATTCCTGGCACGGAGCCAAATTGTCCCAATATTACAAATTCTGGCAGGGTTATATCTACGCTAGCCGGTGGACTAGTTGGGGGATTTTTTGGAGGCCCCGCGGGATTATTAGCTGGTGGAAAAGCAGGGTATGAAATTGGCAGTGGAAAAGGATTGCTTGATTTCATTGCTCCTCAAATTATACCTACAATTAAAGGTGTTACCAAAAAAGCTTTGATATTTGGACAGAGAATGAACAGGCGCAAAAGGTATGCAGTGTAAATTGTGTGTTTTATAATAAAAATGTCGACCCACTTCAAATGGTACCCTGCTGAATCCGAAGTTGTTGTTCCTTTTAATGCTCGATATTCGTTTCCATCACAGGTTTTTTAAAAACTAATGAAAAGGCCAACAAAGCTGTCAAGATGACTCCACGTATCCCTCCAAAGAATGCTTCCGTGTTTTCACCAGGAAATGTTATTCGATTAGAATTTCCTGCTCAGGGCTATGTTAACCCAAGCAAGACAACTTTAGAATTTGATGTTCAATTATTGTACACCCCAACCAACACTGAAACCTCTGCAATTAGATTTCAGAACAATATCCAATCTTGCTTCTCAAGAGTGCGATTATTGTATGGAGCAACTCCACTAGAAGATATTCCGAGCTATAATGTTATTGTTCGAGCTCTAACCGAATGGACTGGCGCGGACCAATTAGGAGCAGATCAGACTTCAATTACTGATGGAATTGGAGGGATCTCCCCAACCTTTTCTGGCGCAACAATTACCGCCACGAACGGAACTGGAACTGGATTACCAATTTTAGGAAACGTTCGCCAGAAAAGTATTCATGGTATCGATACAAGATGCACTGCCAGCGATGTTGGTACTGCTACTGGTTTTGGGGTTGTTCCAAATGGCCCTACACCAATTACGCTTGCCTCAAAATCTGCTATTACAGGAACAAACCCAACCAGACGTTATCAAGTACAATTAGCTCTAGGTTTATTTGCTCAGGAAAAATTAATTCCGACTAAATTTATGGCTTCACAACTTGCTATCGAAATCACTCTTGCAAATGTTAATGAGTGTATATATGCTGTTACAGCTGGTACCCCTTCAACCACACTACCAACATATCAGGTTTCAAATGTCAACCTAATTCCTGAAATTTTGGAGTTTGATGCTTCATATGATGAATCATTTTTGAGAGGATTACAGCAAGGTGGAGTTCCAATTAAATTCTCAACTTGGAATAACTACAGATTTTCAAACGGAGCTTCTTCTGTAGCCAACTTGCAAATTCAAGAACGCTCGCGATCAGTCAAAGCAATCTTTTGTCTTCAACGAAGAGAAGCCCCTCTTTTAACTTCAGATTCTGGATCCTTCTTTTTTAATACTGATACTACAACTTTGGATGGAGCATCGACTTTACAAGATTATCAGTACCGAATTGGGGGAAGATATTTTCCAGCTGCGCCTGTTCAAAACTCGTTAACGGTTGGGGCAAATATTCCAAATGGAGGTTGTGAGAGTTATGTTGAGCTTGCCAAAGCAATTAATACTCTTGGCGATTACCGACTATCTACTTCAGCTAATTCTACGCGATGGGCTCTTAATCCTGGTGCTGCAACATTTACTACCGGTGTAGCGCATACCGCGCTTCCTGAATTTGATTTTGACCAAGGGTTATTAGGATTCAAAGCATCAGGTGCTCCGGTTTTAAGAACTATCCCAACTACCACCAGTGCTATTTCTGGCGATGTTGGTTCTGCTTGCTTTGGAATGGCAATTGATTTGGAAACCTCAAACGGATTAGAAATTTCAGGTTTGAATGCTGAGGAGCAATCTGATATTTCCTTGATTGCTAGATTCTCTGCTGCACAAGGTTCTGGGTTCTCGTATGATGTTTTCACTCATATTGACTCTATGATTGTCCTAAAGGAAAACAACGTTTTAGAACTGATTCAGTAAAATGTATGTTTTTAAAATAAATGTCAGAACTTAATCCTGTTTTTGAATATGTAGAATTGAATTTGGATTCGTGGGATTCATCAACAACTGGGGGAACTTCTTTTGAAGGGTCTGCATCCCCTACAAATCAAATCCAGTATAGTTGGCCACAATTCTATTTTACATCAAAGAAAATAGTTGTTGCTGGGATGAAAGTTTTGTCCGCAGAAATACCGTTTGTTTTCGACACGGTCACTACCAGAAACAATACGTTTCAGTTTACACTCGCAGGAGTACCTACAACGATTACAATCCCGCCAGGAACATACACCGGTGCGACTCTGGCTACACAACTACAAACATTGATCCAAGTTGTATCACCGGGATTCTTGGTGACATGGTCTTCATCAACTTTAAGGTTTACATTTACTTTTTCTGGAGGAGCATTTACTTGGGGATTTATATTTCCAGCTGAAAGACAGTCGGCGTATAGTTTGATGGGATTTTTGCCAAAAACAACAACGACTTTATTCAATAATGGATCTATTGTTTCACCTACTGTTGCTAGTCCGACCGGCCCTTATTATTTATATTTGAATTCTAGAACTATTGGGTCCTTGGTTAACTTTAATTTGCCAGACGGAGCTGCGACCGGTTCTGGCCCTGAATTATGTAGAATCCCAATCAACACAAATTTTGGTGGAGTCATTTTATACACTGATCCTGATCCAGAAAAATATTTTGATTTTTTCATTGGTAATCAAATTTCCTCTTTTGATTTCTACCTCACTTTAGGGTCAGACCAGAATCAAAAACCACTGGATATGAAAGCTGTTCCTTGGTCTTTGAAATTAGGATTGCTCTGCTACAGAGATGCAAATTCTAATTTGGGTAAACGCCCCGCGTCCATGATGAAGGGCGAAATAAGTAGGATAAAGTAAATTGTATGATTTATAATAAAATGGAAGTCGTACCTAAATACAATGTCAACAGATGGGACAAGGATTCTATCCGCCCAGGTCCAGTAGGATCGGTTGGCGATGTTAACGTTCAAGTAATGCTTAAAAAATCATCTCCTGATATGCCTGAGCGGTTTGATCCAACATTTTCAGGTAAAAATGCTCCTTGGTCTGGATCTAATGTTTCTGATGGATCATGGTACGGATGGACGAGTGGTGGGAGAACTGCGACGGTAATCTCAAAAGCGATGCCGAATATTCAGACTGGAGGTAAAACAGGTGTTGGATGGAGGATGCAGAATATTGTTGCTACAGATAGATCACGAGACACAAAGCTTACTCCTTTGGGTAGATACGGCTGGGATACTACCGTCGGCTCTGTATTAAAAGCAAAAACAACTGGAGATATGTTTTTACCGCTACCTGGAGGATATGAAAAATCTGGTTTACCAAGAGGATCACAGTTTCCTAGAATTGTTGAAGAATCGGTTGGTGTGGGAGTACTACTGCCTGAGGCTGACGTCGATTTGACTAATCCTATTTTTGGGGATATCGGTACAATCACAGATCCTGGAATTGAGGGATGTTCGAAAGTAGATTTAGCAAAGGATGAAGATGGAAGGGATCCTATTTGGACCCCTGCAATGAATGATCCAAGAAGAAAGGTAAAAGCAGATCCGGATATGGAATACCCTTTTAGAAAAGCTACTCCTTATGGAGAATATCCGCGGCCAATTATGGACGAATATCCTGAAGTTGGAATCAGGGTATGGGCTTGGTCTTTACAACTACAGCAAGCAGTGTGGAGAAAATTTACTCCGTGTGCAAGTATATACAGACCGGAAAATGAACCTGCTAATCCGGTTTATGTACCTCCCTCACAAAGACCGATGCCTGGAAATCAACAAAGACGAAACCAGGACAAGAAAAAGGAACAGGAGGAAGAAAAGAAAAAGAAACAAAAGCTACGCTAATTGTGTGTTTTTAATAAATATGATCAGATCAGGTCTAGTTAATCACCAAAAAGGCGGAGGGTTTGAAAAAGGATACCCTCACCAAAGAGATAATAATCCTAGGGATAGATTACTTCGGCCATATGTTGATGGGTTTGATACTGGAATTGGAGTCCGGTCTGATTTGAAACAAATTGTACCAGAGCCAGTTTCTTATGAAAAAATTTTTGGGAAAAAGACCAGTCCTGACGAGAGGTTGTTTTTGTTACGGATGGCCCAGAAAGGCGTCTCAAAAACTATACAAACATTGGGGAAAGCAGGGCTAGCTGGAAAACCAACTATTGAGGCCCCGCCTTTACCAGTGAACAATGAATATGTCGAGGAACCTGCAATTGGGGATGTTCCAGATATCCCCACCAAGACTGAAACTTTTGAAGATGCAGATTATGAAATGGTGCAGGCTTCTGAGCCAGTTTTTTTAAAAGATGAATTAATGGCTCAGGATGTTGTAGAACCTCCAGTTCACCAAGAAACATTTGATGAGCAAATGCTGGCTGATGAAATTTGGGTGAAACAAGAACCTATTGTTGAGCACAAGGAGCATCTACATATGAGCGACGATGTTATAGTCTTTACCGAAAACAGCTTTGGGGGAAACGTACAAATTCCGACAACCGAGCCAGAGTTGCAAATTGCCCCTCAGGTTGAAACCCAGACGTTAAAGGCTGTTCAGATAAACGGAATTGGGCCGCGTTATCAAACCGATTCAAATAGATTGAAAGCGATTCAGCAAAGAGCCCGCATGGAGTCTTTTGATGCGAATAGAACCATTGGGCCTATGCGCGAACAAATATCTCGCTGGAAAACAACAGAAGAGAGAATGGAAGAAAAAAGAAAAAAGAAAAAAGAAAAAGAGAAAGAAGCCAGACGCTCTACAGAAATGAGAGGGCGTGATTATGGAAAATTACCCGCACCGGAAGAACAACTTTTTGCAAGTCTTCCTGAACCATCTGTTGAAAAAGAGGCTATCCCTAAACCAAAAAAAGTTTTACCGAAAAAAGGTGAAATCAAAAAAAAGGAAGCTGGTAAAAGAAAAAGCTCGCGCCCGACCTCCCAAAAGACGGTTCAGATTAATAGCGTGAAGAACATTATATTAAAGCTGACCAAGAAAGAAGAGGAGTTGAAAAAGAAGGGTAAGAAATTACCAAACAACCAATTCCTAGCCCTAATGAAGGCTGAAAAAGAGTTAGCCCAGTTATTGAAATAAATTTCTTTCCTAAAATGCCATTGTACGAAGCTGATTTGGATAAAATTGCTGTAGAAGTAAAAAGTGTGTCAAAGAAGAGAGTAGCAAAGAAAGATGGAGAGCCAAAGAAGCGGGCTCGCGTCTCCAAGAAAAAGACTAGTGAAAAAAGTGATGATGTAAAAACTCTTGTAGATGAACCAGTTGTGGAAGTTAAGCCTGAACCTGTTGCTCAAGTTGAACTTGTTGCTCAAGTTGAAGCAGTTGCTGAAACCAAGCCTGAACCTGTTGCTCAAGTTGTTAAAGTCGAACCTGTTGTTGAAACCATACCTGCCAAGGAAAAAAAGCAGAGAGCCCCACGCCAGAAAAAGGATCCTACAGTTGCCCCACTCTGGTTTGCGAAATATGTAGAGGGTGTTAAAAAGGAACAAGCAGCGATGAAGAATGAAAAAGTTCCTGCCAAAAAAGTAAAGGAAGAAGCCCAAGAAGCTGCTACAAAAAGCTGGAACCATGGTCTGACTAGAAACAGAGTTCAGAATGAAGTTGATGGGCATAGTAAGATTTTATTAATGTAGTGTCTCGCATGTATTGTATTTTATTGTTTTAACATAGCTATGATCTTTTCAAAATAACTCAAAATGTGTGCTTTTTAAATAAATGAAGTTAATCGTTGAAGCTATTCCAACTCCAAAAGGGTTTGTTCATCCTCCTGCAAAACATGATGCGTTGCCAAGACATGAGTTTTCAATGGGGTTAATAGGTAAGTTCCATTCTTTCATGCCTATTCATTTTGGAAAAAGACAACTAACTTTTTAGCTCCAAAAGGAAGTGGAAAAGTTTTTTTGATCTAACCTAGACAACAGTTCTTTGTAACTTGCTTAAGTTTTACAAGGTTTGTTAATATTAACAAAGGGATACTTTCATTCTATTCTGGTATTCAGCCCTACGGTTGCGTCTGATGAAAAGTGGGATTGGTATTATAAATCTAACAAGGGTTAAATCTCAAAAGCTACTTGCTGATAATGTACCTCTAAAGAAATGGTTGGAGAATATGACTGGTGATGATAACCCTGTAGTTGAAGGACCAAAGATGGAGGTTGATCTTCCAAAGTTTGAAGATGGGTATATCCCAGAGGAATGTTTTTACAGTGAATATGATGAAGAGACCTTGACAGAGATTATGGATGAGCAAATGAAAATGGTTCGGTTGTTGAAATCAAAAGGAAAGAGCAAGCATTTGGCAAACAGAATTTTGTTCATTTTTGACGATCTTGTTGGCTCAAGTTTGTTTAGTGGTAAAAAGGAGAATCCATTTAAAAGGTTGAATACGAATCATAGGTATTGTTTTATTAACTAGACATTACTCTGCAAGTCTTCTTATGGTCACCCAGTATTTTAATTTCTAACATAGAGCATACAAAGGTAATGAAATTCTAAATCTGAAATTCCTAAAACCGTTCGTACTCAATTCTCATGTTTAATTATTTTTGAAATTCCAAACGACCGTGAGGTTCAAGTAATATTTGAGGTTAGACAATTTTAAAGTAGGAAAACCCAATGTACCTAAAACAAGACGACTGGATGCAAGTTTATCAGCACGCAGTGGATGGAGATCACAACTTTATGTTTCTCAACTACCAGAAACCTAAACGTCTTCGTATTATGAAGAATTTCCAAAAGGTGCTTTTTGTAGATAAATGACATACAATTTGAATTCATATATAAACCTATTCTCTGAAAAATCTTTATGGCTCCATTCTTTACCTTTTTTATAGACAAGAAAAACTCTGGATATGCTGCCCCGTTCATTAAACAGCTTGACAAATATTATCCTTCATTTGTTGATTCTGTTTATGTCTCTCCTCTGGATATGAAAAAAAGATACTATGGTGCAAACGCAAAATTTTTTGCTTATGATAATGGTGATTTGATCATGTATGATTTAGAATCTGTTGATTTCATTGAGCCACTTATTTGTTTATCAATGGACTCGTTTACAAAGATGGGAAAAAAGAATTGGCTAGTTGTGTTCAGATTTTTAAAAGCAGTATTTGAAGAACCAGCCGTACCAGAGGATATTTTATCTACAATGTATGAAATCTTTAAACCACCATCACTACTGCCAGAAAAAGTTTTATTGTCAAAGTCGATAGAACCAAAAAAAGAAGAGAGTACAGAATATGTTTTTCATTACGAAGTAGAAAACGATGTTGCGTTTTGTCAAGTTACAAAACCTTTTACTGACAGACCGTATACGTGTATCATTAGAGATTTCTACAAAACTGGATTTGAGCCATTATTTACTGCTTTGTATGTCTGTCAATCGTGGGGTGTGACGAACCTGGACCACGCTTTTCTGATGCAGCTTTGGGCTCATTTAAATATGCCTGGCGAACTCAATATTGAGCAGCGTCTGTTAAGTGAAATTGAGCTTTGTAAAAATGGAAAGCCAGAGCCTGAGGTGTATAGGCTAGATATCTCTGGTGTCAAGGAGCAGTGGTCAAGAAAAAAAAAAAGAAGTAATGAGCTTTTAGACTCTGAAAAATTTCAGAGGTTATAATGTGTGTTCTTTTATAAAAATGAAATCTCGATCTGCTTTCTATCGAAAAATGTTAATGGCCAAGAAGATGAAACACTCAAAGAAGATGAAATGTTCGTGCAAGAAATAAAATCTTTTTATTCAGCGACGTCTCAAAGATCTCTTTTTTCCTCCATCGACAACTATCTTGAAAATGTTCAAAAACAATCCCGCCTGGCTGTTGTCGAAATTGATCCAGACCGATACAGAAGATTCAAACTGAATTTCAGAACCTTGGTGGAATGGGGATTTGTCGGTTTGATTTGGAGTAAATGGCGGATCAATGTTGGCTTTGTATCTTTCATTCTTATGAGGAAGCTTCATAAAAAACTTTTCATCTTTGAGAAATGGTTTGAATTCAATTCCTTCAGGTAAAGATGCGCTTGCAGCATCTTCAATTGCCTCCAACTTCATGGCATCTTCCGACGAAAGAATCTTGCACAAAACAGAATGGCCATAGTCAGATACAAGTAGATCACCACCAGATTCACAAGTAATGTTAAAACGAACCGCTCGATTGTTCTTGTCTCTGGCTTCGGCAAAAGTAAGACCAGAAGCCGCTCCATCTTTAGCATAACTTTCAATGAGTGAGGTAGCCTTGGCATCATAGTTGAATGTGATTTCAGACATTTAAAGTTTTCGGATAGATCAGCTTATTTATATTCGCTCGGATCTAAGCCACTCCATTTTGATTGGTTGATCTATACATGTGATCTCGATTTGATTGGTTAAAAAATTTCCCGTTTTAATGAACCAGCGTGAATTATTCGCTGTGCTTAGGGAATGCAGAATTATGTTTCCAAGAGAGTATGAAAGATGGTCTGCAGTATATCCGCAAAGATTGGTTATGTTGAAAATGATTTCAAAGTATCCGATACAACTTAGTCCTGTGTTGAACAGAGTCTTTCTAGAGTCTGTCGAGTATGAAGAAGCGATCGAGTCAGTACTCCAAATGATGGAATCGGTTGATCGATAATAAATCAAATTCGTTTTTTTATTAAAAAGTCTCCAATCACTGCATTGTAACCTAGACTATTAGGTGGTTTGGTATCTACAGTCATACGAATAGATGTATGTAGAAAGGATGTGATAAATATACCTTCTACATATAATATTGTTTCCTGGGTAATTGGTGAATATAAATCAATGTATCCAATTATATCCCCGTTTAAAGTAAATGTTATTGACCCACTTAGAGGATTTGTTTGACAGTGGATATACATATCATAAATTCCGTCATCAAATTTTAATGTCGGTGTTTGAAATATATCATTGATTTCCATTTCCTTGTAATAACATAAATCTTTTCTAATCCCTTGGACAAATATCGGTTTGTTTTCTATCCGAGTTGTTAAATAGCATTCAGAAAAATGAAATCTCTTTTCCGTACTAAAAATACCATCTCCCTCGACAAATCGTTCCATTTATTTTAAATGCATACTTTATGCCTCTTTATAAAAACTAATTTCTCCAGCAGCGATTTTATACCCAAAACTTGATCCCGACTTGCCTGTAACTGATAAACGGATTTTGATACTTTTTGGATCAAACAATGTGAAAGAGGGTAGAACCGAAATAAATGTTTCTGTGCTCAGGTTGTAAAAATTTATGTCTCCCAAACTGGCAATTAGTGTATTTGTCTCGTAATCATAAATTGTAACAGAGGCAATACCGGATGAGTTTGAAGAAAAGCATTGTAGGCAGATTGAATAGCTTCCTGCAGTTTTGATGAATATTGGTTTGGATTCGTAAATGTCCCCGTTTGCCATGGAGCTAAATTCACAACTTAGTACTGCTGAAGAAATTATATTGATCACTCGTTTTGCTGTTGGGCGGTTTGTAATAGCGCCGTATTCAAATCGAGTAAGGGTAACAATGTTTTGCATTTTTCCAAATTTAAAAAACACACAAAATGGATTGTAGACCAATGTTTTGCACAGTAAAGTTGGAAGGAAAACAAGAAGTATCAATTCCTATTTATAACAATCCGCTCTTTCCAATGGAATTGTATATGAATGCAGTATGTTCGCCAGATATTTTTATGGCTATTTATAATGCTAAAAAATAAACATTTATTGTTTACGTTTCTTTTGGTGGTAAGTGAGCAATGCTTGATAATCTGGATCGTTTTTGAAAAGAAAGAGCTCCCGTTTTGCTAGAGCTAATTCCCGTTGTAATACAACAATCGCTTCGTCTTTGGCTGCATTCTCTTTCTTCTTTTCTTGAAGCTGCGCCATGAGACGTTTGTTTTCTTCAGTAAGAGATTTCAAAACTTCCTGAGAAGCTATATACTTTTTGGAAATAGCTGCGCAGGCTAGACAGTGTTTAGGGCTTGATGGTTTTGGGACTGCTGGTTTAGGGCTTACTGGTTTTGGTGCTTTTGCCCACTCTTGAGTCTGCGAAGTAAACGTACTCTCATTGTCTTCTTCATCGCTACCAACTTCAATAAACTTGGGCGCCAAGACTTTAGGTTCTTCTGCGACTTTCAATGGAGCTTTGGGTTCTCGATGAACAACAGGAAACTGTTTTCGTAAATCTGTCTTCCAGTTGCTGGCTGCTTCAACCGGTTTGTATGTCTGTGGATCAACACCGGCTTCGGCGATAATGGGATAGCATTTGAAACATGTTGCTCGAAAATCATCGTCGTATATCTTTTGAATTTTAGCTGCCTCAACCGGATACTCGGCGGTGAATCCATTGTACGTTGATAGGAGGCGGAATCCAAGTGCTTCAGTAAATTCTTTGGTAATTTTTGGCATGGGAATTTCTGGTAAAATGAGCTCGATTTATACTAGAGCTTGTTTCAGATATGGAATTAAAAATTTTTGATTGGCTATTATTCTCCGAAAAAATTTTTTCATTGGTTGAAAATTTTCCGAGCACAATGGCTCATATGCGGCTTGTCAGTCACATGCTCAAATCTGATTGGCTATTATTCGCAGGCGGCCGTTTGCGGATAAATTGCGGATAAATTCCAAGTTTATTAAGCTACGCGCCAGAAGCTTATTAAGCTACGCGTCTCCGAAGCGGCCGCGAGCGGAGCGGAGCGAAGCGGACGCGGCCGCGCATTACGTCATTTGATTACGTAAGCGTGGCTTAGCCCGCTCCCGTCGTTTTCCGATTGGCTAATATTTTCCGGTGGCGCATATAAAAGCCAGCGATTCGCTTTTTTGTTCTTTACTTTTTTAAAAATCTTGGAAATGTCTGATCTATCTGCTGGCGGAAAAATACTGCGGATAAATACTGCGGATAAACAATTGCGGAAAAATAGAATGTCTACAGGCAAACACCAAAGTCTGCGGATAAATACTGTGGAAAAACAAATGCGGAAAAAAAGAATGTCTACAGGCAAACACCAAAGTATGCGGATAAATAGAAAAGCTTATTAAGCTACGTGTTTTATAATAAATAGTTTATTTGAAAAATCGTTGGCGTGGTTTGTAATTTTTGGTACAAATTTTTGATAAGAAATTTTGGTTGATTTATAGCCTTGCCAAAAAAAGTACCTTATATAGATCCCCAGATCGG
>Ga0181343_1000366_pt1 | contig 20628 bp, 22 predicted proteins | sample Su13VDMLBSD_FD_130110 | JGI IMG/M metagenome (GOLD analysis project Ga0181343, IMG submission 130110) | Freshwater viral communities from Lake Michigan, USA - Su13.VD.MLB.S.D | ecosystem: Environmental > Aquatic > Freshwater > Lake | place: USA: Michigan | collected 2013-07-15 | reverse complement strand
CCAACTGGCCCAAGCCGCACCACGGCCACGCTTCTGAGTACCAGGTCTCCTCCTGGCCCTTCCTCACGTCCTCCAACGTGGGCACATCGCCCGTGGAGATCCGCTTCCCCTACGTGACGCGGTGGGTCTCGGTGGGCTGCTCCACCTCGACAAAGACTGTGTCCTTCGGCGTGACGTCAGCGGGCACCACGGGCACGCTGACCAACAACTTCTTCACGGTTCCCGCCGGTGTGGTCGCTGGGCCGTTCGAGCTGAAGTGCACCTCACTTTGGATCAAGGGCAGCGACACGTCGGTCGCCTTCTCGGTCGCGGCGGGCCTGCCAAATGTGAAGGACAGCGACTTCCCTGCGATCACGGGGTCCAACGGACGCACAGGCGTTGGGTGATTTGACTGATAGTTAGGGCGACAAGGAGCCTCGACTATGCTGTCAATTCTCGCCGCGCTGCTGCTCTCCGGAAGGGCGCAGGCATGGGACCAGAAGCCCAACCTGCCGATTGAGCAGTGTCTGGCTGATCTCCCACACGGCGTTCCCGTTTTCGGCCGCGGCAACACCACGCTGGAGTGCCACGGCGGGTACGCGCTGCTCCACGACAACAGCGCGAAGATCGCGATCTGGGCTGCTTGGACTCTGACACCGCAGGAGTCCGTCGGCTGCATCGCGAGGACCGACGCCTTCGTAGCGGACGCCGCACTTCCCAAGGGACAGCGCGCCGAGGTCTCGGACTACAACAAGTCCGGCTTCGACAAGGGCCACATGGTGCCGGACGGCGACCTCAGCTGGGACCAGCAGGTGGAGTACGAGAGCTTCCTGATGTCCAACATGAGCCCACAGTACCCCAACCTCAACAGGGGAGTGTGGAAGAACCTCGAGGCGTCCACGCGCGCGTGGGCCCACCAGCGCGGTCACAGCCTCACGGTGTACTCCGGCAACATCTACCCGCAGGGATCCACACGGACGATAGGCGCAGGAAGGGTCGTGGTTCCCGAGCGCCTGTACAAGATCGTTGTGGACGACGCCACCGGCGAGGTCCTAGCCTTCATCTTCCCCAACGTGGAGAGGCAGGACCTGGACCTGAAGGCCAAGCTGGTCTCGGTCGCAGAGGTGGAGGCGCAGACGGGCGTCTCCTTCCCGCTTCCCAAGGGCGCGGACAAGACCGCAGCTGCGAAGGACGTGTGGCCAGCAGACCTCGGCGATCACGCTGCCGCCAAGAAGACAACCTGCAAGATCAAGAAGTAGGAGAGGAAATGGAGTACAACGTTCCAGCGACCTGGCTGCAGAGCTCAGTGATCGAACACATCGTCAAGGTCGTCACTGCGCAGGCGTCAGAGGCATCAGAGGGGAATCCCGTCTCCGCTGTGCCGGGCAGGGTCAAGGAGGACGGCCGCCTCGCGATCGTCTGGTCGTGGAAGCCTGCTGGCTCTACAAAGATGAGCGACGTTCGAAGGGGAGAGGTGCTGTACACGCCCGATGAGGCAGTCGTCTCCTACGTCGCCTCCCTCAAGCGGACAAAAAAGAAGTAGATCCGCTCTGCACACCTGGCCATGGTAGTGGCAGACCTGCCATGACCCAGAGCGCATTCAGCAGAGAGAATTCGCCGGTGGGATCTCTTGTGGAGATCGCTGACATCGAGGGCGTGTTCCTCGGCGGCGTCGACATGATCGACGGCAGCTACGTGATAAGCTTCGAGAGCGACGCGGCGAACATGCTAGATCCCGGCGAGGAGCTTGAGCCCGGCACAGTTGGGCTCGTGGTGGGCGTCCTCAGGGATCGCCCTGATAGGGAAAAGGAGCTGCTCGTGATCATGGCAGCGGGAAAGGTCGGGTGGGTCTTCCCAGACGAGGTGTCTGTCATCGATGCCGCACCGGGCAATAGTTAGCGCAGGTGAGGACATCAATGCGTCTCTTGAACGTGATTGTGAAGCGTGTGCTGACGGAGGCGCCCATCGGGCCAGACCTCGAGCGCCCGATGGAGCCGCCCGTCCGCGCTACTGACGCGCCGCCCAGCGATCCCACGCTCGCACCCGGCCAGAAGAAGAAGCTCAGAAAGATTGGATTTGTCTACGGTGGGTACATCTACAACTGGCAGCCCGACGAGCGCTTCTTTGAGATCGTGGCGGGACCTGACTACGCTAAAAGAGAGAAGCCTGTGCGCGTCAGCGAGAAAAGCAAGTTCTTTTCTCCCATTATGGCCCAGTACAACAAGCACAGGGCGCGCGTCAAGACCGGCCTCTATCCTGTCATAAGGCCGGGAATGACAAACGCTGAGGTTGGAGGCGCACTCACACGCGTGATCGCAGACCTGCAGCGGACCGCCTGGATTGAGACAGCCGGACCCGAGGCGGACGCAGTTCTCTCGCAGACGACGTCAGGGAACATCACGTATGATGAGCCCCTTGTTCAGGCGGTGCAGAGCTTTCAGCGCAGCGCTGGCCTAGAGGATGACGGCGTCATTGCCATGACAACGCACGACGCGATTATCAACGCTGCGTCGGGAGACGCGGACTCCGCCACATCAGACGCAGCAAGGACGCAGCGCGCGCCGAGCGACGCAGAGGCGGGTGAGATGAAGACCGCGGTCATCAAGCGCGTCACAGACGTCGTTCCCGCCCTGCGGGCCCTGGGCTACGGAGATCTGCCCGAGCTTTCGCAGGTCCCCGATCGGCTCGTGATTGTGGTCGACGGCGCGAGACAGAGGATCTCGGTCAGGAAGTACCTGGACAACTCCGAGATCGCGTCGTATCCCTGCAGCACAAGTAAGGTTGGGTTCAAAAATCAGCCGCCCAGCGACTCACACGATCCCGCTCCCACAGCAACAGGGCTCATGCGCGTCTACAGGAAGGTCGGTGCTGGGATGCCTGTTGGAACTGTCTTCGGAGCAAGAGAGCCCGTCCCCGACTTCAACAAAAATGGTGTTCCAAATGAGCCAGGGACGTATCCCAAGGGCGACCTCGCAGCGAGGACGGGCGGCAATCCCAAGGCTGTTGTAGCAACTCGCATCATCCTCATCGAGGGCCTGCAGCCCGAAAACAGCGGCGGAAACAGCGTCAAGGAAAGAAACATCTACTTCCACGGCACTAACGTGGAGGAGATGATCGGACGCCCGGCGTCTGGTGGGTGCATCAGGATGATGAACAGCGACGTGATAAAGCTGTTCGACATGGTGACTGTGGGCGATGTCGTCTATGTCATGGGCAGAGGCCCTAGCGACACCCCGCCCCTGCCTTATCGAAGCCTAGACGCGTTCCTGAGCATGGGCAGGTACGTGGGCGCAACAACGGGAAGGGCGGTGGGCAGCGGGACGGAGACCGCTCCGTTTCAAGACAGACAAATAAATTAGCGATCGAGGTGTTCGCTTCATAAGCAGTATATTATATTGTTTATGCAAGGAGCAAAACGATGCGCAATCTCACCGACCTCGAAGTCCTCGCCCTCTCCCGCCTGATCACTGACGACACCGTGGACCGCGCACGGGAGAACGTCCAACCCGGCGACTACGTGGTGCCCCTCGACCTGGAGGGCATCATGGAGCTCACCGTCGGCGTCAAGTACAACCAGCGGTCTCCGATCCGCGCGAAGCCCTGGAACGTGGTGCTCCGGCTCCTCGGCGAGGTGAACACTCTCCGCGCTGAGAAGGACGAGCCCGCGCTGGACATCGCAGAGATCGCTGTGGAGGCGCACGACAGCGACGAGAAGCTCGCCAAGCGGCTGGAGAAGGAGGCGACTGAGGCCCTCAAGGCCCGCCTCACTGCTCCCCTCATTGAGTGCCGCGGACAGATCTCCATCGGCCGCCGCGAGATCCGGAGCCGCAAGTGAAGTCCTGGCGCTGCACCCTGGTGGTCAAGCAGTGGCACGACTTCATCGTCGAGGCTGAGACGCGGGAGGAGGCGGAGCGACTCTGCAGGCGCTACGACTATGGCGACAACACGCTGGACCGCGGCAACGACGAGATAGACTTTGCGGACGTCGACGAGATCGAGGAGGACTGACCATGAGCGAGGAATCCGCGAGGATGCTTAGGGATGGACACACTTACAGCTGGCGGTCGGGCATGCGCGCCATCAGGAGGGGCCTCAACACGGGCAATGAGCTGGTCTTCGATGTCCTCGAGGTGCGAGAGGACGAGTGGCTCGGCACGCCTGTCTATGAGCTTCTCCTCGCGCACTCAAGCCTTCAGAGCCCAGTGTGGGTCCACGCGACCTACTGCGAGCCCGCGTAGGTCGAGCGCAGTATCATAACAGCAAGCCAAGGGAGTTATCAGTTGCCTTCAATTCCACTGCCCCAGTTTCCCGCAGAGTTCAACGCGCGCTGCTTCAAGTGCAACAGCGGAAGCATTCACTTCAACTTCACGAAGCACCCCTGGATGTGGACCAAGCTGGAAATCCAGTACAGCTGCAGGATGTGCGGCATGACGGGCTACGGCGAGGACAACGTTGTTGCGAAGTTTGGGACGCAGCTTGAGTCCTGGCGTCGAGAGCAGCAGCGCGCTGCCTGGGAGGAGCAGATGTTCAGGGAGCGCGTTCAGCGAGAGGCTGACGAGACCGCAGCGCGAGAGGCGCAGGAGGCAGCGACGGCAGCAGCCCGCGCTGCGCAGATCATGGCGCAGAAGAGCGATGAGTACCAGCTGAGGGTAAATGAGGCCCTTGAGCGTCGAAGGATCCAGACGCTGGAGAATAAGCGCCGGCGCGATAGAGAGTACCGCGAGCGGAAGAAGCTGAAGGCCAACATGGCGGCGCTCTCCGAGGAGATGCGGCTCGCCGAGGAGCGCGCCGCGGAGGCACGGGCGCTACGCGAGGAGGAGGAGCGCGCTGCCGCGGCGGCATCGACCAAATGCGCGTGGCGTGACTGTGATCACCCACGCACTGAGGCCTCCAAGTACTGCTCACGCACGTGCTCCAACAGGAACGCGGCATGGAACCTGCGTCAGCGCAAGGGCGAGGCTCTAAGATGCTGATCTTGTTGAGATTTTAGAGCCTAGTTACTCCCGTGCCGGACAACTGCAAGTTTAGCTCGGGAGACGTCGCCAGAGTGGACGACGACGCCCGCCTTCAGGCGGGTGGAAAGGACTGCACCTTCGAGAAGGGCGCCGTGATCCTCCTGAGCTACGACGCTCCAGAGGATCCGGCGCCCGTTCCCAAGAAGGAGGTCACAGTGAACCCAGTCATGACTCAGCCCGCACACGCGGCACCCGCCCAGCACGAGGCGTCGCCCGTCGAGCACGCGGCGGCCCCCACGCCACTGCCGATTCCAGCGTCTGAGGAGACTCCAGCTCCCGCGCTGCAGGACGCAGCAGCTCCCCCTGAGGTGCAGGCCCACACCGAGGTGCCGACCGCGCCGAGCGCGGACGACGTGTCCAAGATCATTGAGTCCTCGGGCGGCGACCCGATGCTTGCGCTCGGCATGGCCGCGCTCGTGATCGTCGGCGGCGGCGGCGCGATGTGGAAGTTCATCCAGCAGAAGGGAAAGGCGAGCGCGGAGCTGGACCAGAAGCGCGCGGAGCAGGAGCACGAGCTGAAGCTGAAGGAGCTGGAGCTCAAGGCGCAGTCATCGTCCGGTCCCGATTACAGCACCACTCAGCCCCCACCCTGTCAGGCCGCGGCTGTCAAGCAGGAGCAGTCGATCGCTTCCCTCGGCGGCCAGGTGTCTTCACTCAAGGGCGAGCTGGAGGAGCTCAGGGCGAAGCTGGCGAAGGTCGAGAAGAAGTCAGCAAGCTTCTCCGCAGACTTCGACGCAGACGAGCTGAAGGAGCTCGTCGAGAAGCACGAGAAGGAGCTGAAGGCCCTTAAGGCGGTCAAGCGGAGCAAGGGCGCGTGAGGAGGCTCCTCCCCTGCCTGCTCGTCCTGCTGCTGGCGGAGGCGCCAGCATTGGGCGCCGGAGACAACCCAGAAGCAGCAGGGGACAGCGCGGAGTCGAGCCCTACCATTTCACCCATCCCGCCGGAGAAAGTGGAAACCGCAGCTGGCAGCAGCGCGCCGGCATCCGCGGACGAGGGCTGGCGGCCATTTCCTCCGACCACGCCGGACGTTCCCGCGTTCAGCATACCGATCGTCGAGGTGGACCCACCCGTCGCGCCCGCCTACAGGGGTGTGTCGCAGGTGTCTGGCGTTCTGACATCCAACCCGCAGATCCTGCTAGTGGAGATACGGGTCCACGCGGAGTGCGGATCGGGAAGGGCAGCGGCGCTGCGCGCCTCGCAGGAGGCGGCTGGGAAAATCAGCGAGTTCCTGACAGCGCAGGGAATCAGAGCAGAGAGGGTGCGAATGGCGCCCATGGGATGCACGGCTCCCCTGCGGTATCCTGAGGTCACAGCGGCGGATCGCGCCGCCAACCGCAGGATCGAGGTCGTGGTGCTTGAGGTCGGAGACCCAGCTCAAAAATAATAGTGTACATTTGTTCTGCACAAAGGTATAATAATACTAGGAGGTGCAGAATGATGATCGTCCTAGCACTAGCATCGCGGCTCTTGGCGGCCTCTCCGCCAGAGCAGGCGGGCGAGCTCTCGCATGAGCTCACTGAGCGGTACAGCGTCCCGCAGCGCGCGGACTTCGACGCGTGGCTCGCCGAGGACGTCACGCGTCAGAGCGCGTACGATGACTTCGTGCACTTGCTGGACAGGGAGGGCGTCTCTGAGGTCATCGAGCCCTGGACCCTCTGGTGCCAGGGATCCGCGTGGAAGGAGGCGGGCATGCAGCGGTTCGCTGTCCCACCGCGCGCGCTGTGGATCACGATCGTTCCGACGCTTCGCGTGGTCAGGGACAGGGTCGTCCCGCTCGTCGGTCCAGTTCGGGCCGCCTCCGGCTTCCGCACGCGCGAGTTCAACGTCGCCGCGCAGGGAGCGAAGTCCTCCGCGCACCTCGAGTTCGGAGCGGTGGACCTGCTGCCCGTGAGGGGATGGCGGCGGGAGGACCTGCACGCGACGCTCCTGCGCATGCACGAGGAGAGCAGCGCGTCCGACAGCATCGGCCTCGGCCTCTACGACGGCGTCCGCTTTCACATCGACACCCGCAGCAAGCGGAGGTGGTAGCGTCTGAGCACGCTACAGATGAGGATCTCTCTACCCAAAGCAGCACGGATTGTGACAATGGCAAGAATGGTAACGCACGTGATCACCTACAGGGCGACAATCTACGGAACTGCGTCCGTCTCATGCGATGAGCACGAGCACCACCCCGAGAAGATCGCGTTCGACGACGTTGACTGGGACCTGAGCAGCGTGGAGGACGTTGAGGTCGTTGACGGTGAGATCATTGACGGCTGGGAGGAGCCGGATGAGGAGGAGGAAGAGCAGTCGACCGAGAACGGGGGTGCCAAGTGATGGTCCTGATCGCGTCGCTCCTCGGGTGTCTGACAACGTCCCACTACAACGCCCGCGCTGAGGTGCGCTCTGTGACATCGGGCGGCGGCTCACGAGAGTTCTACGTCGCAGCCGACCTCTTCTGCGGCCCCGCTCTCTTTCCAATGGTGAGGGGTGCGCAGTGGCGTCCCGTCACGATCAGAATCATGAGGTGCGAGATCGTCTCGTCGGGCAAGGTGTCCAAGACGCAGTGCGACGCGGTCGCTGACACTGAGACGCTGGGCATCGCGTCAACCGTGGCCAACGGCGAGCGATTCAAGATCGAGAGTGGGAATGTGATGTGTCCCTACCTCAAGCTCGGCGGCTTGGATGTGTCGGGCTTCACACCCTATGATCCCGAGACAGCGAGCGACGTAGACTTTTAGGCGGAGGACAGGACGCATGTCCAGTGTACTATGACGAGATTCGACGAGCTGCCATGAGCAATGGTGAGCTGTTCCACGTCGCGGCCTACGCTGACCGCAAGGGACCGATCGGAGTCAACACCAATCGGCGCCAAACCGCTCGCTTCAGGAAGCGCTACGAGAACAGCGACGCCTTCCACCACGAGATGCACGCTGAGGTGGACCTCCTCAGGCAGCTCAGGGAGGTGCCACACAGGATCTGCGTCGTCAGGTTCTACAAGGACGGGTCGCCTGCAATGGCGAGGCCCTGCGTCCACTGCCAGAACTTCCTCAGGCACCGCGGGGTGCGCGAGGTGAGATACACCAACTGGATGGGCCAGTGGGAGACAATGAGACTCTAGGAGGACGAATGGAAGGAAGGATCATCAGCGAGATGCGAGGCGGCTCCAAGTACGACACCGTCTCCGCGGCGATCATCTACGCGGGACATGACGCGGGATGGACGCTGGACGAGATCAACGCTATGCTCGCCAAGGCGGGCAAGACGACCCTGGTCGAGGGTTCGTACACGCGGTTCGTCAGCGCGATCCGTGCGATCAAGGCGTGCCCAGACGAGGCGAAGCGCCAGCGCGCGATCGACGAGTGGCTCTGCAGGAATGAGACCTCGCTTGCGGGCCTTAACGACCTCCTCAAGTAGGGGGTAAGATCTGATCGTCGGACGAACAGCCCCGCGGCCGACGACACCACACTCAGGGGCGAGGACACACGACAATGGCACAGTCAGGATACGAGATCCGCTACAACATCCTCCGGGACGCCCGGGACATGCTCTTCCAGGAGTGGACGATGAGGTGCGACGTGCACCGTCGCAACTGCGACCTCGCGCAGAAGCAGATCGAGACGATGCCCGACGCGCCCTCCGTGAACGACATCCTGGAGCGCGCTGAGGAGCTTTACGAGTTCGTCTGCAAGAAGTGATCCGCTAGGACGACCGCTTGGGCCGCCCACCGTCAGGTGCTGGCGGCCCTTTTTGCACTTCCTGACGCCCGCTGAATAAGGGCGCGACGAAGGGCCTCGAGCAGCCTTCCCTCGTCAAGATCAGAGAAGTCTGGTCCGGACGCCGCCGTGCCTGGGCCGATGCCGGACGTGCCGGGCGCATCGGGCTCCTCGAAGGGCATCTCTGGCTCCGGGACGCGAGAGGCGCTCGCTGCGCGCTCTGCCCTTCTCCTCCCGATGTCCTCCATTCCCGCCTCCGCCGCCTCGCGCTCCTCCTCAGATCCGTAGCCGTACTGCTTGGTGGCCGCCTTCGCTGCGGGCGTGTCGAGTCCCGCCTCGTAGGAGACAGCCTGCTCCGCCACCTCCCCGATGTCGTTCTCTCTGATCGGCTCCAGCACGCTTCCCTCGATGTAGTGGGAAGCGTCCATAACTCTGTCAACTCTGTCGTTCTCGACGTCGTCTACGACGCTGTGGATGTTTCCCTTCAGGAGCCGCAGCCGCTGCCTGATCAGATCACGCTGGCCGTCTGGTGCCTGTGTTATCACATCTCTCAGCTGTTCAAGTCGTCCGCTCACGGCTGCGTTGAACCTCTCCATGGGTCCTGCTCCCTTGGCGTTCCTGATCTGGGCAAGAGCGGTGGCGACTGTCCTGGGCGTCACAATCTTCGTTGCTCCGCCGCCTTCTGACTTCTCGGCACCGGGTATGTCAATCTCGAAGAGGGCGAGAAGCTCCTCAGACCGACCGGCGGAGCTGCGCTGGAGGAGCTGCTCGTACACCGTGCTCGTCTGCTCTGAGGAGGACATCAGCGTAGAGGCGGTCCTCCTCGCGTTTGCTGCCCTGCTGATAGCATTCATGTCCGCGAAAGACCTCAGCGAGGCTAGCGCACTCAAGTCGCAGAATTGCTGATCGGTGAGAGCGGCAGCTATCGGCTGAACGAAGGCAAGGAAGGCTGCGTCAACATACTTTCCCTGGTTGATGGCGCTGCGCGTCCTCACGCGAGCCGCCTCTGCGCCGCCGCCGACAAGACTGATACTCGAACCTGCATTTGCGAGCGTCGTCATCAGGTACTTGACGACGCTTGCGACGCCCTCGTCCTCGCGCCTTTCCATTCCACTTCCCGCAGTGAGGCCCATTGAGGCTGCGATCGCGGCGGACTCAGCTCGCGCCCGCTCCTCCTCTCTCGCTAGCTGTTGAGGCGTCATGCGAAGCAGCTTCTGCTTCGCGAGGTCTGCGGGCGATCCCGGCACCTGTGACCTGACCCTCTCGCCGCTCGTGAGGGTGATCGTGACCTCGCCCTCCCTCTCCTTCGCTGCGACTGAGCGCCTGATCGTGCTCACCGCCTCCTTGTCCATCTTCTCTATTTTCTTCCGCACCTCTTCTGGCTTGAGCTCACGCCCGCTTCCCACGCGCTTATCGACCGCGTCATCTGACGCGTCTATCAGCTTCTTCGCCTCAAGGACCTGCGCGATCATGGCTGGATCGCGAATGTTCCTGTCGATGCGCCCTGTCTCTGGGTCGTATCCTGTGATGCCCTTGCCCAGCTCGCCGCGCGCAGTCGAGAGACCCTGCATGCTGAGCAGCCTGTTGAACTGAGTGATGGTGGCAATGAGGAGCGGAGTGTCGCCTCTCGCCCTGCCAGAGGTGTCCACCTTTGTTCCGCGCATAACAGACGCCCTTGTGCTCGGGTCCATGAAGGGAGAGGCCTTAGCGCCAGACACGATGTTGTATGTGCCGACTGCCTCTCCTCCCCACCGGCTCTGTATGTGCTGTATTATGTCCTCTTGCGTCATGCCAGCCTGACGCGCGTCAACAGTCGCGCCCGAGGGCGCTGTAACAATTCCATCGTGCGCGTCCAACGAAATCAGGTAGTGCATCATGTGGACGTTTATGTTTGTGAGGCGGTCTTTGGCGCTCGCTGCAGCGGCCGTCAATGATGCAGCGTTGCTCTGTGCCTCGAGCGCAATGCGATTCCTGTCTGCAGGCGTCATGACCTTGCCTGACTCGCTGGCGCTTTTCTCGGCATCGTTTAGAAGCTTGTTCTCCAGCTTTATTTTGATGAGATCCATTAGCGCAAGCAGCAGAATGTTCACAGCAGAAATCTTGTCGCCCAGCATGTCAACAAGCTTTCTTGTTCCCAGCGCTGTGTCTGCGCCTGCCTCCCTGCGCGCAACCTCCTCTATCTCGCCTGACGACAGTATTTCTATCCCGCCCCCCGCGCCCCGCGTGATCTGCCTGTAGTGCGGGAGCGCACGAAGATCCTGCATGAAGTCGACGCTGTCTTTTGGGCTGTTCTGGTTTTTCAGCGTGAGCGCGTCGAGATCTGCTCTAGTAAACTTGATCCTGGCAATAACCATGCTTGAAGCTGTTGCCTGCGCTTTAACAGTCTGCACAAACTCATTTCCACTATCTTCGCCCGTGGGAAAGAAGTCGCTCGGATTAATTTCCAGGGACAGACCCATGTCCCTTGTCGTGTCCGCCTCCGAGATGATCATCTCCTTGATAATCGATCTGATCACGCTTGATTCCGACAGCATTCCTACTCCTGGCGCTTTCGCTCTTGCTAACTATTTGCAGCCGCAGCCCATGATGTTCATCCCTAATTCCTATAATTTAGTACAACTGCATCCTATAATTTAGGCAGGCGCACCTGCGCTGATGAGGAACAACACAATGAGCAGATCAGTATCAGTCGACCCCGAGGAGTTCGTCAAGACCTGGCAGACCGCCGAGAGTGTGACAGAGGTCGCAGACAGGATGTGCATGAGCAAGCTTGGCGCGTCCGTCAAGGCCTCACACCTTCGCAAGGCGGGAGTCCCGCTCAAGAAGTTTAGGACAGGCGCAGGAAGCGATCCCACAGAGTTCATCGCGATCTGGAACGGCTCAGAGTCCCTTGAGGAGGCAGCTGAGCGGCTTGGCATCCAGAAGTCCTCAGCATCCATGCGGGCCTCGCACCTCCGCAAGGTGGGACACGAGGTCAAGCGCTTTCAGCGCGGCAGGAAGATCCGCAATGTGTCCAGCCTCGCTGAGATCGCGCTAAAGTACGTGTAAGACTTGTCCTTTAACCTGGCGTGCTTCTCGCAGATAGTTAGAGCAGCACGCCAGGTGAGGAATGAGAGAACGCAAAAGGCTGAGCATCAGAGAGATTCGCCGTCGCGTGAGGCGCCATCTCATAGCCGAGGCGGACGTGCCTCCGGGTGGGTCTAGGTCCGGTGTGGGACAGTGGGCAAGAATTGGCAAGAGCCTGGCGACAAGCAGCGAGGTCACCACCAGCGAGTTCATACGCTGGCGAGGCGCGATGTCTGGGAGCGAGTACAGGCACGAGCAGCCTGAAAAGGCGATGGACCGCTTCCTCGTGGACCTGAACAAGGCTGAGCCGGGCGATCTCTTCTACCTGACGTACGGCCTCAGCGAGATGCAGATTGAGAAGCAGACCAGCGAGCAGCGAGAGGATCCGACCGCTGAGCCCATCATCAGGAACAGCGCGAAGACCTTCAACCTGATCAAGTCTGTGCTGATGGGCGAGTACTCTCCCACCCTTGAGGAGGAGGAGTCCGACGAGATTCAGGTTGAGACAAGGCGAGAGGTCCTCGGCAAGTCCTCGTCTGTATTTGCAGTCGCCAAGCGAATGATCTCGAGCGGCATGAAGACGATTGCCGCAGATCAGCGTGATCGAATCAAGGAGCTGCGGACCACTCTCACCAAGATCACGTCTGGCGAGGGGATGAGCCGCAGCGAGGCGATCAAAGAGCTCAGCGAGATCATCGTCCTCAGCGCTGAGCTCCAGAAGCAGATCGCGTCTAACGACCTGAACGATCGCAAGCTGGGCATCGCTGCAATCCTGGACGCCCTTCATCAGGGAGAGGCACAGCTCAAGCCAGCAGAGCTTTCGCGCGAGAAGCGCCTTGTGGGCGCAGCGCAGCTCATCGCGTTCGGCAAGGAGCTCCTGCGCGAGGGCGTGAGAAAGACGGGCATACCAGGCACTGGGTACGTCGTTGAGACAGAGTCGGGAGAGAAGACGCGCGTCTTTGGAAGGGACACATCCCCCATGGGAACGCGTCGCGTCGAGGGCGAGGTCAGCTACGGAGTCAGCGAATCAATCCTAGACGATGTTAGCGACATCTCGGAGAGAGCGCAGATCGAGGCGGACAACATACTCCTTGGAGCCTGCATCTCTGACCAGAGGTTCAAGGGGCTGAACAGGCAGATCGCCTCCCATGAGATCATCGGAAAGATGGAGAACAGCGGCCTGCCCCTCACCGTCCTGATGACGACGATTGAGCTCCTGCTCAACACAATCAGGTACGAGAAGTTCAGGGGCGAGAACGGTCACTGGGCGCAGTACGTGCGAGGCCTTCTTCCCGCAACTCACGGCATGACCACCCTCGCTTGGGCGACCCACCTTGAGCCCAGCAGGACTCTCACCATCGCCGAGCAGTTCCTGGGCAAGGAGCAGATCGACGCGAGCTCTCCGCTCTATGAGCACGGCAGGGGATCGAGGGTGCTCAACCACCTGGATCCGCGTGTTGACGCGATCATGCGTGCCATCGCCCAGACAGCGTCGGCCATCTATAGCGGAAGGAACACAAAGCCTCGAAAGCGCAACCGGATCAAGGGTGTGGTGGTCGACGGAGTGGAGACGGACACTCCGCGCGTCGAGGACATTGTCAAGAGGTTCAACTCCCAAAAGGGAGAAATGCAGCCTGTGACCCCGCAGGAGGTCACAGACGTCATGCGGATCCAGACGGACGCGAGAAGCATCAAGGACGCTCGAATTGGAACAAGCGATGCAGCAAAGCGTGACTACGCTGAGGCGCGCAAGAAGGGCGTCAACCCATTCCAGGTCGCTGCCGAGGTCAAGAGACTCGCTGAGAATCAGGCTGAGACATTCGTCTACGAGAACATTCTCAGGCGCCTCCTGTTCGGAGTCACCCTCAGGTGTGTGGGCAAGAGAAACGCGCTGGACATGTCCAACAAGGCGATTGAGGCCGCGAGCCAGACGTCGTCATCTGCGGGCTCGCTGACAACGCGTGCGATTCCCATCTTCGAGGCGATGATCGAGAGGCCCAAGCAGTCTGCTATAAACACGATCCAGAATCCCGACCAGCTCAGGCGAATGGTTGACCTGTCCATCGGCATGGGGGGAAAGAGGCCGTCAATCTCAGGCGCCCTTGAGAGCGGATCGGGCAAGATCGACAGCCCAGATGAGGCGTCAGTGCGGCAGAAATCCCGCTACCATCGCTCTGAGGTGCGGACTCCCAACCTGGGCTTCAGGCTAAGCGAGGAAGACATCCTCGAGTCGATCAGGCGCGGTCAGGACATCCTGGGCATCATCTCGGACAAGAGCAACTACGAGGCGGGAAACGCGTTCCAGATTCCGTACATCGAGAAGATCACAACGTACGAGCAGAACGTGACGACCGACAGAGTGCTGAGGCTGGAGTCGATGTACGACACACGGCTCAGGCCGCTCAGGGTCACAGTTCAGCTTCTCGGAGCAAAGAAGTTCCACGACCCGAGCATGAAAGATCGTCAGGTCTCCTTCGCGTACCTCACGCCCATCCCAGAGATGGGCATCACGCCCGTTGGATACAGCGCTCCCGCCTTGAGAGACCCTACCGCCGAGATGCTATCAATCGGCACAAGGAGCGCAAGGAGGGCGCGCGCAGCGCAGCCCGAGGCGACAACGTACAAGCTCGAGGGATTCTCCTCTTACGATCTCACTGACCGCGTCAAGAAGGACATCAACGAGAAGCACGAGCTTCGCAAGCAGGCGATTGAGGCCGTAAAGCGACTGGATCGTGAGATAGCGCGCGGCGGAGTGAACAGGCGCACATGGCACAAGATGAGCGCGAAACGCGCCCTCGTTCAGGACCTCCAGCTGTCGCACAGCATGGAGCAGTCATCCTTTGAGACGCTCCTCAACTCTCGTCGGGTCGCGCACTCACTTGAGTCTCTCATGGCGGAGGCTCACCTGATAGCCAGCAGCCCAGCCCAGAGCGTGTCTAATGACATCACGACGCTCAACAACATGGCCGGGAGCGGCAGCACGATAGACCTTATCGGAAGCATTCGGCCTCCAGCGGGAGCCGACAGGGACCTGACCCACCGTCTTCGTGTGATCCTCGCGGCAGTCTCCCAGGGGATCAAGAACGAGGTGGAGTACTCTCGCGGAGTGAGGCAGGGAGCGTCGGCTCCCGCGATTCCTGCGATGTCGGTCGTCGTCCTCGCAGCTCTTGGAAAGAAGAACGAGCGTCCTGTCAAAAGCTCAGCGCAGATCGAGGGCAGGCTGACCGGCGCGCTCTCGGACGGAGAGCTCGTCAGGCTCCCAGGGTCGGGAGGAGCGGGATCTGGTGGAACGTACCCGACAGCTGCACCGCTTCAGGAGTCAATCAACATCTCGCAGAGCGCCGCGATGTCGCTGATCAAGAAGCTCGATGAGATCAACATCCCGAGCGCAATCAGCGCGATTCAGGGCACGACCTCGCACATGCATATTGATCCCGACCTCGAGGCGATAAGCGAGGACATGATTCCAGTCGAGGTGCTGGAGACGGCGACTTCTCTTCGCACGCTGGCCAGGATCGTCAGGGGCAACCTCACACGCAGCGGAGGCAAGGAGGAGATCGCGGTTGTGGCAGCTGCGAACGAGGCGCTCAAGCGCCTCGAGGACTTCTCGCGGAAGGTCAACGAGTCTGGGTTCGGTCAGCGATCTGCAGCCTTAAAAAAGAAAGCAGTCGTGTTCGACAGCGAGAGCGCGGATCTAGGCAGCCTCAGCGGGTCAGTCCTGCTGGAGTTCCTGAAGCTCGCGTCGATCGTCCTCGAGCGGACGAGAAACAATCGCCAGAGCATCGACGACATTGTCTCGTCGGTCGTGTCACAAAGCATGCCTGCCAGCGGCACCTCAAACAGGCTCTTGGCCACACAGCTTGAGGCGACTGCGCGGGCGCTGTCGATCATCAAGGCAATAAATGACGGAAAGACGACGACAGACCCGCTCTTTCAAAACCTCTCAGCGGCACTGAGGGGTACGCCTCTCGCGGGCGTTGTCGACGAGAGAATGGACGTTAGGTCTGAGATCGCGCAGCGGGTCAAGACGCGCGACTTCTCTAGCGGCGGCGCCAGGGCAAGCCAGCTCAGCGTCGACTCGTGGTTTGAGCTTCTCAATAGCGCCATCGCAGAGGCAGGAGGCGCTCTCGAAAGGTCCTCAAAGGGCTTTGCAAACTTCAAGATTCGAGATGCACTAAGGAGCGGAGAGGACAGGATCCGCGCTGCGCGGGGAATGATGGGCCTTGTGGGCAATGAAAGCCTCAAGAAGGAAGACGAGGCGAAGTTCCGCTCCATAATCGAGAAGATGAAGGAGGATGAGAAGGTTGGCTTCTACCTGCTCTCTCCCTCTGAGTACAGCGTCGCTAAGGGCGAGCAGTGGCGAGTGGCGCAGAGCATCCTGCAGGACGCATACAACGAGGCTGAGCGAGCCTTCATGATGAAGCCAGAGAAGTCGACCCTCACTGAGGTGATAGACGAGGAGGAGGACGCGCGCGACGGCAAAGTCACGACAGCAGCTCTCCTCGAGGACTTCGAGGACAACGTCATGCCCTACCTCAGGCGCGCGTCCATCGAGGACATGAGCGGCCTCGCCAACACGCTCTCTGAGATGGTCATGACCTCGTCCTCTCTTGCAGAGACGCTGTCAAGCATCACAATAGAGGCCGCGAGGGGATCTGACCCTGAGACTGCAAGTGTCATAGAGAAGATCAAGACAGACCTGGGCAACATCATCAGCCTCATCGGAGAAATCGATGAGATGGCTCTCTCGCTGGTCAACGTGGTCAACCAGCACTCGATCAGGGACACGGGCGTGTGGTCGCAGATCCAGAGCATCAGCATGCTGTCCCGCATGGACCCGATGGACACTGTCAATGGTGCGCTGGTGATCGCAGATGCGCTCACTGCGCCGGGCGTGGACGGAGAGGCGTCGGGAATTGCCTCCCTGGTTGCGAGCACCGTGGCCAGAGCGCACAGCCTGGGTGACAGACACAGGGCCTACACGAACATCAGCGTGGCAGCCGCGTTCGACACTGCCAACCCGCTTATGCTGCGGAGGGAGTACGAGGCGCAGGAGGAGAGCGGCGGTGGAGGCCTCACGGCGCAGCAGTCTGCGCTGGTGGACTCACTGATTCGCGGCGGCACAATGGACGACGTCGGCAGCCTCGTTGACGAGTACGAGGTCGCCCGAAAGATACTCGCTTACAGCGTGAGCAACCCGCAGTCTGGGCTCATGGAGGAGATAGGCAGGCTGATCAGGCCGTCCTTCTTCCCGGGCCTCATGACGGGCGACCTGAAGCAGATGACGCCTGCCCAGGTGGGCGCTCTGAAGCCCCGCAAGACCAGCCTTGCGGCCCGAGCGAGGACGATCATCAGGGCGACCGCGGCAGTGAACAGGGTCGCCAGGGGGTTCAACGAGGGCGGTCCTATGAAGTCGGAGGAGTCAGTCAGGGCGTTCATGGCTCTCGGCGAGTACCTCGCGCAGAAGATGCCCAACGCGATCAGCGGGCCGATCAGCGCAGCGCTCTCATCTCCCGCCCCGACGTCTGATCCGTCAAGGGTGTCAGTCGGCGGCAGGTTCATGGATGCCCCGGAAGCGCCAGAGACCGTTCGCGTTACCAGGGCAAGACACAGCACTGCCGAAGAGCAGATAAAAATGTGGAGCGATGTGGTCAAAGACACAACGCCCACAGCCATCCGACCGGGCGGAGAGTCGTTCGGTGGGTCAGACTTCCCCACGCAGGAGTACGCGACAGCCGCGCAGAATATTCGCGCGCTCCTTGGTGAGAATGAGAAGTCGGCCCTTAAGGTCGGAGAGACGCCAGTCAGAGAGCTCACGCTCGGTGAGGCCATGGAGGCGGTTGCGGCTGGAGAGATTCCCGCTGACGCTGAGTGGAACTCGAAGCTGTCTGGCAACATGGACGTCGCTCTCGAGGGTCTCACTGTCCTGCTAGAGAAGACGCAGGGAATGACGCCTGAGCAGGCTGAGGCGAGCGCGAGGGAGACCCTCCTCGGAGATGTTCCTACTGCGATCGACAGGATGCTGCGACGCGCCAAGGCTGCACCCTCGCCCGCGCCAACACGTGCTCCAGCACCCACAACAGCGCCCGAAGTTGAGGTGGAGCCAGAGGAGCCGGAGGAGGAGGGTACCGCGTCAGGCTCATACTCATCTTCGTCTGGCAGCAGGAGCCTGACCCCCGAGGCGCTGAGCCTCATCGACGCTGTCAAGAGGGGAGGAATCCCATCAATGGGCATCACCAAGAACATGGTGGACATCGCTCTTGCGAACGGAATCAGCGAGGATCAGATCGACAACCTTCTCTCGATGGACGATACGACGCTTGCAGTGAAAGCGCTCGTTCGACTCCTGAAGCTCAAGGGTGGCATGTAGCAGGCAGCAAAACGCCCTCCCTCTTGACCAACCTAAGCCAGTCAACCAGCTGGCCACCAACATCAAGAGGGAGGGCGCGTTGCGTGAGCTACTTCGCGGCGGTGTCTGCGCTGTCGGTCTTGTCGCCCGTGCAGGCGGACATTGTGGCGGCGGCGACGAGGCCGGAGAGGAAGAGTGCGAGGAACTTGGTCATGGCGTCTCCTTTTGCTGACCGGAGCTAACTATAACGAGCTACTTGAGGCCCATGATCCGCTTGACGTTGTAGTGGATCTCGGGAAGCTTCTCAGCCACGTGAGAGACGTAGTCGGCAGTGTTCCTGAAGACCTGCGCGTCAGTCGCCTGGATCTCAGCGTCTGTTGGCTCCGCATCGCCCCCGTAGTAAGCTGGGATGTAGTCCTTGTCCAGCTTGCTGTTGGGAAGCTTGTCTTCCTCTCTCTGACGGGTGCCAATCTCTTTGCCCGGCGCGATGTAGTACCGCGTCAGCACCCTGTCTGGATCGCCGTTGTAGGCTGCTATCGCGAGGTCGAGCGCAGCGTTGCCAGTGGAAGTGAAGACGCCCTCCTTGACGCCCGGCCGCTGACCAGGCTTGTCAATGGAGTACCCAAGCGCCTTCGCCCTTGTGTACAGGCCAGAGAGGTAGATCGCGGCTGCAAGGACCGCCTTGACGTTGTCGGTCATGTCGTCTGGGCTCTGTATTCCCAGCGTCTTCTTGGCGTCATCTGTGACGCGGGAGTACTGCATCTGCGCGGGCCCGATGGAGGGATCAGCAAAGGGCACGTACTTCGAGACAGCTATCTCTGTGTCCCGGGCGTTGAGGAAGCCTCGTCCCATGCCAGAGAGGTACGTCTTGCTTTCCTTGTCGAAGCGAGACTCATTGCCTGAGATGCCGATTGCAGCAGCAATGAGAAGCGCTTGGTCGCCAGGATCGCGTGCGACACTTTTCAGTGCGTCTCTGTTCTTGAGGAGGCTGTCTATCAGGACATTGCCGTATCTGTCAGCTTTGCTGTGAGCGACTGCTGGCGTTGCTGGAGTTGATCCCTCGTTCAGGATCACCCAGCGGGCTATGTCTCGAAGGCTCTCTCTTTGTCTCACGTTGCTGCTCATGTTATCGCTAACTATTCGAGCGCATTCGCTAAGGTGGCCTCGCCAGTTGGGTTCGAACCAACGACCCGCAGCTTAGAAGGCTGCTGCTCTATCCAGCTGAGCTATGGCGAGATGATGGGATTCTAGGCAGAGAGGGTAAGCTTTACATTCAGTGCTCTGCTTTTGTCAAGCTGATCACCACGTGTCCTCCTGCCCCACCCAATCCCTGTATCTCTCGCTGCCGCCTCGCGTCTCCCAGTCAGAGTCCACTGTCAGGCGCGAGGAGATCCCACCACGCGGGTTGAACACGGCGACGACGCGAAGCCTGTTGGGCTGATACACAGTCACGAGGTCGTCATAGACGACATTGATGAAGCGCTCGTAGGAGATAACGCGGTCCCTAAAGCTGAAGAGGTAGCCCTTGAGCGACTTCAGCTCAATCACTGTCTCGCTCGGGTACATCGTGATGTACAGCTCAGCGTAGTCCGGCTGATCACGCACGCCCAGGAAGGTGACCTCGGATGTCTTGATCTTGATCTCGTATCCCTGGCGCGATGGATTCGGGATCGACTTCAGGAGCGCGGGATCGCTCCACCGCCTGGACTCTCTCATGGCAGTATAGTACTGGGTCTGGTTGTCATCTGCGTAAAGCCTGCGTGTCGCAGAGAAGCGTCTGTTATTCACACGTCGTGAGCCACCTATACACACAGGCACACGCGCAGATTGAAACAGAGAAGCGCAGAGTGAATCCTGCAGCAGTCTACGTGGGCGCTCTGGCCCTGGTCGCAGCTGGTGGGACCATGGTAACTTTTGCTCGGTGCTCAGGCGACTGAGCTTGACGGGGAGCCTTCCTGGCGCCCGCGACAGGCGCGCCGGGAGTCATCCTCGCCAGCTTCGATATCATGTCATGGAGGGCAGCAGAGACGCTGTTGATTATCTCCTTGATCCTGCCTGCTCCCACTAGGCGGCTGATAATGGCTGCCACTGCGCCAACTACGCCGTGCTTGCTGTACGCTGCTGACACTGCATCCGCGACGCTCTTGGCAGCAGAGGCAATCTTCACTGCACCGTCGACAGCGCTCTTCGCGGTCTCATCCAGCCCCTTCTTTGACAGGAAGGAGGCCGCCTTCTCAAGCGCCTCCCTGAACGCTGTGATCACCGCCTCGGGAATCGCCTGGGGAGCTGACTTGATCCAGGAGACGATCGTCTTGCCTGACGCCTCGACAGCCTCTCCCACTGCGGGCACGAGCCCAATGATGTCCATCAGGAGCCCAAACCAGTCGCCCTTGGCAATCTTCCCGCTCACCTGCGCGCTGCCGATCGCGCTGGACAGGAACGTAAGACCCGTGATGTCAGCGGCCAGTCCTGACAGGTCGAGAAGCACATCAACAGCGTCAGTGTTGAGTGCCTTTCCAAT